>Ga0247841_10013020_pt1 | contig 10729 bp, 9 predicted proteins | sample LaCruzMarch2015__2_FD_192410 | JGI IMG/M metagenome (GOLD analysis project Ga0247841, IMG submission 192410) | Freshwater microbial communities from meromictic Lake La Cruz, Castile-La Mancha, Spain - LaCruzMarch2015_18m | ecosystem: Environmental > Aquatic > Freshwater > Lake | place: Spain...
GACCGCCTGTTTAAACAATCAGGTCTAATGCGGGATAAATGGAATAGGATCGACTATAGAGAAGCTACGATTAACAAAGCCGTTGAGCATTCAACGGTTTATTCCGGTGGATTACCACCAATATCAGGCAAAGCGGAATTCGAATTAACGGATTACGGCAACGCGGAACGGCTGATTGCGGAACACGGTAAAGACATCAGATATTGCCCTGAAATAGGGTGGCTTTGCTGGGATAACACGCGTTGGGCGGATGATAATGACGGGGCAATTATGCGGCTGGCAAAACAAACAGTACGTAAAATCCAGGATGAGGCAAATGTAATTACAATACCGGACACAGCCCCAGACAAAATAAGAAATCGGCTTCTATTGAAGCAGGGCATTTTGTTGAAGCATGCTAAAAGAAGCGAGTCTGAGAAATCGTTGAATGCGATGATAAAGCTGGCACAAAGCGAGCCGGGTATTCCAATTATGGCCGATCAGTTGGATGCCGATCCATGGTTGATTAACCTTATCAACGGCACTTTCAATCTGAAGACCATGGAATTCAGGGAACATCACCAGGAAGACCTCATTACCAAAATAGCCGGTGTAGAATATAAGCCGGAAACCAAATGTAATTTATGGGAATCTGCGTTAACCCAGGTGATGGATGATAAACAGGAACTTGTCGACTTTATCCAACGATGGTGTGGATATGTATTGACCGGAGATGTTTCGGAACAGGCCTTAGCGTTCTGGTATGGGGTTGGGGCCAATATGAAGAGCACCGCAGCGGAAACCATAATGTCGGTTCTCGGGGATTATGCCCAGCAGGCACCCGCTGTCCTGATTACCAAGAAATATAATGGCAATGATGGTATTCCAAATGACGTGGCAAGATTAAAAGGCATCAGGCTGGCGGTATGTTCCGAAGTTGAGGAAGGACATAGGTGGGCGGAAAGTAAAGTAAAGGACCTGACGGGTAATCGTGTGCTTGCTGCAAGATTTCTACACAAGGAATATTTTCAATTCCCACCAACACATAAGCTCTGGATTTATGGCAATCATCGCCCAAATGTCTATGGAAATGATGAGGGTATCTGGCGACGACTTCAACTTGTGCCATTTACCGTGGTTGTTCCCGCGGATAAATTCCAAGTTGAATTATCAGGCATATTTAACTGGATGCTGGAAGGTTGCAAAGCATGGCAGAATCAGGGACTAAATCCGCCATCTATAGTAGTAGAGGCCACAGCTGAGTATCGCACCGACATGGATGTTCTGGGGCAATTTATAGATGAACGGTGCCAGCGTAAAGTAGACGGTTGGATTGCCACCTCAGATTTGTATTCCAAGTATACAGTCTGGATAGAGGATCGAAACGAAACTCCGATGACACAGAAATCGTTTAGTCAACGATTGCGGGATAGCGGGTTTAAACCAGACAAGAGCAAAGGTGTCCGTGGCTGGTCGGGAATTCAAGCAGCCAGCAATACATTTCCAAACAGTAAGGTTGCATAATATGCACAGTGAAAAAGATAGAGGAAAGCACAATGGACGGATGGATGCGTTGGACGGATGTTTTGGGTTGGGAGTCGATTTTGAAAATATGAACTCAACTCCGGATAACCTGTCCAATCCGTCCGATCCGCCCACGCGGATAAATCACTGGACGGATAGGACGGATAAGACACGTTTTCTATTACTAAGCTTAAGAAATAAAAATTATAAAATATATAGAGCTAATAGGAATACCCGTCCAATCTGTCCGATCCGTCCAGTGTGCTGTGAACACATGAAGAAGGGAATAATATATGTCTCATAGGATACACAACAAACCAAAGACGTCGACAAAGCTAAAGCACACTAATAAAGAAGACTTGATGGTTACAGCATTTCACGAGGCTGGACATACTCTCGCTGACTGGTTCTGCCAGGAGTTGCTCTGGTTTGATGAAGTGACTATACGCCCAGATAACGTTTATTTAGGCCACCTTGAGACAGATGATAACCGGAACATTCTCATCAACATATTTTCCTCTTATACACGAGTATCTAAACCACCATTGATGCGATGTCTGATTTTTGATCTTGCCGGACCATATGCTGAAAATATGGTTACAACAAAAGACCCGGCATGGTTCAGAAAAGGAATGGCGGAAGAACGTAATAGGGACGTATCTGATTATTACCGGGCCGCGGAACTTGTGAAGTCAATATTCCATAACCCTGCCCGTGAAAATCAAATACTTAAAAAAGCCGCCCGTTGGACGCAAGAATTACTGAACCGTCCGGAGATGTGGAAAATTGTTAAAGATTTAGCCACCGCGTTAATAAAGAAACGGGGGGTGCTGAACAAGAAGCAGGTACTGAAGATTATTTCAACGACTTGGAAAGACATGACGGTTGGTCCGTATTTAGAAATTGGAAGTAAGTGGCGTCGCCGCCTGCATATTTCCGATGAAGCTCTGTATGCGACACAAATTAACGGGAGAAAGGAGGCAAAAGTGACAACCACAAAATAATATGACGGCAAGAATGATGGAAGAAGTAACAAACACGTCAGCTTCGCAAGAAGCCTGACTAATAAAAAGGAGATACGGTATGGAAAACAATGTGATGACAGACAAAAGTTCGGATGTAGTTGCAACAGATGACAAGATCACGAATCAACAACAGAAAGGGATTACAATAGATAACAAGCCAATGACAAATGGTATGATGGAACAGTATTGGGGTGAAGTTCTCAGAGCAGATGAAATCTTATATGCTCGAAAAGGGGATTATGAAAACGCCATTAAAATGGCGGAATTCATGCTTGAAACTGCTGAGGAGATAGTTGAACCAGATCCGTCATATATATCATCAAGCCTGCTCACTCTTGCAGATCTGTATTTCATCCAAGGTCAGCATGTGAAGACTGAGTCCTTATTGAAGCGTGCGGTGGAGATCACTGAGCATCATTACATCCCAGATGGCGCAGAATTGCCACGCATCCTATCAGCACTTGGAAAGCTGTATTACAAGCAAGGTCGGTATGATCTGGCCGAGCCGCTTTTTGAACGTGCGGGGTACATTAATGCGGACTTAGTCTACTGGGATCATTTCCATATGGTTGATAACCTGCTTGACCGTGGAAAGTTATACCAAGCCAAAGGACAATATAAAAAATCCGAGTCATTATTCAGTCAGGCACTAAAGCTCAACGAAATAAATGACAATAACTATCGAGATCAGCATGAGGAAATCGAATCGTTATTAAAAAGTGTTCGGGAGATCGTTGATAAGCCTCGCGAACCCATCCACTCTGAAGTGGTCGCGAAGCCTAATAATCAGCCGGATATACAAACTGAAAACAAACCGCCTTTTCCAAGGGGCACAAAGGTTCGTTTTAACAAAGAGGCCTTTCTTGCCAAGATCAGCGAAAAGCCGAAGATAAATATACTTGCGACGCAAGTTAGTTGAAGAACGCAAAAAAGAAAACAAAATGATAAGCATAAACTATGAAGACGCATTATGGCCGCTTGCATTTAAGTTCTCTTAGGAATTACCGGCACTCGGAAGGCGCACATCTTGACTGGTTACATGATGATAATGCGCTTTCCGAGTGCATATTAAATAAAATTGACGGACGATAGTGTTTGCTTTTACTGGGTCTATCTGCAATAATACCAGTAGTCTAAAACGAATACGAAATTATGGTCGGCATTTAATTCCTACCTGGCCGACCTATCAACACGAAACCGCAATAACTGTGTTCTCATTTTGCGGAGGATTTCGCTGTGGATCAAAATTCCTTCTGTGCATTGGATGCTGTTGATGGACGATATTTATCAAGGGCAATAACTGCCATTGACGTGATCGAACAATCACCCGTCAAATTCCGCCTTGCGCGTCAGCATAACGAATATGGCTATCAATATTGGTCCCTTCGTGCTGTGCAACCCCGTAATCACGAAAGGCAAAAGACGCTTCAGATGTATATTGGAAACCCGCCAGAAACAATCCTTGACATGATAAGGGCTAAGTTGAACCAGCGCTTACTGAAGCCAAAAGTGAAATCGAAATTAATTCAAAACGAAGATAAAATAAAACGGCTTAAGCACCAACGTGCTTTAGCAAAACAATTAACTGAAAAGATAGCCAATCAATGCGGCTGTTATTTTCGAGGATACAAATTAATAGGAGAAAATTATGGAAACCTGTAACGAGTTGAAAGATTCGGAATTCAAATTGTGTTTACGTTGGATGCGTGAGTACCTGGCCTTCGTGGTCGCTCAGCATAGGCCTATAGATACAGTAATGATTAACGAGATTATTATTAATTCTATGTGGCGAATGTGGGGCTACAAAAGGTTAAAGGATTATTTAGAGCAGGAATTGAAATTTTCGCGAGAAGAAGCGGCCAGAAGAACAGCTTGGGCCATCAATCACAAATTTGAGGACGAAAATTTATATGACTTTGATACAAAACCAGATGAAACAACAAGCGTCAAGTGATGCTGAAACGGAATTTTGTGCTGCGTTGGATCGCATTTATCGTCAGGCGCAGGATGATCCCTTGGAGGGATTACGCGGCATGATTAACCTGATGCAGGACATTAATTATGAACTGCTAAAAGCCTATGCTCCGCCGCTTATTGAGGCCACAAAGACAAATACCGCAGTTACTCGCCATGAAATTAAAGCTGTTGCTTGCCTGGTTAATCTTCAAAAAGCCATAACAAGACTTGGAATGGCGGATATCAAGGTAAATAACTTAATAAAGCGCAGATGCAAATAGGAAATCAGATTATAATAATTCCCTCGGAGAATCCTATCGGCTATGCACTGGATTGGTGTAGCCGTATTGCATGTGCTTTAATCACTTTCCGTCTTAAATGCCCTGAAGAATTAGCATCCGATCAGTTTCTCAAGGCTTGTCGGCGTTATCTTCAGCTGGTTACTCATAATATTAAACCGGTTAATAAAGAGGAATATGACCGTATTCGGTGTGTGTTAGGCTGGCAATATGATGATAAATCTGAATTTAGGCGTATCTTGGAAGCCTTATTATTGACCGCAGCGCCGTTTGAAGCTATTGCAGCCGATATCGGAATAAACATGAATGATGTCAGGATGTATGAGCGCCTATGCTTTAATGTCAGGGACGATAATGGACGGATGACGTTAGGCGACGTTCAAAAGTTAATGATTGCCAAACAGGATTTAGCCGATTTGCAGGGCTGGAAGTTATTGGCTATTCGTAGCTATGAAATGTTATGCAACCTGGTCGGAATTCAAACACCGCATTGGAAGGACACTCCAGAGATAAAAATACATGAACAGATCCTTCAGACCAGCCGCTTCCAATTATACCGGAATTTAATTCTCAACAAGTGCCAGCCCAAGGACCTGGCTGTGATTGAATCGAATGATATAAAGCTAAAGCAGCTATTGGTTCAGACAAAGCAACCCGACGAGGAGAAAAAGGAATTTGTTGATCCATTTGGATTGAAGCTGCTAAAGATGATGACACCGAAAATGATCGTGACCACTCTGACGCCTGAAGAAATGGAAAAGCAAAATGAGGCTTTAAATAGTAAATTGCAGACCGAGGCAAAAATCAACAGCACTCCAATTGTGGATCACGGTGTTAAGGCAGGTGTAGCTGTTCTTAATGACGGTATTTCAAAAAGCTTTACTGGCGGGTAATTCGTGATCCCCGTGTTGACCTTCTGCCGGGGCGGGTATAGGCTTGAATCCAAGAATGTATTATCCGTGGCCAACGAGTCCTTAATAGGAGTTGCTTTAAATAGTTTAGATAGTATTACCTTGGTCTCTCCGGAGGGCTAGAAAAGAAATAAAATATCAATAAGGAATCATATGGAACATACACAAATCATCAATGCGACAGAACTGGAAAACTACGCGGATACTAGAGACAGTGAAGCTGTGATTCCAGAATTGGTATGTATGCTTGTCAAAGAATCTGTCGCTGATCTTACAGCTTGCCGCATCCCATATGGTGACGCCATCAACCAGCCTGGGTGGGATGGACTTGTTGAAACAGAGCATGGCTACAGACAATTTGTGCCGAATAAAAAGAGTTTCTGGGAGATTGGTACTGGAAGCAAACCACAAGATAAAGCAACCGAAGACTTTGAGAAACGCACTCGGAAAATGATTCAACAGGATCTAAAAGAAGCTTCGTATGTTTTTGTAACACCCCGTGGAGCAAGCTCTGGAGGATGGAGCGAGATAGACCAAAGCAAATGGATCAAACTTAGGGAACTATCCGGTTGGCGTAGCATCAAAATACTGGACAATGTGCAACTCGCTGATTGGATGAGGGAATTCCCTGCCATTGGAAAATGGTTGTTAAAAAGAATAGGTATCGTGAAGACGACTACTGGTTTTGCGACGCCCGCCGAGCACTGGGATAATCTCGAGCAACTTACTAATTCTGGCGATCCACCGCTACCCTCGAAGCTTTTTCTTGTTGGCAGAGAAAAGGCGTGTGAAGAGGTGATGAGACTCTTTAACGAAGAAATTAAACTCATGGCGTTAGTAGTAGAAAGTGAACAGGATACGGAGGATTTCATCGCGGCGTTTCTGGCCTCACTAGAGGTAGATAAACGGCGTATTTATTGCAACAGATGTATTTTTGTGAAGGATGCAGACGCATGGAACGCGATGGCAAACCTGAAAAATGCTCATGTCCTTGTAGCGCACCCTCAACTCGACTTGGAGTCATCAGGTGAACAATTGCATATGCTTGCGAAAAAGAAAGGGCATGGTGTGATTATCCCTGTGTCCAGTGCTTGGGCGAGTGAAAAATTAATTCCATTGCGCAGCCCATCCGCATCTATGATCGAAACAACGTTAAGGGAATCAGGCTATAGCCACGAGAGGGCACGCAAACTGGCAGGAGCGGGCGCTTTATCGCTTGCAGCTTTGAAGCGTTATCTTCGTGGACTTGGTGATTTACCTCCTTATGCTACGTGGAGTAGTGCCAGATTATTAGCTCAGGCGGGACTTCTCGGAAGATGGTCTGGCGAGAATCCTGCAGACAAAGCTACCGTGGAGACCGTGGTGGGAAAATCATACGGGGAGTGGATCGAGACTGTGCGCTCTGAGACGTTACGCTCGGACACTCCCCTAACACAGCGTAATGAAAATTGGAAGATGATTTCGCGAGGTGAAGCGTGGTCGGGGTTGGGGCCGAGACTTTGTAACGACGATTTGGATCGCTTTAAAAGAGCCGCTATTGAAGTGCTTCGCGAGCGTGATCCAAAATTTGACCTTCCAGCAGAAGAACGTTTCGCAGCGAGTTTATATAAAAAGAATCTCTTGCACTCTGAGTCAATCCGAAAAGGCATGGCGGAAACCTTGGCTTTGTTAGGCAGCAGACCAACTGTTTTGTCCTCTTGCTCTCAGGAAAAAGCAGAACTCGTTGCCACTCTGACTGTGCGTGAGTTGCTGAAAGGTGCAGATTGGATTATGTGGGCCAGCTTGGATAGGCATTTGCCCATGTTGGCAGAGGCAGCACCTGATGAGTTTCTTGGTTCTGTGGAAGCAGCCTTAGCACCCACATCCGAAAGTCCCTTCAAAGGTGTTTTTGCTCAGGAGCGATCCGGTGCCATGAGTTGTAACTATATGTCCGGGTTGCTTTGGGCACTCGAAACTCTGGCGTGGCATCCTGAGTACCTTGCGCGAGTTACAATGGTGTTGGGTGATTTGGCTGCCATCGACCCGGGAGGCAATTGGAGTAATCGGCCAGCCAATTCTTTAGCAGCCATCTTTCTTCCTTGGTATCCACAAACCTGCGCCACGATTCCAAAACGTAAGGCAACAGTGGAGGCATTGTTGCGCGAACAGCCATCCGTGGGTTGGAAGCTTCTCATGGCTCTGTTACCAACCGGGCATGGATTAACTACTGATACTAGTAAACCTTCTTGGCGGGACTTCATCCTGCCTGAATGGACTAGCGGCGCTACTACCCGTGAATACTGGGAGCAGGTTGTTGGCTATTCTGAATTAGTTGTAACCACTGCTGCAACAGATTTGACTAAGTTGACGGAGTTAGTTAACCGCCTATCTGATTTACCAAAACCGGCATATTTACACGTGCTAAATCATCTTGCCTCCGAAAACGTTTTGAGCCTGCCAGAATCTGTTCGTTTGCCACTCTGGGAGGCATTAAAGGATCTTGCCGCAAAACATCGAAAATTTGCAAATGCCCAGTGGGCAATCCCACGGGAAGCTGTTGCCAAAATCGAAGAAACTGCGGCTAAGATTGAACCCAAATCTGCCGGCGTTCTTTATCGTCGTTTATTTAGCGAGCGGGACTTTGATCTTTTTGAAGAAAATGGAAACTACGACGAACAGCGTCAAAAGCTTGATCTTCGACGTCAAGCCGCTGTGAAAGAAATATTGGAGGCAAGTCAGATACTTGGCGTATGGGATTTTGCACAACAGGTTGATTCCCCTCGTAAGGTGGGCCATGCTCTTGGCTGCTTGGCATCAGCACCCGTTGACAATGCCTTACTCCCTAGCTATTTAAGCCATACAGAAAGAATTTATGAGGCATTTATCCGCGGATTTGTTTGGGGCAGGTTTGCAATAAAGAGTTGGGCATGGGTGGATAACATTGTGATGGAAGCCTGGACCGCTGAACAAAAAGCCACGTTTTTCACGTTTCTTCCTTTTGGCCAGGAAACATGGCGGCGGGTTGGGCAACTTCTTGCTAGCGGCGAGGCAATCTATTGGAAAAAAGCTGACGTACACTCTTGGATTTCGCCTGAACACCTACAGGAAGCTGCGGAAAAACTCCTTCAGTATCATCGCCCATACGCGGCCGTTACCTGTCTTAATTGGCTTATCCATAATAAGACGGATTTTTCGCCTCAACTTGCAACACGCGCGCTTTTAGATAGCCTGAATACGGAGGATAAAACGACGGGGCTCGACCATTATGAGGCACTAGAACTTATCAAGTGGCTCCAAGAGAATCCGGCAACTAATCTCAATGATCTTTTCCAGATCGAGTGGGCATATTTACCACTTTTGGATAGGCTTCACGGTGCGATTCCTAAAACTCTTGAGAAACGTTTGGCTACGGATTTCGTTTTTTTTCACGAAGTTATTAGAATTGTGTTTAGGTCTGATAAACAAACCCACTTAGACCAGCACCCGACGGAAAAAGAAAAAAACATTGCCCAAAATGCTTATCGTCTGTTGCACACTTGGAAAACTGTTCCCGGTTCAAATAATGACGGTTCTTTCAATGAAACAGAATTTAAAGCATGGCTCGCTGCCGTCAAGGAGCTTGCCGCAAGTTCAGGACATTTGCGAATTGCCATGGATCAAATTGGGAAGGTTCTTCCCTATGCACCGCCGGATGCAGACGGCCTGTGGATAAACCACTCTGTAGCCGAAACGCTTGACGCAAAAGACGCATCTGAAATGAGATCAGCGTTCACTTGCGAACTCTTCAATATGCGAGGTGTTCATGGCTTTTCTGCCGGCAAAGAGGAGCTTAAAATTGCAACAGGCTATCGAGAAAAGGCCGAAGCACTCGATCAGCGAGGGTACCTGAGATTTGCTGCCGCGATGCGAAAGATTGCTGAGCAATATGAACGAGAAGCCGAGCGGGATAGCCAGAGAGACCCTTTTGAAGATTAGATTGCCTTGGTGAGATACGAAACATGTGTCTTGACGGTAAAATGGCAGGATCGCAGAGGACTGCACCGGTTCTACGGGGGCCTAATAAAGACGGGATGTAGGTGAGGTAAAACAGCCGCGCAAAAAAGATTAGCCCCTGTCCAACCGTCTTTCTGGCACTGACACATAAAAAAGCCCCACCACAAAGGATGAGGCTTTCCGGCAATTAAGCCGCAATCTTTCTACATTTCTTTCCTTCCGCTGCTGAGGTTGCCAATCGTGCCCGGCCTTTCGCCCATTGACGTAAGGCACTGATCGGTTCGGCCATTAACTTGCTAAGCGGCACCACATCATTAAGCACCGTGTTGATGGTCAAATCAGTGGGTTCCCGGCCAGTAGCAAATGCCGCATAAAGCGCATCCACAAAAGTCTGTTCAATTTCAGCGCCGGCAACGCTGAAATGCAGGATAATGTGTTTACCGCCAGATGGTATATCTATTCGCCCACAAAAGGCGTTCTTTGTTGGGCTGTCCCTTTCATTTTCCACGCTACTGCAACTGACATACTATAGTATCCTGCCGCCTGGAATGAACGATGCCACCCCAGCCTTCTTCTATTGTCACATTGACGACAAATACGGCGAAACGGAAAGCGGAAGTCGGGGCTTTCGGCTTCGGCTCGATGCGATGGGCATCAAGTACAAGAGCCTGCACGTCGACGGCAACGGGGCGGTCTTCCTGAACCTGTCGGGGACGACCATCTCCGACCTGTCCCCGCTGGCGGCGTTTCCCCTGACGCACCTCTGCCTTCAGGGTTGTTACGAGATAAACGACTTCTCGCCATTGAAGGGTATGAGCCTGATTTGGCTCAACCTCTGCCGAACCAAGATCACGGACTTGTCGCCGCTGGGAAAACTGTCGCTGTCCCATCTGGACTTGCATAGGACTCGGACGACCGACCTGCTCCCCTTGAAGGACGTGCCGTTGAGGAGTATGGACATCCGCTTCACCAGAATCACGGACTTGTCGCCGCTGAGGCGTATGCCGCTACGGGAATTGTCCTTCTACCCAGGACATATTGAGAAAGGGCTTCGGTCTCTTCG
>Ga0247841_10013021_pt1 | contig 10728 bp, 7 predicted proteins | sample LaCruzMarch2015__2_FD_192410 | JGI IMG/M metagenome (GOLD analysis project Ga0247841, IMG submission 192410) | Freshwater microbial communities from meromictic Lake La Cruz, Castile-La Mancha, Spain - LaCruzMarch2015_18m | ecosystem: Environmental > Aquatic > Freshwater > Lake | place: Spain...
CTTGGTGGCCGAGAAGTAGGGGTCGAGCACGAGGCCGGTCTTGCGCTTCACCAGTGCCTCGTGGCCCGCGCGGCGCAGCTCTTCGCAGCGCTCCGCGGTGCGCCGGTCCTGCCAGACGATCGCCGGCGCGATGGGCAGCGATGTGGCCCTATCCCACACGATGGTGGTCTCGCGCTGGTTGGTGATGCCGATGCCGGCCACGTCGCCGATGGCGACGCCGCACTTCTGCAGCGCCTCCACGGCCGTCTCGCGCTGCGCCGTCCAGATCTCGAGGGCGTCCTGTTCCACCCAGCCCGGCTGCGGGAAGTGCAGGCCGATCTCGCGCTGCGCGAGCGAAAGCACGCCGCCGTCGGCGGCGAAGACGATCGCTCGCGAGCTGGTCGTGCCTTGGTCGAGGGCGAGGATCACGCGCCCATTCTTCGCATCACCAGCCATCGTGCCCTCCCGTCCGGTCCGCCGTCAGAGCCTCCATCATAGCCTCAAGATACGCCGGACCGCTCGCGGGCGCCGCCCAGGCTGCGACCGCGACCGGGCCGACGGCCAACGGCCCTGTGACGGCGCTCACATGGGTATGCTCATGGTGAAGGATCGTGTGCGTGCGTGCGGTTCGCGAAGGGGAGGCGCCATGGGCTGGAGGAAGATCCTCGAAGCGGAGCATCGGTTGATGCTCGAGGTCGCCGAGGCGGCCGACAAGGAGTGCGACCACATCGCCGCGACGGGCGCCGTGCGCGCCGCTCTCGTGGGCGACATCCTCGGGTTTTTCCGCTTTTTCTGCGACGGCCTGCACGACCCCAAAGAAGACGGGCTGCTGTTCGCTCGCTGCCACAAGCGAGGTATGAGCGACGAAGACGAGCCGCTCGAGCAGATGCTCGGCGAGCACGAGTGGTGCGCCGGGCAGCTCGACAGGCTCCAGGTGGAGCTCAAGGAGCTGCCCGACGGCGACAGCGGTGCGGCGCTCGCCTTTGCCGCGGACCTGCGCGAGTACGTGGAGGTCGTGCGCTGTCACATGGAGGTCGAAGAATCCGTGTTCTTCGACACCGCTCAGCACTACCTCACCGAGAGCGACCGACGCCAGCTCACCGAGGAGTTCGAAGCGGTGCACTACGACGAGGTCGAGGAGGGCGTGCAAGCGTACTGGGAGGAGCTCGCCCACCGGCTCGCCGCCGCGGAGAGTCAGCCTTAGGGCCTCTCCCGGTAGGGACGTGCGTCGGTCCTTAGAGCCAGGCGGTCTGCCCGTCGCTGAGGTAGGCGTGCATGTCGTCGGCCGCCAGGCGCGCCGCGCCCATGGCGAGGATGACGGTCGCACTGCCGGTGACGATGTCTCCGCCGGCCCACACCTTGGGCACGCTCGTGCGACCTGACTCGCTGAACGTGCGGATGTAGCCGCGGGCGTTGCGCGCCAGCCCCTCGGCACCCTCGAACAGCACTTTGTTCGGGCCGGCGCCCACCGCCACGATCACCAGGTCCACGTCGAGCAGGAAGCTGGACCCGACGATGGGGATCGGCCGCCGCCGGCCCGACTCGTCGGGCTCGCCCATCTTCATGCGCACGCCCTGTAGCTGCCGCACCCAGTGCTGCTCGTCGCCAACGTAGGCCACGGGACCCGTCAGGTAGTGGAAGCGCACGCCCTCCTGCTCGGCGTGCTCGATCTCCTCGTCGCGCGCCGGCATCTCGTCGCGGGTGCGACGGTACACGATGGTCGCCTCGCGGGCGCCCATGCGGATGGCGGTACGCGCGCAGTCCATGGCCACGTTGCCGCCGCCGACCACCGCCACGCGCCGGCCCTTGGGCGCCGGGGTATCGTACTCGGGGAAGAGGTAGGCCTTCATCAGGTTCACGCGCGTGAGGTACTCGTTGGCGGAGACGACGTTACAGAGATTCTCGCCGGGCAGGCCCATGAAGCCGGGCAGGCCGGCGCCGGTGGCGATGTACACGGCGTCGAAACCCGCGTCGAACAGCTCCTGCAGACTGTAGAGCTTGCCGACGATGCTGTTGAGCTCGAACTTGACGCCCAGGCGGCGCAGGTTGCCCGTCTCGGCCTCGACGATGTGCTTCGGCAGACGGAACTCGGGGATGCCGTAGACGAGCACGCCGCCGGCCTTGTGCAGGGCCTCGAAGACAGTGACGCTGTGGCCCTGCACGCCGAGGTCGGCGGCCAGCGTCAGCCCAGCCGGGCCGCTGCCGACCACGGCCACGCGGCGGCCCGTTTTGGCCGCGCGCCGCGGCAGCCTCACCTGGTCGGTCTCGCGCTCGAAATCGGCGGCAAAGCGCTCGAGCGCGCCGACCGCGAGCGGTTCGCCCTTCTTGCCGAGCAGGCAGAGCTTCTCGCACTGCTGGTCCTGGGGGCACACGCGGCCGCAGATCGCCGGCAGCGCATTGCGCAGCCGGATGCGCTGCGCCGCGGCGGCGAACTCACTGCCGGCGACGAGCTTGACGAACCCGGGGATGTCGACGCCCACGGGGCAGCCGTCCACGCACGTCGGCTTCTTGCACTGCAGGCAGCGACCGGCCTCGGCCACCGCCTGTTCACCGTCGTAGCCGTAGCTCACCTCCGAGAAGTTACGCACGCGGAGCACGGCGTCCTGCTCCGGCTTCTTCTGGCGCGGCGACTCGGCGAGGATCTTCGCCCTGGTCCTCGTCGACAGGCCGTGCCAGGGGCAGCCGGCGCGCGTGCAGAGCGCCAGCGGCACCACGCGCGTGTGCACCGAGACCTCGAGGCCGAAGACCGGCGCCTCGCAGCGTGCGCACCGCCCGTCGGCCTCGAGCAGTGAGACGTCGCAGTGCGGGCAGATGACGTCCTCAGCGAGCTCGCCGTCGATCCAGCCGCCCAAGCACCTGCGCTCGGAGGCGTCCAGGCGCGGGTCGAGCAGCAGTTTGCAGGCGGCGCCGTCGAGCCGCACCGCCAGGCCGACCCAGACGCGCCTCGTCTCCGCGTCGTACACGTTGAGCGGCGCGTGACAGTGTGGGCAGAAGCTCGCGAGGTCGCCCTCGTGCTCCAGGGCCAGGAGCTCGGCGTTGTCAACCTCGGTCGGCATCCTCTCTACCTCAGCGCACCTTGATCGACGTGAGCAGCGAGATACGCTCGTCGCGGCCGTACATCTGATTGCGATGGATGAGCTCGTCGAAGTCGACCTTGAAGGCGTCAAAGTGGGGGCCGTCGACGCAGGCGAAGCGCGTCTCGCCGCCCACCGTGCAGCGGCACCCTCCACACATGCCAGTGCCGTCGACCATGATCGGGTTGAGGCTCACCTCTGTGGGAAGCCGGTAGATGCGCGTCATCTCGGTGACCGCGCGCATCATCACCAGCGGGCCCACGGCCAGCACCTGGTCGATGCGCTCCTGCCGCTCGACCAGCACCTTCAGCGCGTCGGTCACCAAACCATGCTCTCCCGCGCTGCCGTCGTCGGTGGTGACCACCAGCTCGTCGCAGAGCGCGCGCATCTCGTCCTCCAGGATAAGCAGGTCCTTCTCGCGCGCGCCGATGATGCCGATGAGGCGGTTGCCCGCCTCCTTGTGGCCGCTGAGCAGGTGGTGCAGCACGGCGATACCGGAGCCGCCGCCGATACCCACCACGGTGCCCACCTTCTCGAACCGCTCGGGGGCGCCCAGTGGGCCGCAGAGATCCTTGATCGCGTCGCCGACGCCCAGCGAGGCAAGCAGCGCGGTGCTCTTGCCCACGACCTGGAAGATGATCGTGATGGTGCCGGTGGCCGCGTCCCTATAGGCCACCGTGAGCGGCACGCGTTCGCCGGTCTCGTTGACGCGCACCACGACGAACTGCCCCGGGACGATCTTGCGCGCGATCAGGGGAGCCTCGATGGTGAGGCTGATCATGTCGCGCTTGGTCAGCTCCTGCCGGTCCGCGATCGAGTACATGACCCGAACCCCCTGACTCACCGGCGACCCGGAATCGCGGCCCTCCGCCGCAACGCCGTCGGTTTTCACCTACGGTATACCCGCGGGGAGGCTGCAGGAGCCACGGCGCCGTTGCGCGGCGTTTCTCGCGGGGCTACGCTTGGCCCACCAAGCTGCGGGGCATATGGTCGTCGTCAGACCACTCCACGCGCAAAGGAGGGGGGCGTGTGAGTCTCGGTCGTCAGGCCGGCAGTGACAGGGCATCTTGCGCAGCCGCGCCGCGCGCGCCCGCTGAGCGCTCGTGAGCCACACGCCACATCGGCGCCGATCCGCGTGGCCGCTCATCGTCGGCTTCGCCGTGTTCGCCGTGCTCATCGCCGCGGCAGGCTACTGGGCTTGGCGCCAGCAGGCGCAGGCCATGCAGCGCCAAGCCGAGCGCTCGCTGGCCGCCGTCGGCAAGCTCAAGGCCGATCAGATCACCACCTGGCTGAACGAACGACACGGAAACGCCGAGATGATCCGCGCCAACCCTCTTATCTCGGTCGCCGTGTCCGACCTGCTTGCGGGGCGCAACTCGGCGCAGGCGAGCGCCGACCTGCAGGCCGTTCTCGACGCCTTCAGGCGCACCTACGGATACCGCGAGGTCGTGATGACGTCTCCGAAGGGCGTCGTCCTGCTACGCTCCCCGCAAGCGGCGTCGACCCCGTTGGGCGCACGCACCAACGTCCTCGTGCGCAAGGCTGCCACGACCGGCCGGATCGAGTCCTCTGACCTCTACACGGACACCGCGGGCGAGCCTCGGATCGACTTCGTGGCGCCGATCCTCAACGCCGACGGCGGCACTCCGGCCGTCGCCGCCGTGACCTTGCGCACCGACCCCGGTACCTTTCTCTACCCGCTTATCCAGTCATGGCCGCTGCCCAGCTCGTCGGGTGAGACCCTCCTCGTGGAGCGCCGCGGCAATCGGATCGTGTACCTCAACGATCTGCGCTTTCGCGACAACGCGGCACTCGTCTTCACGACGCCCGTGGACACGCCGCAGCGGCCGGCGGCCATGGCGGTGCGTGGCAGGCACGGTGTAGTGCAAGGCCTCGACTATCGTGGCGTCCCCGTGCTCGCGGCCATCCAGCCAGTGCCGCAGACTCCCTGGTTCATCGTCGCCAAAGAAGACACCAGCGACGTCCTGGGGCCGATCCGCACGCGTGGCTGGCTCACGGCAGTGGTCGCCTTTGCCCTCGTCGCACTCGCGGGCGCAGGGACGCTGCTCCTCTGGCGCGCGCGCGAATCTCAGGCCTCGGTCGAGATCCGCGAGAGCGAGGAGAAGTTCCGAGGTTTCTTTGAGCTCACCGCGGACCTGGTCGTCATCGCAGATGTCGAAGGCAACTTCCGCGAGGTCAACTCCGCGTGGTCGAAGACGCTGGGGTATTCCAAAGAGGAGCTGCTGGGGAAGCCCTTCCTGGCGTTTGTCCATCCTGACGATGTGGAGATGACGAAGCAGGTCATTGCCGAGCACCTGCAACGCGGGGAGACGGTCGTGTCGTTCGAGAATCGCTACATCGGCAAGGACGGAGGCTCCGTGTGGCTGGGCTGGACGGCACAGCCGGAGGTCGCGGAGGGCTACACCTTCGCCATTGCCCGGGACATCACCGAGCGCAAGCACGCGGAGGCGGCCTTGCGGGACAGTGAGGCCGCGCTCCGCGCCATCCTGGACGCGACACCGTTCCCCGTGGCCTTGGTCGATGCTCGGGACGACGTCATCGACTACTGGAGCAGCAGCGCCCTCACGCTTTTCGGACACACCGCGCCGACGGCGGCGGAGTGGTATGAGATGGCATACCCGGATCCCGACTACCGGCGGGAGGTGATCGATCGCTGGGAGCCCCTTCTGGAAAGGGCGCGACGCTCCGGCCAGGCGGTCAACACGGGAGAATACCGGATCGCCTGCCGCGACGGTTCCGTACGCATCTGCGAGCTGCACGTCATCTTCTTGGCGGATCGACTGGTCGTCACGTTCAACGACATCACCGAGCGCAAGCAAGCTGAAGAAGAACTGCGTGAGACGCGCGACTACCTCGAGAACCTCTTCGGCTACGCCAATGCGCCCGTGATCGTTTGGGACCAGGAGCTGCGCATTACGCGCTTCAACCACGCCTTCGAGGAGCTCACTCAGCGCGCCGTCGCGGAGGTCGTCGGGCGGCACCTCGATCTGCTCTTCCCGGATGACGAGCGGCGCACGCAGGCGCTGGGCCACGTCACCAGCGCCAGCGCCGGCGAGCGCTGGCAGGTCGTGGAGATCCCGATCCTGCGCGCCGACGGCGAGGTGCGCACCGTGCTGTGGAACTCGGCGACCGTCTATGCCGCCGACAAGATGACGCCCGTCGCCACGATCGCCCAAGGTCATGACATCACCGAGAGGGTCCAGGCCGAGGACGAGTTGCGTGCCAGCGAGCGCAAGTTCCGCGAGACGATCCTGGCGCTCGACGAGGGCTACTACAGCGTGACCCTCGATGCAGTTCTGCTCGATCACAACCCCGCCTTCAACCGGATCCTGGGCATCGACCCGGATGCCGACCTCCGCGGCACACGCGGCCCCGGCTTCTGGTGGGATCCGGCCGACAGAACTGTCTATGTGGAGCATCTGAGCAGGGACGGCGTGATCCACGACCACGTCGTCAGGGCGAAGGCGGCCGACGGCAGCCCGCTGATCCTGCTGGTCAGCGCCCACCTGGTTCGCGACGAGCACGGCGAGATCAAGCACATCGACGGCAGCATCGTCGACTTCACGGTGCGCAAGGCCGCCGAGGATGAGATCGAGCGCCTGAACGCCGAGCTCGAGCAGCGCGTCCTCGAGCGCACCGCGCAGCTCGACGCCACCAACAAGGAGCTTGAGGCCTTCGCCTACTCGGTGTCGCACGACCTGCGCGCGCCGCTGCGCCACATCAGCGGCTTCTCCGAGCTGCTGGCAGCACGCTCCGCCGGAGTCCTCGACGACAGGGGTCGTCACTACCTCGAGACGATCACCACCTCGGTTGGCCAGATGGGCGTCCTCATCGACGACCTGTTGCAGTTCTCGCGCACTGGGCGCGCCGCGCTTCAGATCGCCGAGGTCGACATGGAGGCGGCGCTGCGCGAGGCGCTGGAGCCGCTGCAGCGTGAGACCGAGGGCCGCGACGTCGAATGGTCCATCGGCCCGCTGCCCGCTGTGATCGGCGACCGCGCCCTGCTGCGCCAGGTGTGGGCCAACCTCCTCGGCAACGCCGTCAAGTACACCCGCGGGCGGGCGCCGGCGCGCATCGAGGTCGGCGCCCGCGACGGCGACGGCGACGGGGCGAGCGAAGACGTCTTTTGGGTGCGCGACAACGGGGTAGGCTTCGACATGCAGTACGCGCACAAGCTCTTCGGCGTGTTCCAACGCCTGCACAGCTCCGCTGAGTTCGAGGGTACGGGCATCGGCCTGGCGAACGTGCAGCGGATCATCGACCGGCTCGGTGGGCGCGTGTGGGCCGAGGCCGAGCTCGACCAAGGCGCGGTATTCTACTTCTCGCTGCCCAGACGAAAGGAGACACCATCGTGATGACCGACTTGCCCGCCATCCTGCTCGCCGAGGACAACCCCAACGACGTGGAGCTGACCGTCGAGGCGCTCGACCGGCACAACCTGGCCAACCGGGTCACGGTCGCCCATGACGGCGTGGAGGCCATGGAGTACCTGCGCTGCGAAGGAGCTTTCAGTGAGCGCAAGCCCGGCGACCCCGCCGTCCTCCTCCTCGACATCAAGATGCCGCGCAAGGACGGCCTCGAAGTGCTCCGCGAGATCCGCGGCGACCCCGCCCTCAAGCGCCTGCCGGTGGTGATCCTCACCTCGTCACGCGAGGAGCAGGACCTGATCACCAGCTACGACCTCGGGGTGAACGCCTACGTGGTCAAGCCCGTCGACTTCGCCAGCTTCATCGACGCGGTCAAGGAGCTCGGCGTCTTCTGGGCGCTCATCAACGAGCGCCCGCCGAACGGGGTCAAGTAGCATGGCCGACGGCGCACGGCCACTACGCGTCCTCTGCCTCGAGGATTCGCCGCCCGACGCCGAGCTGGTGTCGGCGACCCTGCGCCGCGCCGGCTACGAGCTCGACCTCGACTGGGCGGCGGACCGCGGTGCCTTCGAGGAGCTGCTCGCCGGCAAGCCCTACGACGTCATCCTCGCCGACTTCGCCCTGCCCGGCTTCGACGCTCACGGGGCGCTCGCCCTCGCCCAGGCGGCCTCCCCGGGGACGCCCTTCATCTGCGTCTCGGGCACCATCGGCGAGGAAGCCACCGTGGAGCTGCTCAAGCGCGGCGCCGACGACATCGTGCTCAAGGACAAGCTGGCGCGCCTGCCGTTCGCCGTGCAGCGCGCCCTCGACGAGAGGGCCGGCGCGGCGACCCTGGCCGGCAGCGAGCGACGCTTCCGCTCGCTCTTCGAGAACCTCCTGAACGGCTACGCCTACTGCCGCATGATCTACGACGCCGCGGGAGCGCCGCTCGACTTCGTCCACCTCGAGGTCAACCCCGCGTTCGAGCGCGTGACGGGGCTGAAGGATGTGGTCGGCAGGCCGGTCTCAGAGGTCATCCCCGGGATCAGGGCTCTGAGCCCCGAGCTCTTCGAGGTCTACGGCCGCGTGGCACGCAGCGGCAAGCCCGAGACCATCGAGCTCCACCTCAAGTCGCTGGGCAGCTGGCTGTTCATCGCGGTCTACAGCACCGAGCCGGGGACCCTCATCGCGGTGTTCGAGGACGTCACTGAGCGCCACGAGGCCGAGCAGGCGCTGCGCCGGCAGGAAGAGGACATCCGGCGCGCCTATGTGGACGTGCTCGACGCGGTGACCGGCGGCAAGCTCATCCTCCTCACCGAGCTGGCCCTTGCCGGCGAGCTGGGTCAGCCGCTCAGCGACGTCATGCCCATCAGCTCGCCGGCGGAGCTGGCGGAGGCACGACGTCTGATCGTCGCCGCGGCCGAGCTCCGGTATCCCGGCCGGATACACCACACCGACCTGCTCAGCCCGGTGGGCGAGGCCCTCAACAACGCCCTCAAGCATGCTCGCGGCGGCACCTACCAGGTGTTCGCCAGGGACGGCTGTCTGCAGGTGGCCATCACCGATGCAGGCCCGGGCATCGACTTCAGGACGCTGCCGAGAGCCACGCTTGTGCGCGGCTTCTCCACGGCCGCCAGCCTGGGCATGGGCTTCACGATCATGCTCCAGCTCTGCGCACGCGTGCTGCTGTGCACCCGACCCGGCTGCACGGAAGTCGTCCTCGAAGTGGCGACCGCCCCGAGACCGGCGCTGCGCGGCTGAATCTCCTGCCCACTGGTTCGTGCACCGCCGCGCTCGTGAAGCTCCGCTCTCAGTACGGGAACTCGACGCCCAGATCGTGTAGCTCGCCTTTCGCGACCTGATACTGGTCGAGATACCAGGCCTGCGGCCGCACCTTCATCACCTCGTAGCACTCCTGGAAAGGCTTGCCGTCCGGCGCATCGGCGATCTGATCCTCGTACTTCACGAGCAGCTTGTCGACGATCTCGTTGGCCTGTGCGCGCGGCATGCCTTGACGTGCCACGGCGTGGCCGACCTCGCAGGCGAGGCGCGCCTCGAGAGGCGTGGCGTAGTTGCGGTGCTTGTTGTGCCGCGGCGCCGCCGTCCACAGGTCGCCGCCTGAGACGACGCTGGCGATGGCGTGGGCGGACGCCTCACGGAAGAGCATCTCGGTGCCGGGGCCGGCGTTGAAGAAGCCGTTGCTGGTCGAGAGGATGCGGCTGTTGCGGGACAGCGCCTGTTGCACGAGGCTCACGAGCCACAGCATCTCGCGGCCACTGTTCGACGTGTGCTGGATGTGGAACGGGAAGCTGTTGTTGAAGTTGTGCTGGTAGACGGTGAGCCCGACGAGGTGGTGGGCGGTCTCGAGCACGGCGGTCCCCTCGGCGCCGCCGGCATAGCCGCCGTAGATGGCGCCCGTGAGGCAGCCGATGGCGCAGCCGAACTGCTTGCAGTGCGCCACCTTGTTGAGCAGCTCGTTGTCGGTCTTCATCTCGGTGAGCACGCCGATGAGGCGGCCGTCGCTGGCGCGTACGCCCCACTCGTTGTTGCTCACCGACACCTGGCCGACGTCCGACTGCGCCGTGCCGACGGCGACGAGGAACAGCCCGGGCCTGCCGACAAGCTTGGTGGCGTTGCGGAGCAGCATGGCGTGCTCCATGACGCCCACCATCTCCGAGGGCGTCCCCGACGTGATGTTCCTGCCGAGGCTCTCCTCGAGGATGGGGCCGCAGACCCCGTCGGCCAGCGGCTCCTGGACGTAGGCCATCGACGCCTGCAGGAAGATGTCCTCGTCGTAGGTGATGTCGGGGCTGAAGATGCAGAATGGGCCGCGTTCGTCCTCGATGCGGCGCGGCCGCCACCAGCGGGTCTCGTGACCGGCGCCGACCACATGCTGCTCCGGCGCCAGGAAGAGGGCCTCATTCAGCTCGGCCTCGCTGATGAGGATGCGCCGGTGCGTATCGACGTTGTGCACGCCGACCGCGAGGAAGAATTCGACGGCCGCCTGCCACACGCGGTCGGCGAGGTCGTCGTCGGCGGGTACCGGCGAGGCCGGGTCGAACTTGATGTCGTACTTGCGCACGACCTCCTTCATCTTCGGCAGAAAGCGGTCGTAGAGAAACTCGTCGTCTTCGCAGTAGGGGCCTTCAGCGGCCCGCTCCATGATCTCCCACATCTTCAGGTGAGGCATCTCGTCAGCTCCCCGCGCTCGCCGTTTTGTCGGACATGGCCTTCTCCAGGACCTTCACAGCCGTGCCGGCGTCTTCGCCCCAGCTGTCGGCGCCCGCTTCTTCCACCCATTCCGGCGT
>Ga0247841_10013022_pt1 | contig 10727 bp, 10 predicted proteins | sample LaCruzMarch2015__2_FD_192410 | JGI IMG/M metagenome (GOLD analysis project Ga0247841, IMG submission 192410) | Freshwater microbial communities from meromictic Lake La Cruz, Castile-La Mancha, Spain - LaCruzMarch2015_18m | ecosystem: Environmental > Aquatic > Freshwater > Lake | place: Spain...
ATGTCGACCAGAGTCTGCTCCATCAAAGCCTTGACGATGTCGTTGAACACTGCGTCAACGCCGTGGGCGTCGAGGTGAACACGGCCAGCGCGCCGCTCCTCGCCCGCGTCTCCGGCCTCGGGCCGAAGCTGGCCGAGAACGTCGTCGGCTATCGAGACGAGAACGGCCCCTTCCGCCGCCGCGCCGACCTAAAGAAAGTGCCTCGGCTCGGGCCAAAGGCGTTCGAGCAGGCCGCCGGATTCCTGCGAATCCGCGATGGTGAGGATCCGCTCGACCGGAGCGCCGTTCACCCCGAGAGTTACGGGACCGTCCGCCGCATGGCCGCCGACCTCGGGTGCACAGTCGTCGACCTGATGCGTGACGCCGGCCTGCGGGAGAAGATCGACCTTCAACGCTATGTCATCGACGGCGTCGGCCTGCCGACGCTGACCGACATCCTGACGGAACTAGCCAAGCCGGGCCGCGACCCACGGGAGCGCTTCGAGGTTTTCTCCTTCTCCGACGACGTCCACGAAATCAAGGATCTGAAGGCGGGGATGAAGTTGCCGGGGATCGTAACGAACGTCGTCGATTTCGGCGCGTTCGTCGATATCGGCGTGCACCAAGACGGCCTCGTCCACGTCAGCCAACTCGCTGATCGCTTCATCGAGCACCCGTCGAAGGTCGTCAAGGTCGGCCAGCAGGTGACCGTGACCGTACTCGAGGTCGACGCCGAGCGTCGCAGAATCTCGCTGTCGCTGCGAGCGCCGCGGCCGTCAGGCTCGCCCGCTCAAGGGCGCGAGAAGACGGCGGCTCGTTAGGTTCGGAGGGAAGAGGCGTGCCCAAACGCCGCGTCTTGATGGAGGTGGCGCTCGAACGGCAGGCCGCGCCTGCCTCGTCAGCTTCCGGCCACACGCCGCGCCGCTCGTCGCTTTTCTGATGACGTGGCCCGCGGCGAGTTCTCCCCGGCGCAATCGCTAGGCGCGGTATAATCCCTCCTCGCGCGCTCTCTTACGTCAAGGAGCGACCGCAGATCTCAGGTTCGCGGAGGACGCATGCAGGGAAAAGACACGACGATGGAGAAGGTCGTTTCGCTGTGCAAACGGCGCGGGTTCGTCTTTCAGTCGAGCGAGATCTACGGCGGGATCGGCGGCTTCTGGGACTACGGCCCCTTGGGCGTCGAGCTGAAGCGAAACGTCAAGGAGGCGTGGTGGCGCGACATGGTGAGCGGCCACGATGACACGAGCGCACCCGCGGGCGCGCCGTCGCCGTACGAGATGGTCGGGCTCGACACGACGATCATCATGCACCCCCAGGTGTGGAAGGCGAGCGGTCACTTCGACCTGTTCTACGACCTGTTCGTCGACTGCAAGACGTGCAAGGCCCGCTTCCGCGTCGACCAGGTGAAGGACAGCGAGTGCCCGCGCAAGCCGAGCAAGCATCCCGGCGAGCATGCGGATTGCGACCTCACCGAGCCGCGCGAGTTCAACCTAATGTTCAAGACGACCCTCGGAGCGTTGCTCGATCCGTCCGCCGAAGCGTACCTACGCCCGGAGACCGCCCAGGGCATCTTCGTCAACTTCAAGAACGTCGTCTCCACGTCGCGCGTCAAGATCCCATTCGGCATCGGCCAGATCGGGAAGTCATTCCGCAACGAGATCACGCCCCGCAACTTCACGTTCCGATCGCGCGAGTTCGAGCAGATGGAGATCGAGTTCTTCTGCGCACCGGAAGCATCGCAGGACTGGTATCGCTATTGGCGCGATCGCCGCGTCGCGTGGTACATGTCGCTCGGCTTGTCGAGCGATCGACTCCGCCTGCGCGAGCACGAGGTCGCCGAACGAGCCCACTACTCGTGCGGCACCGCCGACATCGAGTACGCGTTCCCGTTCCTCGCCGAGGGCGACTTCGGCGAACTCGAGGGCGTGTCACACCGCAGCGACTTCGATTTGCGCAGCCACATGGAGGGGAAACTCGTCCGCGACGGCGACGCCCTCGTCGTCGAACGCGGCTCCGACGGCCAGCCGCGACACCCGGGAAGCGGCAAGGACCTCTCCTACTTCGACGAGGCGACGCAGCGAAAGTACATCCCGCATGTCATCGAGCCGTCGGCGGGCGCCGATCGGGCAACCCTCGCCTTCCTGTGCGAGGCGTACGCCGAGGACTCGATCCCCGATGAGAAGGGCGTCCCGCAGGAACGCATCGTCCTGCGGCTGCACCCGCGCCTGGCTCCGATCAAGGTCGCCGTCTTCCCGCTAATCAAGAAGGACGGCCAGCCGGAGATGGCGGCCGACGTCTATCGCAGCCTCAAGAAGCGCTGGAACGTCTTCTACGACGAGAAGGGGTCGATCGGGAAGCGCTACCGCCGCCAGGACGAGTCGGGGACGCCGTTTTGCATCACCGTCGACCACCAGTCGATGGAGGATCAGACGGTCACCCTACGCGACCGCGACACGACGACCCAAGAGCGCGTCAAGATCGTCGAACTCGAGTCGCTCATCGCCGAGCGAATGCGCGGCGCGTAGGCGGCCATAGGCCGCCAGCTGCCGGGGAGGTGTTGCCTTGCCTCGCGCCGATCGTCTGCGTCTCTTCTCAACCGCCGCTTACTTCGCCGCCTACGCGATTGTCGGCGTCCTCGGCGGCGCCGTCGGCCCGACGCTCGGCCCGTTCGCCGCGCAAGTCGGCGTCGGCCTCTCGACGATCGGCGTTATCCTCACGGCGCGGTCTCTCGGCTACCTGGCCGGCGCGACGGGAGGCAGCCGCTGGATGGATCGGATTCGCGTGCATCGCGGGCTTGCCGCGGCGGCCTTCTTCGCCGCGGCGTTCCTCGCGGTCCTGCCGTGGGCGCGGTCGCTCGGGCTTCTCGCCCTCTTCCTCGTACCTCTCGGGTTCGCGACCGCCGGCCTCGACATCGGCGTGAGCACGATGCTCGTCCGCATCTACCGCAACCGCGCGGCGCCGTTCATCAGCGCGCTGCACTTCTCCTACGGAGTGGGCGGGCTGGCGGCGCCCTTCTTGATCGCAGCGTTGGCCGTTGGGTCCGCGGTCTTCGTCTACCCGATCCTCGCCGTGGGATTCGCCCTCCTCGGCGTCGCGTTCTTCGCGCTGCCTGAATCGCCGGCGGCACCGCTCGAGAGAGAAGAACCCAAGGACGTGCGCCTCGGGCGACGATTCCTCGCGTCGACGTCGGTGATGCTCGTCTACGTCGGAGCCGAGATCGGATTCGCAAGCTGGCTCTACGTCTTCGTCGACCTTCAGTTCGGTGCTCGGTCCGCCACCGCCATCACGGGAGCCTTCTGGGGCGCATTCTCTCTCTTCCGCCTGCTCGGCATCCTCGGCGCGCGGCGCTGGGCGCCCGAACGCATCCTCACGATTTGCTTCTCGAGCGCGCTCGCCTTCGCGCTGCTTCTCGCTCTGTCACCGCACTCCCTCGTCGCGGTCTGGGTCGGCGCCGTCGGCGTCGGCGCATCCTGCGCTGCAATCTACCCCACCGTGATCACGGCGTACTCCCGGCGGGTCGAGCTGACCGGGCGCAGGTTCGGCGCCATCGCCGTCGCCTCGTGCCTCGGCAGCATGACATTCCCGTGGCTCATCGGCCGACTGCTCGATGTCGGCGGCCCCGTCGTTGTCCCCGCGACGACCGCCTTTCTCCTCGCCGCGGCGTCTGTCGCAGCGTGGGTGTTCCTGGGAAGACGAACGAACGCCAAAGGCGAGCAGGTCCTCTAGTGCTTAGTCCTCCCTGAGACCAGACTGTTGCTGATGATGCGTTGACGACCCTCCGCCGACCACGCTAAGATGCAGCAGTCTGCAGCACAATGCAGCCGAGGGAGCGTAGGATGACTAGCGGCACGAAACGGCGGTTGAACGACGAGTGGTTGACGGTCGCCGAAGCGGCCGAGCGCTTCCACGTGTCGCGTGACACGATCTACCGTTGGGCGCGACAGGAGAAGCTCTGTCTCTACAAGATCGCGGGAACGACTACCCGAGTGAGGCGACAGGATCTCGACGCGCTGGCTCGCCCGATCGGCCCTGATTCCTGGACACGTCTCTCCGAAGCCAGCTTCGCGGATTGGGACAATCCCAAAGACGCGGTCTACGACGAGTGGAAGAGCCTCTATGGCGTATCGAAGAGGTGACGTCGTCCTCGTTCCTTTTCCCTTCGCAGATGCTAGAGCAACGAAAGTTCGCCCGACGCTCGTCTTGAGCGATCCGGCCTACGAGACCGAAACGGGAAATGTCATCGTGGTTCAGATCACGAGCCAGTCCGTCCGCTACTCCAGTGACCGCATCGTGCGAGATTGGCGTGAGGCTGGCTTGCAGCACCCCTCGATCGTTCGACTCAAACTGGCGACGCTGGCCGCGGCACTCATACGATTCAGCCCCGGCTCGGTCACAGCCCGAGACCTGACATCCGTGGAGACTGCGTTGCGCGGTGCCCTGCACTTCTGAGCGAGGGAGGGACGACGGCATGACCGACTCCAAGACTCAGCTCAGTGTGGATCTTGTCTGCATGGTGTGATGGTCCTCGGGGTTCCCCTAAGGATTAGCGGCTCAGGCTTGGCGCCCGGCAAGCGCCTCGCACACGCCATCCCAGACGCTCTGCTCGGTCGCCGGCGTCCGGCCGATGTAGGCCATCAGCTGAGTTGGATTGCTGTGCCCGGTGACACGGGCCGTCAGGCCGGCGTCACCCCCGGAGTTGTCGTACGCAATCGTCGCGAAGGTCTTTCGCATGGAGTGGGTTCCGAACTGCCCTTCGACGTTTGCCGACTTGCACCAGTCCTTGACGAGCCGCCGCGCGTGCTGCCGCGTGATCGGGAACAGGAGCTCGGTCCGCCTCAGCTCGGGAAGATACGCGTCCACGGCCTCGCGCACGAGAGGAATGAGTTGCACGCCCCGCTCCTTCTTCGTCTTGGTCGCCCGAACCGCCAGCTGCACATCCACATGGCCCTCCGCCGTCAGGAAGTCGCACACGCGAAGCCGTAGGAGATCGCCAATGCGCAGCCCTGCGCCGATCCCCAGGGCCCACAGTGCAACGTCGCGTCGACTGCCTGTTTGCCTCAAATATGCCAGCACGGACAGCGCCTCTTCACGGGTCAAGGCGCAAACTCGCTCAGCCATGGGTTCCTCCGCCGGTCTTTGTTCCAAAGATTACTCTATCGTAACTCAAGGAACCTCACGGCGCAAGTGAGCCCGGAGAATGGCTACTCCAGCCGCTCGGCGACGCGTCATGGCCAGGGGGCCCGCTGACATCGAGGACTCGTCGAGACAGCCCTACGCCTGCGGCACACACCGCCTCTTGATCCATACCACCTTGCGGTGTGCACCGCGTTGCGATACCCTGGTCGTGTTGTTGGCAGTATTGCAGTTGTTTATTTCTGGAGAACAGGTTGTTCTTTGCTCCACCTAGGACGTTCTGCTGGTACGAAACCCCCAACATGCAGGAGGTAGAAACATCATGGCAGATCGTCAGGTCGGTACAGTCAAGTGGTTCAACGAGACCAAGGGATTCGGCTTCGTTCAGCGCGAGCAGGGCGAGGACGTGTTCGTCCACTACAGCTCGATCCGCGGCGACGGCTTCAAGTCGCTCAGCGAGGGCCAGAAGGTGGAGTTCACCCTAGGCCAAGGCCAGAAGGGTCCCCAGGCGAACGACGTCGTCGTCATGCCGTAGGCCGCGGGGTCATACATTGTAGACGGAAGCAGCAGCCCTCTCGGGTTGCTGCTTCTCTTTTGGAACTGCGTTCTGCTAGCTCCCTCAGCACGAGCAGTGGCCCGCCGCGAAAGCCGCCGATGACGACCGCTGTGCGATCCTGGCGGTGGGGAGCGCAGAGGATGTGCTGCTGCAAGACCCCGTTGTTCTCAGCCCCTTGGAGCTTAGGCAACCTCCGTACCTTCGTTGAGGATGGCCAGGTAGCGGTCGTACACGAACAGGCGGTTTCGGCGCCTGCCTGTCAACTCGCGCACAATTCCTAACTCGGCCAAGAGATCCATGGCTGAAGAAGCCGCCGGGAAAGACAGCCCGGTGTTTAGGCGGACTTGGGGTATGGAGAGGATCGGGCGCCCCTTGAGCGCTTCATGCACGCGCAACGCTGATCCTGCCCGACGGCCGCGCAGCTCAATTCTCGCTCGATCATCCCGGGACAACTCTCCTAGGCGATGCGCCGTCGAGACCGCACCTTCAGCCGTCTCTTGCACGCCGGTGAAGAAGAAAGCGAGCCAGCTCTCCCAGTCGCCCATGCGTCGCACCCGATCGAGCAACTCGTAGTACTCGCTCCGGTTCTGCTTCAGGTACAGGCTCAAGTACAAGAGTGGCTCGTGTAGGAGGCCGGCATGGCAGAGCAGGAACGTAATCAGCAGTCTCCCGACACGCCCATTGCCATCGAGGAAGGGGTGGATTGTCTCGAATTGCACGTGCGCGAGCCCTGCCCGTGCCAGCACAGGCAGGCCGTCGTCCTCGGCGTGGAGGAAACGCTCGAGTGCCGCCATGCAATCGGCCACCGCGGTGTGAGGGGGAGGCACGAAGGCTGCGTTGCCCGGGCGCGTGCCGCCAATCCAGTTCTGTGAGCGACGAAATTCGCCCGGGCTCTTCTCACTCCCGCGACCGCGCGAGAGTAGCACTCCATGGATCTCGCGGAGGAGACGATTCGAGAGCGGGAAGCCCTCTCGAAGGCGTTCGAGCCCGTGTTCGAGGGCCGCGACGTAGTTCGAGACCTCGACGACGTCATCGAGCGGGGCCCCCAACGCTTCGTCCAGCTCGAACAGGAGAAGGTCGGAGAGCGACGACTGCGTCCCTTCGATCTGCGAGGAGAGCACGGCGTCTTTGCGGACGTAGGAGTAAAGGAGGAGTGCCTTGTCGGGCAGAAGCGCGGAGACACCGTCGAGCCGGCCGAGAGACAGCACTGCCGCCTCCAGCTTCTGCTGCAAGACTCCGTTGAGATCAAGCGCAGGGGCGGGCGGCAGAGGGGCCGGAATGAAGGCACGGACTTCCTCTCCGCCGGCCGAAGTGACTTCGTAACGACCTGTAGTTCCACGCTTCATGTTGCTTCCTCCGTCGTGAAGGGACTCTGAATAGCGTCGTGAGTTATTAATACTTCCGCCGCCAAGTCTAATTAGCTGGCGGCCTAGAGACAAGTGCTCGCCGCTTCGACGCCGTCGCGTTCGGCACGCCGGACGACTACAGCTACAGCCGGGACGCTCAAGACCCTCGCTGACGCCTGGTACATCGCCAAAGGGCGCGATCTCGCCGGCCTCGAAGGCAAGCTCCTCGGCCTCTGTTGCTCCCACGGCGGTGGCAACGCCTGCGAGCTGTTCGACAAGCTGTTCAAGCACGTCAGCGGGAAGAAGATCGGTAAGACCGTTGCATCGAGCGGCAGCCCGCTCGCATCGATCCTCCGCGCATGTCGCGAGCGGAGAGCGGAGCTCGCCGACTCTGCAAAGCAGGTCGGGCGGGCCGCCTCGTCGGCGGCCGCCCGGGCAACGACGCGGCGGACGTCTGGTACATCGCGGCAAGCCCGACAGGACCAGCCTCGGCTCAGGGGGGCCACACGCTCGCGCCTGGCCGCGTTACCCCAGGAGCGCGAGCAGCACGCCGGCGACCACCGCCGACCCGAGTACGCCGGCAACGTTCGGCCCCATCGCGTGCATGAGGAGCATGTTGTTCGGGTCGGTCTCGAGCCCGACGCGGTGCACGACGCGCGCCGCCATGGGGACAGCGGAGACGCCGGCCGCCCCGATCAACGGGTTGACCGGCTCGCGGGAGAATCTGCTCATCAGTTTGCCCATCAGGACACCACCCGCGGTTCCGATCGAGAACGCCACAAAGCCAAGCGCCAGAATGACGAGCGTCTCGACCCGCAGAAACAGGTCCGCCGACAGCCTTGAGCCGACGCCGAGGCCGAGAAAGACGGTGACGATGTTGATGAGTTCATTCTGCGCTCCCCGCGACAGCCGTTCGACAACGCCGGACTCTCGCAGGACGTTGCCCAGCATGAACATCCCAACGAGTGGGATCGCGGCCGGAAGGAGCAGGGCGCACATCCCAGTCACGAGGAAGGGGAAGAGGATCCGTTCGAGCCTCGACACCTCGCGCAGCTGGCGCATGACGATCGCGCGCTCGCGGCGCGTGGTCAGGGCACGCATGATCGGCGGCTGGATGAGCGGGACCATGGCCATGTACGAGTAGGCCGCCACCGCGATCGCGCCGAGGAAGCGCGGGGACAGGCGCGAAGCGAGGAAGATCGCTGTGGGCCCGTCGGCGCCGCCGATGATGCCAATGGCCGCGGCGTCCCTGAGTCCAAGTTCGAGGCCCGCGTACCGGCCGAGCGCCAGCGCGCCGAGCAGTGTCGCAAAGATGCCCAGCTGGGCCGCAGCCCCCAGGAGGAGCGTCTTCGGGTGGGCGAGCATCGGGCCGAAGTCGGTCATCGCACCGATGCTGAGGAAGATGAGAAGCGGGAACACGCCGCTCTGGATGCCCACTGCGTAGATGAGCCCAAGGATGCCCTCCACGCCGCCCATGCCCGCGAGGGGGATGTTGACGAGGATCCCCGCGAACCCGATCGGCAAGAGAAGCGACGGCTCGTACTCCTTGTGGATAGCGAGCCAAATGAGAAGGCCGCTGACGGCGATCATCACGAGCTGGCCCCACGTGAGGTGCGCGATGCCCGTCGATTGCAGGATGTTTTCGAGCCCAGAGAGGATGTCCATGGTCGTCACCGAATGCGCGCGAGGGTCTGCCCCGCCTTCACTTGACTGCCCACGGCCACGGCGATCTCTTCGATGACTCCGGAGACGGCGGCCTTCACCTCGACCTCCATCTTCATCGCCTCAAGGACGACCACCACATCACCGGCTCGCACCGACTTTCCCGCCGTCGTCGGGATGCGCAAGACGCTCCCTGGCATCGGTGCCGTGATCGAGGCGCCTCCCCCGGGGGCCGACGGGCGCGCCGTCGGGCTCGCCTCGTCTTCCGACACGGCGAACGCGTAGGGGACGCCGTTGACCGTCACCTGGCCGTCGTCGAGAGTAACCCGGTACTCGCGCTCTCCCAGCTGGATCCGAAGCTCGCCCGCCTCCGCGGCTGGCTTGCCAGCCGGCTCGCCGGTCGGCTCGCCGGCGGGCGCGGCCTTCTTGCGAATCATCACGCGGGCGCGACCTTTGAGGAACTCCACGCCCTTGTCGCCGCAGGTCGCCACGATGAAGACGTTCTCGTCCGTGACGGCAAGCTTCTCGCGTTCCAGCGTGGCTCGCGCCGGGGCAATTCCCTTCTGCGGGTCCACGTCGTCGAGCGCGAGCGGGCTCTCGGTCGTCGGCGGCAAGCCGAGCTGCTCCGAGGCGAGGCGCACGACCTCCGGATCGGGCGCGACGGGGGTTCGCCCGAAGTACCCGAGGACCATCTTGCCGTACCCGTCGGCCAGCTTTTTCCACGGGCCGAGGAAGACGTTGTTGTAGGCCTGCTGGAAGTAGAACTGCGACACCGGCGTCACGGACGTGCCAAAGCCTCCACGGCGCACGGTGTCGCCCATGGCGGCGATGACCTCGGGTAGGCGATGCAGTGTCCCGTTGTCACGCATCATCTGCGTGTTCGCCGTCAGCGCGCCGCCGGGCATCGGCGAGAACGGGATGAGCGGTTCGACCGCCCGTGCCTCGGGAGGCACGTCGTAGTCCTTCATGCACTCCTTGAGGACTTCCTCGGCCTCAAGGACCTTGCCGATGTCGAACCCGAGATCCACGTCCCGCCCGCGCAACGCGTGCCACAGCGTGGCGATGTCCGGCTGGCACGTTCCCCCCGACACGGGTGCCAGCGAAACATCGAGGGCGTCGGCTCCGGCGTCGATGGCGCTGAGGTAGGCCGCAAGGCCGATGCCGGCGGTCTCGTGCGTGTGGAACCGCAGCTGGACCTTGGAGCCCAAGAGCTCCCGCGACCGGCGGATCGTCTCGCCGACCACAAACGGTGTCGCCGTTCCCGAGGCGTCCTTGAAGCAGATCGAGTGGTAGGGGATGCCGGCGTCGAGGATCTGTCGAAGGACACCGAGGTAGAACTCCGGAGTGTGGGCGCCGTCACAGCCCGGCGGCAGGCCCATCATGGTGACGACCACCTCGTGGTGCAGGCCGGCTTCGACGATGCATCTCCCGCTGTGCACCAGGTTCTGCACGTCGTTCAGGGCGTCGAAGTTGCGAATCGTGCTGATGCCATGCTTGGCGAAGAGCTGGGCGTGGAGGCGAATCACGTCGCTGGGCTGAGACTCGAGGCCCACGACGTTGATTCCGCGCGCCAGCGTCTGCAGGTCCGCGTCCGGCCCCGCGGCCGCCCGAAACGCGTCCATCACGTCGAACGCATTCTCGTTTGCGTAGAAGAACGCAGACTGGAACGACGCGCCCCCGCCTGCCTCAAAGTGAAGGATCCCAGCTCTCCGTGCCGCCTCAACCGCCGGGAGGTAGTCGCGCGACAGGACGCGGGAGCCGTACACCGACTGGAACCCATCCCGGAACGCCGTCACCATCAGGTGGATCTTCTTCGTCATCGTCTTCCCTTGTCTCTGCGCCCACGGGCAATCGCGATCACGGCCGCCACCTCGGCGAGGTCGTCCCCACTGCGCTCTGCGTGGCGCGCGACCCGGCGCGCGACGCGCCCGAGCAACACCACGAAGACGACGAGGAGCGCCAAGAAGAGGAATGTGAAGCTCATGCCCACGATCGACACGATCAACCCATCACGCATACGTCACCACCCGAGACCCAATGCATGCACCCAC
>Ga0247841_10013026_pt1 | contig 10726 bp, 6 predicted proteins | sample LaCruzMarch2015__2_FD_192410 | JGI IMG/M metagenome (GOLD analysis project Ga0247841, IMG submission 192410) | Freshwater microbial communities from meromictic Lake La Cruz, Castile-La Mancha, Spain - LaCruzMarch2015_18m | ecosystem: Environmental > Aquatic > Freshwater > Lake | place: Spain...
GCCCGCATTTATCGAGCCTATGGCGATGACTCAATCGCCATCCTCCGCCAAAATCCATACCGGCTCGCCGCCGATATCTGGGGGATCGGTTTTAAATCGGCCGATAAAATCGCTTTGAATTTGGGCATTCCCGCCCAGTCGGTAATCCGCGCCCGGGCGGGACTTGTCTATACTTTGCAGACTCTGGCTGACGAGGGGCATTGTTATTGCCCAAAAGAGGAACTGATTGTCCAGGCCGAAAAACAGCTTGAGATAGGGCGCGCCCTGCTGGAAGAAGCGCTTGCGCTGGACCTGGCGGCTGGCGCCTTGATAAACGAGGGCGAACATATCTACCCGCCATCCCTTTACCATGCCGAGACCGGCTGTGCGGAGCATCTGAAAAGGATTCAAAACGGCGCTGAAGTCAATCGGCTTCAAATCAACGCCGGCCGGGCAATTGAATGGGCCGCCAAAAGAATGAATATCACGTTTTCAACGGCGCAGGCGGAGGCGCTCAATATGGCCATAACTGAGAAGGTTGGAATTATCACCGGCGGACCGGGCGTGGGTAAAACCACGATTATCAGGGCGCTTGTTGATGTTTTTTCGGCCAAGAAACTGATTGTCCGGCTTGCGGCGCCTACTGGCCGGGCGGCTAAAAGGATGGAGGAAGCCACAACCCGCCAAGCCATGACCATGCACCGTATGCTGAAATTTCAGCCCGGACGTGAGAAGTTTGAATATGGTCCGCAAAAACCCCTTGAAGGCGATGTTTTTATCCTGGATGAAGTGTCAATGGTTGATGTCGTGCTCATGAATTATTTTCTGCGGGCCTTGCCTTCTCATGCACGGCTTTTGCTGATCGGCGACGCCGACCAACTGCCGAGCGTCGGACCAGGCAATGTTTTGCGCGATCTTATTGATTGCGGCGCCATACATTCAGTAAAACTGGATAAAATATTCCGGCAATCTGAAAAAAGCCTGATTGTGCGCAATGCTCATTTAATCAATTCCGGGCGGTTCTTTGAGCTTGCCGATGAAAGTGAGGACCGTCTGGCCGATTTTTTCTTCATTGATGAAAATGATCCGGAGCGGGTCATTGCCCATGTCGTTGAACTGATTTCCAAACGGATTCCGCGGCGGTTCGGTTTAAGTCCGCGCACCGATATCCAGCTTTTAACGCCCATGCGTCGTTTCCAGCTTGGCGCGGATAATATGAACGTGATATTGCAGAGTGTCATTAATCCCCGCGGAGAAGAGTTCACGCGGTTTGGGAGAATATACCGCCTTGGTGACCGCGTTATGCAATTGCGCAACAACTACGATAAGGATGTTTATAACGGCGATATTGGGTTTATCAGCGCGATTGACAATAGCGAACAGCAAATTGCGGTTGACTACGAGGGCCGGACGGTCTTCTATGACTTTGGCGAAGCCGACGAGCTGAATCTGGCTTATGCCTCTTCCATCCATAAGGCCCAGGGCAGTGAGCATCCGGCGGTGATAATTTTAATGACCACCCAGCATTTCAAACTTCTTCAACGCAACTTGCTGTACACGGCGCTTACCAGGGGGCGAAAGCTTGTGTGCCTTGTCGGGTCAAAAAAGGCCGTGGCCATTGCTATTCGCAATAATCACACGGCCGAACGCCGCACCGGTCTTAAACAACGCGTAAACTCATTATCGCGGTCTTAAATAAACAATTTCATGATGCCGAAAAAAAATGCTGATTATTTTCTTGCATTCCATATTATGAATGGTAATGATTTCAAGTCATTCTATTTTACGGAATGAGTTTAATAAGAAAGGAGGCGCACGGCATTTTTTTGATAAGTTGTTGGTTTATGAGATGAACAGTTGTAATCAGTTTAATTAGGAGAAGAAAATGAGTTTGAAGAGTTTATTGGTGGGATTAGTTGTTGCGGCATTTGCCGTTGTTTCGTTTAACGCCGTGGCTGAGGATAAAGCGGAAGCTGGCGCCAAGAAAGCATTGTCGAGTCAGGAACTGACATTGACCGGCAAGCTTATCCTGAAGGAAGATATCAAGGGCGACGTCAAGGTCACGGACCAGGTCAAAAAGGATGAGGAAGTCGTCAAGATCAAGGGAAGCGAAACCATCATTTGCAAGTATGCCCTGGAAACAGCAGATGGTGTAGTTGCTTTGCCAGAGCCCAGAGCTAAAGCCGGCGAGAAAGCGATTGACATGGCGGCCTTGGTTGGCAAAAACGTTAAAATTGTTGCCAAGGGCAGCGAAAAGACGGTTGAAGGCAAAAAAGTCGTAAAGGTCAAAAGAATCATCAGCGTTACACCTGAAGAAGCGGCTCCGGCGGCAGCTCCTGCCGCAGCTCCGGCGGCGCCTGTGGCTCAGTAATTGGTAATTAATAGTTGACTGAATGCAGAAGAGGGAAGCGTTTCAAAACGCTTCCCTCTTTTTTTGCCCATGTATAGGAATTTCATCCGTCGGCTGACGGATTGTAGCCGAAAGCCTGATTCATTAGTACCTGATATGTCAGGAACCGCGATAAAAAACAAGAAAAGGATTTACCACGGGAGGCACGGAGACACAGAGTAGCAGAGGTTGCTTGAAATCACCCCGAGCGCGAAAACGCCTCGGGACGATTTCAAGCAAGACTTGTTATTGGAGGAAGAAGGGAGTTTTTATATCTCCCATCTTCTCCAGTAATAAAGTGCATTGGCAAATTTTGGGGCAACGTTTCGTTGTTCACAAATTTGCCAAACCTCATCTTTTTCCGACCTCCGTGTCTCAGTGACCTCGGTGGTCAATCTGATTTTACTTGGGTTGTGGGCAACGCCCACGTTAGAGCAGAGAACATCAAAAACGTCATTAAACAAGACAACTCTTCTGAAATTAAAGATAAGCTTAAAACCGCCTGGACATGGAAGGAATGGCAGGCAAGCCGCGCGGCCGCAAAACGCATTGGCCCGACTATTACGCGGCGTAATGCAAGTTCATCGGACCGCAGGCTTCACGCCGCGTTTGCCGGACAACGTGGTCCGGCCTTTTACGGCAAATAAACCACTTTTCTCGTTCGGTCAGAACTCCAGCGCCAGGCCGTCGTAGGCCAGGGTGATCCCCTGTTGTGCCAACCGCGCCGCGGTCTCCTCGTGCGGCGGCACCGTAGCGGTGCTCAGATGGGAGTAGACAACGATGGCATTGTCCTTCAGCATTCCCCGTTCCCGGAACTGCGAGAGCGTCTTCTCCAGCATCTGGAAATTGTGATGACCGGTGTTCTTGATATCAACGGTCAAATCGCACCAGGTGGCGTCAAGAATCGCGATATCAAAGCGATACTTCGCCAGGAACTCAAGCGTCCCCGGTAATAACCAGTTTGAATCCAGATTATAGAAAAGAGTTTTGCCGCCCCGCTCAAAAACGAAATTCAAGGCTTGCTGCTCCAGGATGCCATAATCCCGGTTGATGAAATGACTGGATAAGACGGGGGTCACTTTGACCTTCCCCAAGGCAAAGGTCTTTGCTAACGTGACCGTCTTCACCCGGTAGTTCCGCCGGCGTTCATGGACGACAAACTCCTTGTTGGCATCATCCCACCGGTAGGTGGCGGCAAAGTCCAGCGCGTCCCGGATCATGCCGTTGCCGTGGATACGGAGTGGCGAACTTAATTTATCGACGAAGTCCAGCACTTTCCCGGGATAGAAATGGTCGTAGTGGCCGTGGCTGACCACGAGATACCGGATGCGTTCGCACGGGATACCGCAAGCGGTAAGTTGCTCGGCCGTGCCGTCGCCCAATTCCACCAGGATGTTGGGCGAGATGAACATCGCCGGCGAATGCCGGATGTCCTTGCCGCCCCGTTGCCAGGCCTTGCCGGTATTCCCGTCCATGGGATAGCCGGGTTGAAGGCCGGCCGGCAAGTGATAATCACCCGCCCCCGTCCCCAATATCTGGACATAGTTCCCGCGCTTCATCTTCATAGGTTTTTCCGTTAACATTAGACCACCTCATAGTATTGATAGCGATCACAGCGAAAACCTTCCAGCGTCGTCAGTTTGACCCTCCGGCCGGCAGGGGAAGGCGCCGGCGGCTTGATCTCCACCCGGTCTTCATATCCCACGTCAACCTTGACAAAGTTGCTCCCGTCGCCGCTTGGCGTGGAATCCCACGCGGCATACATGTCCGCCCCCCGGTCCAGGTAAGAGTACACATAAGCCCGCCAGGCCTTGTAGTCGGATGCAAAAAGGTCCCACGGATACAGCAGCGGGATGAGCCGGATGTTTTTCCGGCCCTCCAGGCGGTTGAAGTAATAAAAATCCAGGCTCTTGGGATCATCCCGGTGCACATCGTTTTCGGTAAAAGACTGGCCCGTCGGCAAGAGGTCATCAATGAGCCCCTCTTTCACCCACGTCGCGACATCCAATCCCCACCGTCGGCAATCTAGTTCGTTGCCGGGAACAATGACCGACAGGCGCTGACCACGGTTCAAACACGCCTTCGCCTTTTTGATGAACGGCGTCAGCACCGAGGCCTGGTACGCCATCCAGCGCGCATCTGTTTCCGGCAGATCGCGCGGGTCCGCGCCGTAGCGCTTCATGAAACCCGCAACCATCGGTCGTTCATACAGCACGAGCGGAACGCCCCGGATAAGGCCCAGACATATACCGTCCGGCTTGTAGCCGGCGATCTCCTTGATCAGCGCGAGCATATGCGCCTGGACTTCAGGATAGGCGTAACTCAGGCGCATCACCCGCTGGCCGCAGCTGTCAAAACAATGAAATTCCGGATGACGATGAAAGAATTTGGAATGCAGACTCGTCTTGTCAAACGGATACGGCGCGTCAAACGCCTCCATCCGCAGGTACGTCTGAAATTCCCACTTCCGGCGGCGCGTATAGTCACGCATTAGTTTGAGGCTGTCCCACCCCTGCTTGCGCCAGAGCGCCATGTTCCCGTAGCGGGTACGAAGATCAGCCGCCAGGAAACGGCCATGGGTCGGGAAGAAATTCCCCACCTTGGTCGGATAATTGCACATATCGCCGTCGCCGAGCCCCCAGATCAACATGCGCAAGCAAGTATGCCCGGGAATCCTTTCAAACGGCTCCAGCAAATCCTCGGGGCGGAAATGCGGCCGTTCGCCAAAAATGCCGTGCCCATCGTTGGTCACCACCAGCGGATGGCGGACTTTCCGCGGCTTGACCGACTTGGACGGACGAATCGGCTCCAGCCGGAGAAACGCCAGCGCACACCCCTTATGCTCGCCAGTGCTGAACGAGGGCTCCACAATCAATGTTTGCCCCGTCAACTCCGCGTCGCGCCACCAGGTTTCGTGGAGTGCCACGGATTCGCCGTACAGGTCCGACTGCGCGCGCGCGGGCGACGAGACGGGATGCGAACAAAGATCCCCGCTCAACCGTAAGCGCAGTGAACCCGCATGACAGAAGCTGAACAGCGACACCCAGACCCGATACCAGCCCTTAACGTTCAGATTGACCGTGATGGATACCGGATTGGGGCCGGGACCGCAACCCAGCATGACGCCCGAGAAGCCCTCCGTCGTATAAGGAACCGCTCGCCAAAGATTCGGGTCATCGGGGCTGACAAAACGCTTGTCCGCCCGACTGGTCACATCACTGATCAGGATTTCCGGTCTCCTGCCGGCGGTCTTAATGTTGCGCATTCGTAGTTTCATCCTGTTATCCTCCAGATTAAGGTGTTATTTCGTCAACACAAGAACCTTCACGTCGAGGCTATTGACCGCCAAGGCAATCTCGTTTCCGTTACGGGACAACGATTCGCCGAGCAAATCCTCCACGGTTCGCCAGCCGGCCACCGAAACATTTTCTTGCACGGGTAACTCGCACGGATTGGTAAATAACCAGGCTTCCTTGCCCGGAATCGCCCGCTTGCGCAGGAGTAATTTCCCCTGATGCGCGCTGGTCACGCCGCAGTTTTGCAGGAGCGCCGCGATGCAGGCGCGCGTTTCGGCATCGCGATAGGCCACACCATTATGGCCCACGTAAGTGCCCAGCAGAATGGCCGTTCCCTTGCCCGCCTTGCGCCGCACGCCGGCCGTATGCGCGCCATACATCAAGCACGGCTCGCCGGCCAGGCAATCAAAGGTTTGGATATACACATTGGCGCGCAATCTGTGACCGGCCAGCACTCCTGTGCCCTCCAGCATGGCATCATCCAGATACTCGCCCCACGTGCGCGGCGCCGGCGACCACACCGTGCCGTTGCCCGGTTCGCGCACCATGGTGAAACTTTCCTGACGCACGCCAAAAAGTTCGCGCATCACGGGTGACAATTCCCCCCGGGTACAAAACGCCCATTCGTTGATCCGGCCCGGCGCGGCCTCGCTGATCAGGATGCCGCCCTGCTCCACATACTGGACCAACTTGCGCGCCACACCCTCGGAGAGCGACAGCGGAAACGGCAAGATCAATGCCTTGTATTTTGACACGTAGGACTCGTCCAGTTCAGATACTTCGACAAAATCCATGGGAATCCCCGCCTCCCACAGGATGCGATGCCAACCCTCGACGCTCATGGCCAGGTTGCCCCCGCCCTGGCTCATCGCGGCGCAGAACTGATAATTCCATTCGTTAATCAGAATGCCGACCTCCGCGCCGGGCCATGAGGCTTTGCCAAACAAATCGGCGTGGCGATTGAGCGCCCGGCCAATCCGTCCCGCTTCTTCGAAGCGTGGGGTCGTATCGCCCTCGCTGTCGAGCAGGCTGAAACCATTTAACTCCTGGGCAATGATCTCAGCGCGCGTAACCCAGAATGAAATGGCCGACACCCCGCTGGCAACCACCGTCAGCATCCAACGCCGCATATCCTCAGGAAACGGCACCCGCCCCTTGTGGAACCCCGTGCTGATCGGCCCGCCCTGGAACTCGGCGGCCCAGACCGGCACACCGCGCCGGTTGCAGGAACGAATATAATCGAAGTTCCGCGCCGCCATGTACAGTTCGCCCAGGAGCGCCTTGTGCGGTTCGTCGGGTTTCACCCCATGATAGTGCCCGGGACCCCAGCAGGGATAACAGGAGGACCCCAGGAAATCCTGGCAGCGCGCATAAGTCCAATCCTGGCCGGACCCGACAATCGGCCCACCCTTGTGGGCAAAGACCGGGCGCTTCAGTGGATCAGCCGCGCGAATGGCCGCCGCACGCGCCCGCAGGATACGTCCAATCTGCTCGTTGTCCATGAAATACTGCCAGGCAACATTCACGGTCGGAACATATTTTATCACACAGCGGTCCGGCGCCACAACCGACCAATCGGCGTAACGTGTGTTCCAAGTCCGGTTAAGCACGTCGAGATCGTTTACGTGCCGTTCCTTCAACCAGTTACGGAACGCCTTCAGGGTGTTCGGGCAATAACATACCGGCTGACCGGCCAACGCCACCGACCAATAGCTGATTTCCTGCCAGGTATTCCAGACCACCACGTTTTCGAAGCGACCCAAGGCGGTGACGAGGGCATGGATAAAGCGCACCTGGTCGGCCATGGCGCCGGGATGGTCGTAGCACGGGCCGGGCTTGCCATCGGCCGGCAGTGTGGTCTGGGCCTCATAGGCGATGGGCAGGCCGTTCTGGCCGACCATGCGGCAATCCGGGTATTTTTGCCACAGCCAATTCGGCGCCTGCTCGCAGGTCAATCCCAGATAAACGCCCAAATCCAATTTGGCGGCATGTTCAATCAGTTCCTCGTACCGGCTGAAGTCGTATTTGCCCTCTTCCGGCTCATCAATCATCCAATGCTCCTGCAATTTGACCAGGTTAAAACCATGCTTCTTCAAATTTTCCATGTCCTTTTTCATTTCGGACATGGCCGGCATCGGCTCGCGGCAAAGATGCGATCCCAATGGAAATACTTTGGTAAATTTTTCCTTGTTCATGTTTTATACCTCCTCATGTCGTCTGGTTCACGGTTTAGAGTTCAGGATTGTTTACCGCTGCAGACCGCCTTCCGCTTTTGTCATTCCCACGAAAGTGGGAATCCAGTTCCATATCTTTTTTAATTCTGGATTCCCGATTAAATCGGGAATGACATTCACGCAAAACATATTTGGTCTACCTTCGCCACGTTATTCATTTTTGCTTATCGCGTAAAATTCCCGCATAGTTTCCCAGGCCAGCTTGTGGTTCCGATGATAATCCACCACCCCTTTCAGATTAATCCCGCGCCAATGATGATTGATCGGTTTGGATGGATCACGATAATCGGCGTAACAGAACGGGAACGTGCCGCAAACCGCCGGATAGCGGGCCGCAATTTCCATCGTCTTCCGCAAGATCGCCGCATGGTAGTTCTCCGACCAGAGGTCATCGGCCGCGCAAAGGAAGCCGGGTTCGGAGTCGGCGCCAAATTCCGTCATGAGCAGGGGTTTGCCCAGGACGGATTTTTCGCGCAAACATATCTCAAGATTGGAAAGATCATAGGGCCAGATCGCGGCCGGCGCCGGTTCCACCATGCCGTCCTGCCTGACACGATCATACCACCCCCAATATTCGTTGATTCCGATGACATCCACCAGTTCCGCCAGGCACCCGATGCCGCCATAGAGCGACGCGTAACTGACCAGGCGCGTTTTATCCAAGGCGCGCACCTGATCCACGCAGGCCTTGAAAAATTTCATCGCCTCGGGGTGATCGGCGTTGCACTCGTTGCCCACGCTCCAGAGGATGACGCTGGGATGATTAGCCGCCTGTTCAACCATCTCCCGCAGCATGTTCAACGCCAGGGCCTGGACGCTGTTCTCGGCAAAAGCGCTTCCGCTTTTTTCCGTGGACGGCGCGACGCAATAGATTGGCACTTCCAGCCACAGCATCATCCCGCGGCGGTCGCACTCATCCAGAAAGAAATCCGGCATTGGGAAATGACTGCGCAGACAATTGGCCCCCATTGCCCGCAGATCATCCAGATCGCGCGCCACGACCTGCGGATCAAAGACAACGCCCGAGACGGGATGGTCGTAAAGATAACATATCCCGCGCAAAGACAACGGTTTCTCATTCAACAGAATTTGTTTCCCGGCCACCGATAATTTCCGGACCCCGAAGGTGACTTCGCGCTGATGCAGCACCTCGCCGCCGTCGCGCAGTTCCACAACACACCGATAAACCTGCGGCGATTCCGGCGACCAGGCGCACGAGCGCTCCAGGCCAAACGGCAGTGTCCATGATTCCTTTCCGGAACTTTCACCATCCCAGACACAAGCGCCTTTGGGATTCATGATGCGCGCTTTTACCGTTAACGCGCGCGGCGCCGGGGTCGTCCGCACGGTGAGCACGCCCTCCGCGCCGTCGCCGCGCGGCGTTGCCTCAACCCTGACCTGCGAGATCTGGGCCAGACGCGTCACGGTCAAAGTCACATCACGGTGAATACCGCCGTAATTATACCAGCCGATCACCGCCGGCAACCTCATTTTCAAATGACGGTTATCCACCCGCACGGCAAGACGATTCAGGCCGGCCTTGAGCGCCCCGGACACGTCCAGTTCAAAAGCGGTATAACCGCCCTCGTGCAATCCAATTTTCTGTCCGTTCAAAAAAACATCCGCCCGATAATTGACGCCGCCAAAACGGAGCCGCGCCGTAAATTCCGGCGGCAGGTCCGGCACCTCAAACTCGCGGACAAACCAGGCCACGCCTTCAAAAAGATCATAACGCGCGTCATACCGGTTCCAACAACCCGGCACCGGCACTGACTCCCAATGGCGCAGGCAGGTCGGGCGCGAATAATCGTAATGTTGTGCGTGGTATTCCGGGTCCTGATCAATGCTAAACCGCCAAATACCGTTTAACTCAATTTTTTGCATGGATCATTTTCCCTCAATTAAGTTTTTTAAATTTATGCATTCAACATAATGAGCAGATGAACTATTGTCAACGTTTATTTTACTTCTTCAAGGCGATTATCCGGCGCATAAGTTGAAATTATGAAAACAAACATTGACTTTATAGCTCGTTCAGTATAATTAACGCCAATGCAGTAATACAGAAGGACTAATTATGAAAACAAAATGTGCTGTTTCTCCGCCTTCCGGCGCCGCCGATAAAGTTGAAATTGCCCGCCGCCTGCGGAGCCTGCGCCTGCGCTGCCATCTTTCCATGCGCGAGCTGGCCATCCTGGCCGACGTGGCCCCCAGTTACGTTTCCGGAATTGAGCGCGGCGGCCTTTCGCCGACCATCGCCACCCTGCGCAAGCTGCTCAATGCCATGGGCGGCGACCTGGGCTCTTTTTTTGCCGCCAAACCGACGCACGGCGAAGGAGGTTATGTGTTCCGGCGCCAAAACATGCATTCCGTCGCCGACAAAAACCGGTGCTATACATTTATTCTCCCGCGCCGCAAGGACATGAAGCTGGAGATGATTGAAGAGGAATATACCCCCCGGGAAAAACCGGCATTTGAAACCATCAACTCTGATTTGGCGGGCTACGTCATCGCCGGCGAATTACTGTTGGAAATCCGCGGCAAAGAACCGGTAAAACTGAGAACCGGTGATGCCTTTTACGTTCCGGCCGGCACGCCCGTGCGCGGACGCTGTTATAAAAGCGAATCCACCCGGCTTATCACCGTCCAAGTTCCGCCAAATTATTAAGACGGAATCAGCGCGCGGCCCAGGCCATGCCGCGGCGTATAATTTCTTTTAGTTCCGGCACGTCAAAATCGGCCGCCACATGCCCAAGCGAGGAATAAAAGACTTTTCCTTCCCCATAGCGCCGCTTCCAGGCCACGGGCATAACGGTTCCTTTAATCCA
>Ga0247841_10013027_pt1 | contig 10726 bp, 6 predicted proteins | sample LaCruzMarch2015__2_FD_192410 | JGI IMG/M metagenome (GOLD analysis project Ga0247841, IMG submission 192410) | Freshwater microbial communities from meromictic Lake La Cruz, Castile-La Mancha, Spain - LaCruzMarch2015_18m | ecosystem: Environmental > Aquatic > Freshwater > Lake | place: Spain...
TTTTTTCCATTGCCATAAGTCTGGTAAAACAAATGCACCTTCCCGTCAATCACCCGTGCGCACGGTGCACAAAGTCCTTTACTTTCATAATCGGCAGCAGGTATAATCTCGCCGCATTTTTTCCAGATATTAAGGTCAGTGCTCTCAGCTATACCGATACCCAAACCCTTAACAGGATTGCTTGTGTCCTTGTAGGGTCGGATGGAATAATACATCAGGTAACGCCCTTCGAATTTTATCACATGCGGGTCTTTTGAAAATGGAGTTCCTGTTCGGGTTGTGTCTCCAAACATCATTTTTGGACTTGTATTATTTTGAGCCTGAACAGAAAAGGCTAAACAAATGAAGAGAAAAATGCTGATGATAAAAGTTTTCATATTTCAGTTAATTAGTTACAAATCCATTAAATTTTAATTCAATTTTATTTTCCGGTTTGTCTGATAATATTTTGAACCGGAGCCTTGTCAATCGCTTTCCCCACGAAACTTCCACTGCTTTATCGTTGGTATCGAACTCCTCGATAACAGGTGACAAAGTTTTTGGATTAAAGGAAATATCGACAATTACTTCGCCTGTTTTAAGTTGCACCAATCCGGGTTTAACTTCCGTAACTTTACAGCAGGTAAGAAAATTGAGCCAGGTTTCGCCTTTGACTTCCGACAGTTTGTATTTATCCTGAATCACCAGGGATTTGCCTCTGTTCAGCGTGTATGTCCTGTTCCAGAAATCGACTTTGGCTACTTCGGGATAAGCTTTGGCAATATCGAGCGAAAACTGAAGCTGCTTGTCGTCGGATTTGTAATTCACATTCCGGGCAGCGTATTCTTTACCGACATGCTGCTCAACTCCGTTGATGGTTGGCACGTTGTGATAATCGGAGCGGGTTGGCCAGTAGGTGTAACGCTTGTCTCCGAACGAGTATTTGGTGTAGTACAATTTGCCGGCATCAATAAGGATGGGTTTTTTGTTGAAGTGCACAATACAGGTTCCTATATCGTTGTGGTTGTGGCTTTCCTCGTTGTGCCCGCCTTTGGCAACCAGGTAAAAACCGTTGGACGAAGTATCACTTTCGAAACCTCCGGCAATCTGGTTCTCGGGAAACCAGAACCCTTTTTGCAAGGGTTCCCATGCCGGATATGCGTTCAGTTTTTTATTCGATGTGTATCCTTTCCGTTTGGCTAAAAACGAAGCAAATCCCATCATTTTGGGGTCGTTGCTGTATTCTCCCCATTTAAAAATCAGTTCAGGATTATGGGAATTTTTGGCTGCGGCATCGGCGAAATTCACATAGTAGTCATCGGCGATATAGGCGTTGTAAATGTATTTTCCCAGGTTGTGAATAATTTCCTCATCAAAAACATTGATTTGTCCGCCACTTGCCTGATGAAGCATTTCGAGCGACCAGAAAAGTCTTGCTCCGGCCACACCCCAGTAACTTGGTCCTTCGTCGCACCAGCCATCGGCTTTCACGAAATTTACATATTTGTCCATCGACCTCATGGCTTTGTACGCTCCTTTGGCCCGCACATCGGGGTCTTCTTCCATCAACAAAATGGTTGACAATACATTGCTGTTTATCCACGGGTTCCAGTTGTTGACAAACTTATTGTCGAAACCAAACCAACTGAAATCGTTTCGGGTGTAATACGGTGTGAGAATGCGCCGCTGGATTTCGTACCTGATACGTGCAGAAATTAATGGATTGACGGAATCGAACTTTGCTTTCATCAGGAAGTGGATGCGGGCCAGCTTTGCTCCTTTTTCCGAAGCAAAAAGATCGATTACAGGTTCTGTAACATCAGGCAGTGAGCCCGGTTGCTTTTGCCGGTTTACGTGGGCCGATACTCCCCAAAATGTTTCTTCGCACATTGACCAAACTCCGTCAATAATTTTGTACAAAAACCGGCCTTTGGCTTCGAGTAATTCTGCTTCGACCAGATTATAAAGGGCATCTTTTCGTTCGTTATCAATTTTTTGCATCGAATCGCGAATTCCTATTGCATCGAATGCCAGATAAGAAGAGGCAGAAATGGAGGGCCAATCGTAGTTCAGTTGCTTTTCGGCTTTACTTATAATTTCCTTTCTAAGTTCGGCAGGCATTTCATTCCAACGATACTGTGTTGGATAGCCGGGTTCGGGATACCATTTTGCGGGATCGGTCAGCACTTTTTTCAGGTATGCTTCCGAATATTTCGACGACATGATATTCCGCTGGACCTGACCCAGGATGACCATTGAATTCAAAATCAGAACTACGATAATTAACTGTTTCATCTCATTATAATTGTTAATTTTTAAAGGAATTCGATGTAACTCGCTTATAATGATTCATCTGTGTGAAAATATTTTGTAATGCTCGTTTCATGGTTTAATATCAATTGGATTTTTGTCCGAAATACGTTTGAATGATTTGAGTTGCCAGCGCAGAATTGTTCTCTATTTTAGCTTTTTCGAGACAATCCATAAACAGGTAAAATCTTAACCAATAACCAAAGCTGTATTTCTGCCTCTGCGATAATGGATTTTTTAGCAATGCATACCAATGGGTGTTAATGCCCTGACTTTCGGCAAATTTCACAAAAGCCAATGCATTTTTCCAGGTGTCTTCAGCTACTTTTTTCTCCAGTTTGGCAAAGTCGGCATATTTCATTCCTGAAATGGTGTAAACCTTCGATACATCGCTGAATTCCACATTTTTCAAATTGAAGGAAAAATCAACTGTTTTATCGCCATCGAGATCAAATTCAATGGTTTCAAAAAAGCCGTTGTTATCAGCGTCTTTGTAGCTGATCATCGGAAAAACAGTGGGGTCAACGGGAGTCCGCACCGGGCCGTAACCATCGTATAAACCACCCATTCCCTGGAAATAAAAAGCGTTCTGGTCAACGCGCCAGTAACCCTTTTCTGCACCAAAGAGGTGGATTTTGCCATCGAGCGGACTGATGTAAATGTTTCCGTTCCCTGAATTGTCCAAATCCCATTCGCCACGGTCGCCAACGGGGTCCGACTGTGGATTGTCGTCGAGCCCACCATTACGTGCACCAATGGTACATGGCTCTTTTGGATCTAACAATTCAACACGTTCCCAACGCTCGCAATCATCATCTTCATCGTAAACCAGCCATGCTTCGTTCCACTTGCCACGGTTGAAGACCAGATTCAGCGCATTGTCGTGGTCAGGATAAATAAATTCCTCCATCTGTCTCATACGTGGATCCATAAAAAACCTGTCGGCTTCGGGCAAACCGCGTAAATTGGGGAAACGATGTAACTGGTCCATGTAATCAAAACCACCTCCGCGAAGGGTGATGGTCATATCGAAATCGAAGGGATTTGCCGGAGAATTATCGTTGTCGAGGTCGTAAGCCATGGTAACATAGTCGATTTTTCCGGTGAGGTTGGTGAGGTATTTGTCTCCGGGTTTTCCATAAGTCGGGCGGTCTAACAGGCGGATGGCACATTCTGTCAATCCATCTTTATCGACATCATAAAACAAAAACGGATTTTCCCAATTCAGGCGCAAATCGTTGATGTTTTGCGGTGATGCATGGATTTTTAAAAACAGGGTGTGTCCCGAATAATCTTCGAAAAAGTCGGCTTTCCCGTCATGTATCCAGCATCGTATTTTGAAGTTGTTCCAATCCACATAATTCATAATATCGTCTTTGTCGAGGTCCATGTTTACCATGAAATGACCGGGACCCCAGGGTTTGTCCTTGTCTTTTTCGGTCGCAAAGTCGGCGTAGATTTGTAAGTCGGCTTTCCCGTCGTTGCTGGTATCTACCCAATCGATGATAACATCAGAATGGCTGCCATAATTCCCGTCATTGTCAATATCTGCCATTATACAATCGTTATCGGTGTCGCCCTCAAGGTCGGTCAGTTTCATGTCGTCATCGTCGTCAATCCACTGAACAGCAAACCCATTAGAAGTGGTGTATTTCATCAGGTCGGGGTCTCCATCGTTGTCCAAATCGATAAATTCAGGTTTTGTTCCTGGCAGCGGTTGTAAAATCCGGTAACTGTTCAGCAACGTTTTGGTGTTCCAGGGAGGAACCGGTTGGGCAGAAATTTGTATGCCTGAGACAAGTTGCAGGCACATTATAACAATCAATAATCGTTTCAATTTTATCATGTTGTCAATGAATTAAAAAACAAAAATCTTATTTTACTATTTCTTGCCAGATGAAATGATACTCTCTTTTTTAACTATTTGGAAAGCAATTCCATCGTAGCGAAGTCCTTTTTTATAGTGTTTCCCTGATTCGTAAAGTACAGCCACATCCTGCCCGTCGGGCATCAGGGCAAGATCAGAATAGCCGGAAAATGCCGGTGCCGCTGGTGAATAACGGTAACTTTTTGTCCAGGATTCGCCATCGTCCTTACTAACCCTGATTGTACCATTCACCCTGACCGATTTTTCGGAGCTGTCGGGATTCGAAAACAGAAGGATGGCCTTTCCGGTTTCAGGATGAATTGAATGACGAAGTAAAACACCCTGACAAGTAGGTTCATTCAATTGCTGACAAGCGCTGGTTGAATAAAATGTGTGGCCACCATCGCGGCTGAGTGATACCATCCGAAATTGTTCACCTTCACGGCCATTGCGGCTGTTGAGCATGATGTTGCCATCGCTTAATTCGACCACTGTACTTTCGGTAGTTTGATTCCGAAGTGCAGAACCACCGATTTGCCAGGTTTCGCCATTGTCATCGGAATATATCACATGCGAAAACGAGCGCTTTTCTTCGTGCCGCGATGGAATGATAATTCGGCCTTTATGAGGCTCAAACGTTTTTACAATACCATGACAGGGACCCATTCCCGACCATCCCCAATCAGGCCGGTACACCGATGCGGTAATATTCTTCGACTTTTTCCAGGTCTTGCCATCATCATCTGAATAGGTAAAATACACTTCTCTGGTAGTTCGTTCTTGTTCCGAATTTATGGATTTATTCCAAAGCCATAACAATATGATCCGGCCATTGGGCAATACAACCGGGCATTGATTTTTACAGGGATTCTGACCATCATTCTCTATTACCTGCAGTTCTGTCCAGCTTTTGCCTTCATCAGTTGACCGTTTCAACACAATATCAATATCGCCTTCGTCGGCAGTGCTGTTTACCCTGCCTTCACTAAAAGCAAGGATAGTACCGCTTTGAATAACAACCATTGTGGGTGCCCTGAAGCAGAAATATCCACTCTCACCCGCCTTAAAAACAAAGTTTTCAGGATTCAAGGCAAAAACAGTTGAACCCAGCATAAATAAAACGACAGTTAAAAATGATTCACTGTTCATTTTATCACTCGCCTGACAACCTTACTTTAATAGTTGTTTTTCCTCCCTGAATTGTCCACGCCGGAATGCGGATTTCGATGCGCTTCAGTCCTTCCATCTGCCGGTCGAGTTTAAGTGGGGCCGGGTAAAGTGAAACCACTGACAATTGTAACTCAGGATGTGAAAGGTTTTCGAGTTTCAGGGTTTTGCCATCCTGTTTCAGGATTGCACCGCCTTTCACAAATTCAACATCGGCCTGTGTGAGCATTTGCCAGGTAATTGATTGTGTTTTTTCGTTGGTTTCGATATTGTCTTCGATGATAACAGAAAGCGGGCTGTCTTTCAGAAAAGTACGTTTTGCACTTTTCAGTTTGTCGCCAAATACAGCGGTTAAATCGAATGTTGCTGAAGGAGTTATTTCATCCTTGAAATTAAGGAGCGTTGCCTGACCGTTATTTATGAAAAGCGAATCGTTCACGGTTACAGTGCTGTGCCCGTAATTATTTTTAGTGAGTAAAGTCCAGCGCTGGCCTGTTTGGGTGCTGTTCCACAAATCGAAACCGGCCTGTTCGAGCGTATTGTAATTCTGGTTGCCCGGGTCGATGCTCCAGCGCACACCGTTCAACTCGAAAATAAATGAACCGGCATCCATGTTTCCGTGACTTGTGGTTCCGCGTCCGCCTTTTCCGCCAAAATAGTAATTGTGCGGGTCGTTTTCGGCACCGGTAAAAATCACAATCGGGTTGCTGCCGTCGCCTTTCCAGTTTTGCGGAACTTTCACTCCTTCCTTTTCAACGAATTGCGACATCCAAACCAATGCAGCGCCCGAAATACGCGAAAGTTCGCCCAATTCTTCAGTAGGTTTCAGAAACCGGTCTTTTTCGAAAAACGCTTTGTTGCCGGTTTTATAGGCGAACCATGCCAAAGCCACATCTCCTCCATCGCCACGTTTGTCTCCGCAATCGGCAAAATTGTAGTACCAGCCTGATGGAGTATTCATCAACACACGGTAAATCGCGCTCTCCTTCAGTCCCGGATAATCGGCAATTCCAAAGTCGGTGCCAAAAGCGCTTTCGAGCATGGCAGCTGACATAATCGTGAAACTTGTTCCATACGCCCAGTAAGTTGAACCTTCGGGATAAACGCCATCAGGTTGGTACTGAACCAGCGCATTTACCATCCCATCGAGCGCCCGTGCAATGGTTTTGGCAGCCAGTTCCGGGTCTTTTTCAGCAATGGCAATTGAAGCGGCAATCATCCCGCCGTTGCATACCTGGTTCCAGTTGTTATGGCCGAATGCCCAGCCGGGTTGGTTTCCGCTGGCAGGCCAACTGGGTTTGATGCCCTTTTCGATGAGTGCAGTTTTTGCCATTTCAATGGTTGCTTTTGGCAGCTTTCCTGCTGTCCAATCTAACGCAATTGCAACCGCCATGCTCATTTCACCCACATCGAGGTAATGGGAAGGATTCCAGTCTTTGAAGTTGCAAACGGCAATTACTTCCTCGTTGATGCGTGCTAAAATTTTCGGGTCTTTTTCGATGCGGTAAACCATGCCCAGCATATTCATGCGTCGGAGCATTTCACGGCTCACACCAAGCAAACGCCGGCCTTCGAGTTTTCTTTCCAAAAGCGGTTTGCTCTGAATTTCCTTGGCATTTGCCTGCACCGCTTTGTACATGTTTTGGATAACCGCGTCGGTTTTTAGTTTGCCTTTTACCAGTTTTTCGAGGTCAGCATTTAACACCAGCCGGGGCTGGGTTTTCAGCAGGTTCTTTTTCAGGTAATCAACAGTGATTGGGTTTTGGAGCTTTTGCGGTTGCTTTTCCTGGGCCAGGGCCGGAAACATAAACAGAACACACAAAAGGCTGATAAGCAGATTCAATTTTGTTTTCATTTTTTAGTTGGTATTAATATGTTTAAAATTCATTATATCTTTTAAAGGCTAAAGCCGGTTTTCAGTTCAATTCCTGCATTCACCGGGCTGAAGCCGCGGTGTAAAATATGTTGTTTTTCAATTTATTTTATAACCGATAATTTTTTGTTCACCGTTTTCTGAAATTTCAATTTCCATTTTCCCGGATTCAATTATTGAACGTGTAATTTGAATTTTAGAAGCCTCTTTTTCAAATGGAATTACCAGGGTAACGAAATGCAATTTTTCCTTTTCATCAGATTTCTTCAAACGGTAACAAAAAGCAGGGCGTGGTTCTTTTTTTGTGTATAAAAACGACACCCAGCCTTCTTCTTCCAGTAATTCTACTCCGGGTTGCGGAGTGGTTTGAACGAGGACATTCCAGCCTTCTTTAAAGCTGGTGCTGATGGAATGATTATCGCAGTTGGAAACCGCATCACCCGGAGCAAGTTGAAAGTGGATGTCGATATCGCCGTTTGCATTTCCGATGGCTTCATCAACAATTACAAAGTATCTTTTATCAACAAAAAATACCGAGCGACGGTGGGCCAGGTTTTTGTAGCTTTGGTTTTCAACCACAAGAATATCGAGGTTTTCGCCGGGTTTCCACAGTAAAAGTTTGGGCACATATTTACTGTTTTCGCCATTTAAAGTAAGGTTTGATGAACCTTTGTTTGACGGAACCAGCGCCTTCCTTCGGGGTCGCCGCTGTAAATGTAACTTCCTGCATCGGGCATTAAATTTCGGCCACCTGCGTACAATTCAAATGTTCCATTGTCGGGCTGGCAGTGGCCTCCACCATCGGGTCCGCATTTCAAAACCAGCGAAATGGCATTTTTATCCCACCCGCTTTTCAAAGAATACAATCCGCTTTGTGGTAAAGCAAATGCTTTTGAATCGGGCTTTTTCCCTTCTTTTCCATCTGTAGCCAGATAAAGAAAATCCTGCCGGTTAAACTTTTCCGCCCAATCAAAAAAGCGTTCTGCATGTTGTCCGGGTTTTCCAGCCCAGGAATCGCCAAATTGAGCGTTGGTTCCATCGGGATGACACAATTTTAAAGGTACTTCACACATTTTCTCCACCGTTTCAAGGTACGATTGAGGAAATGCGTTTTCGATATTGTTCAATTTTGCCAGTTCAAGCGTGCGTAAAAACAAGTTAATGCAACCAAGATGATAGCCCATTGCCAGTTCGCGTTGGTGACCATCGGGATAAACCTGTAAATTAATCTCGCTGTTTAAACGGCGAATAGCTTCGGTTTTCCATTTTTCAGCATCCTTGAATTCAGGGAAAGTGATGGCAATAAAAGCCATTCCTTCGGCTTCCATTAATCCCCAGTTACTGCGGGTTGAATATTTGGTCATCAAATAATCAGCATGGTCAAACAAACTGTTCAGAAATGCTACCAGAACTTCGGGAGTAAAATTGGGTGAATCGATAAACCGCTGGTACAAACCGGTCCAGTTATGCCCCCTGATTCCAGCTTCGATGGAGCGCCAGGCATAATCGTGTTCCTTGTCGCGCGGATTTTTGCGCGTCCAGTCTAAAAGTTGAAAACACCACTCTTTGGCATATTTTTCATCGCTGGTGTGCCAGTATGTTTTTGCCATCGATTCCCAGAAACCCATGCGGTTGAGTTGCCACACCCATTCGTTATCGGACACAGGGCGGGTTCCCCAATTAATATCGTCTCCACAAAAATAAGGTGGATAAGCACTTTGACCGATAAAAATGTGTTTCAGCGCGTTGTTGGCTGCTTCAAAATCCTTATCAGAGGCAGTGTTTCCGAAAGCTGTTTTTTTTGAATTTCTGTCGATAAAATGTTTTACAGAAGTCCGGGTTCTGAAATATTTTAAAAGTTCAGTTGTTGCCTGTTCAGGATTATTGGACGACTGTTTTACCTTTTCTAAACCGGGTTTTGATAAATCGAGGCGGGATAAGAGTTTAGTTGTTTCGGCGGGTGGTTGTGAAAATGCGGGTTTAAAAAAAAGAATGGACAAAACAACAATCAGAAATAATACTCTTCTCAATTGGTACTGGTTTTTTAGGTTGATGTTGGTTTTCATATTGGCTTGTTGTGTTAAAATCCATTCTTTTCTGATTTTCCTGTTTCCGTTGGCTAAAGCCAAACGGCAAAGGATATCTTCTTATAGCAATTAATATCTTTCTTTTGCTGTCAGTTTTAACAGACATTTTGCTTTTTGTTCCATTGGCTAAAACCAAACGGCAAAGGATATCTTCTTATAGCAATTAATATCTTTCTTTTGCTGTCAGTTTTAACAGACATTTTGCTTTTTGTTCCATTGGCTGAAGCCAAATGGCAAAAGAAATCTTTATTAAAAAGAATGAGCTTAAAATAAAGGGAAACTATCTTCAGACTCAAGAGCCTGATAATAGTTTCCCTTCTGCATTATCTTGTATCTTAAAACAAAACCGGGTTATAAACTTCCATTACAACAGCTCTGTCTCTTGCAACCAACACCTCCGTTGCTTCATAGGTGTACGTGCCGTTAGCTACTTTGTAGGTCAATTCAATACCATCTCTCGATTTATTGCCCCATGCATACTTTGAAGAAACAAATTTGCCTGTACCGATTATGACGTAAGGAGAATCTGCCGGTGCCGACACTGTAATATTGTTACCACTAAATGTGAGCACCAAAGTGTAGTTTCCGGTTATTTTGGTTGAACGGAAAGTTGTTGGCAAAGTAACCTGATACCGCGCTGTGGTAGTAAGTTTTGCAACCGCGTTGTTTTCGACATACGGTGTGCTGTAGGTGGTGGTTTCCACTTCGGCACCTGCAGCATCCTTTACTTTGTTTGAGCCGTAATGGAAATAGTTTCCGTGGTATTCGTTGATGTATTTCACCGCAAACATGGTAAAGTTTTTCGGAGCATTTATCCACTGCGAAGCTATCCTGACATCAGGATTTGCAACCAGACTGCTGCCTGAAAGAATGGAATCGACATCTGACGAGCTTTTCAACCGAATCGGAACCACATAAGTGTTTTTAATAGCTTTGGGATCGGCGAAGAAAGCTTCAGTCAGCTGAACTTCGATGCCACCATTCATCTTTCCATTTGGGATAACAATTTCGCTGTTTGAACTTAAAGTGTAATAATTGGAAGGCAATGCCACAATTGCATCACCTCCCTGATTAAACCTGATGTTGTTACATAAACTGTTATCGACTTCAATGGCAAATTTACGGTCAATTGTGTTTTCGTATATACCACCCATGGCAACAGAGATGACAAATTTACCGGCATTATCGTTGGTGTTGTCGTAAATGTAATCTCCCAGCACAAGTGTCCTTACAGGAAATTGATAAGGGAAATAACCAGACGTATAATCGAAATCGGGATGTTCTATGTCGAAATTTTCGCAGGAAACCACCCCGGCTGCTACAAATAGTATTAATAATAGCTTTTTCATATTTCTAATTTTAATTTTTTAAAACAAACTATTTCCACCCCTTATTCTGGATTAAATTAAACTTGATTACTTCCTTGTCAGGGATTGGTCCGTA
>Ga0247841_10013028_pt1 | contig 10725 bp, 10 predicted proteins | sample LaCruzMarch2015__2_FD_192410 | JGI IMG/M metagenome (GOLD analysis project Ga0247841, IMG submission 192410) | Freshwater microbial communities from meromictic Lake La Cruz, Castile-La Mancha, Spain - LaCruzMarch2015_18m | ecosystem: Environmental > Aquatic > Freshwater > Lake | place: Spain...
GCTTAAATTCTTTGTAAGCGGTGTAAAATAAATTGATAGCAGTAACCGGAGGAACTACTTCATCAAATTCATCTCTAAATTCATATAGAAATAGTTGAATAGCATCTCGGTAATATACATTTACATATCCCGCATTAGTCACCGATACCGATCGCATATCCCATTCGTCCCCAATATTGAAAAGTTTTATCAACGAAGATGCCTTGGTGTTTTCCTCTACCGTTTTACCGGCTATTACCACCGAAGTATTAAGATGTACAATTTCACCAATTGGAATCATGCTTAATATAAGCGGGCTGCTAAACGAATCTTTGTTCGTTCTGTAATTATCGGCTACCGATACCGTACCTAACAATTCAAAAGCAATAGTACTTACCTTTTCTTTGGTTTCAATTTCCTCTTTGGCACTAGTTGTATTTGTAATTTTCACGGTTTCAAATTCCGAACTACCCATTTTTGGTGTCGAAGTCAAATAGCCCGACAAATCAATATCAGCACTAGCTGTAAGTTGATTTTGATACAAAATGAATTTTGAAATTTTGGTAGTATAATCAAAAACAAATTTTCCGTTGTAGTATTTTTCTATTTCTATCAAAAACTCCTTGATGGTTACATCCGGCACCAATTGCTTGATATTAAGTATTCCACTATAAATAGCATCAGCCACATTATTTATCAGCAATGTTTTATCCCTGAAATTCGGACTTAAATCAGTCAAATCGCTCATGTCGAACGTATATCCAAACTCACCCAGAATAAATTCTAAAACATACCTGAGTTTCAAAAATGGCGTCATTCCATATCCCAAGGTAATTGGAACTGTATCTTCATTTATCAACATTCGTTGGTAAAATTCACCCTCAAAACGTTCAATATATTCACTCCCATTCAAATCTAATTCTACCTGATTCTTTTCAAAACCATTCAAAACAAGTAATCCCGGTACCTCTTTATCTGGAGCACTACCATTTGGAAGTTTCACATTCATTATCCACGTGTATTCCTGCGTTGTAACCACGGGTCTAATCCCAAATATCGAAGTAGTTGTAGCTGTATTATATTCAGCTTTCAATATATTTATCAAATACTGAACATTTTGTGCAAGTGTTTGTGTATCATAAGTCGGACTTTTCCACACCGGCCACCCAAGCCAGTTAAGTCGGGTATTACCAACTTTGCTGTAAAACTCCCCCGTACCAAGGTAAATAGTACAGCTAATTCCGTCCACAGCATTAGCAGTATGTATTCCCAGGTTACATTGTCGGTGAAAAAGCCCATCAATAACCGTAACATCAAGATCGGTCAACGGTTTATATACATTATCTATCCGGTCGCTATACCCCACTAAGCGTAAATTATGGGCAGTACCCGGCAATGTTATAGGTGCAGTTTGTTCACCTGCATCAGTCAGTAACACATTATACCTGCTAAGTTCAGCAGCAAATCCGGTAGGAAGATCGAAATCTATATTGTTTGAAATTATTCGCATATTTGCCCCCTATCCCCCTGAAGGGGGTATTTGAAGTTAGTATTGGATGTTATATTTTCTCTATTCATTTTCATAAACTGCGTCTTTTCTTATTCCCCCTTCAGGGGTTAGGGGGCTTCTATTTTAATGACCCCTTTGCTAATGATTTATCCCGAAGGGCCTGTTGTTTTTCGAGTTGACTGAGTATTACAAAAGCATCAATACCATTGTCAATTAAATACTGTAGTAACTGTGTATTTTTATCTACCACGGCAGCCATCATTGCACTATTATCTACTGCAGGCGAACTTCCACCGGTAGGCGCATTACCTATTGCATTGTAATTACCATCAGCCCGCTGTGGTACACGGCTTTTCCGTATAGTATCAATTACCCAGGGCGCATTCATGCGTAAGTTCCTGAGAGTAGGATTATCCACCACAAGTTCATCTCCACGTTCGCCCATCAATGTTGGGCGTGTTACCATGCCCGTACGTGCCACACCCGTGTAAGGCACATTCCTATACACACGTCCATCGTCAGCACCTATCACATCCCATCGCCCATCGGCAGCTTGTGGACTTACTATTCGTGCACCGGTAGAAGCGGGAGAAGAACTAGGACTACTAGAACTATCAAGTGTTTGTGACTGTATTGCTGCATTTGCCGAAACTATATTTCCAACCTGTACTGCTACAGTAGCCACTTCCAATGCGGTAATAATTCCTGCAAGGATTGGGTTAACTCCATGTATAGCCCATATATTTGCAATACCCAACGCACCGGCAGCCATTGCTTGAGCAATTTGAATTCCAACATTAGCACTGGATTGTTTCTTTTTCAGATCCAATTCTTTTTGGGCAAAATCACGTTCAATTACAGCACGTGCATCTGCATTATCACCGGCAAGAGCCAGCTGTTTGTTTTTCTCTGCCTCCAGGTTATTAGTTTCAATTTGCTGATAACCTTGTACTGCACTGGCAATCCGATTAGTGATATCAACCGCAATTTGTGCATATTCCACTGCTTTTTGCTTTTTGAAAGCAGCTATATATTCAGCCTGATCAACTTCGGCAATTTTTTCGGCGTTGAGTTTTTCTTTCAGAGCTTTAAGGCTCTTCATATAGCCAAGTTTCTCACGGTCGAGTCCAAGATTCTGCCGGATACGATCAATCTCTGCTAATCGTTCTTTTTCGAGAGTAGTTTCATCTTTAATACCTGCCTTTTTTGCTTTCAACCATGCATCATTAGCAGCAGTTACAGCAGCAGTAGCAGCATCAACGGCTTTTTTCTTATCGGCTTCAGTATTAAAAGTGGCATCCCGTATCAGTTCAGCATAATCTGTAGCATTCCGGAGCCTCGATTCTGCTACCGAAACTTCCAAATCGGCAATGGCAGTATTGTATTGTTCCTTAGTTTTGGTTTTATTTTCCAACTCACCTTGCAACCGTTCACGTTCTACCTGTTCGTAGCTGGTAGTAACCTGTTCTATGGCTTTATACGAATCTTCAACATCCTTTATATGAATTTCGTTAGCCGTTTTCTTTTTTGTAATTTCAATATCAAGTACTTTACTCTCCAAATCTTCGTATTCTTTACTACCTTTTTTGTATAATTTCTGCTTTTCTAGCAGGTATTTTACTTCAATATCCAGCATTTCGGTAGCATATTCTTCCTCCGATTTTTTATTGTCAAGCCGGGCTTGTTTTAATATATTTTGCTCGGCAAGTTGTTTGGCTTCGAGTGCCTCTAAATCGGCTTTCAGTTTTTTATCTTTTTCCGTTTTATCTTTTTCTGGATCAACGACACCTCCACCTTTTACAGTTGGATTTGGTTTATTTTTAGCTTTTTCTTCAATTTCCCGTAAACCATATAATTTCATTTGATAAAATTCAAACATTTTATTGGCAGCTGCTAATTTTTCTTTTATATCAGCATCCTCCCCTTTCTTAGAATTTTTCAGAACTTTTTGATAAAATAAAATCTCATCTGTTTTTAACTTCATCATTTCTTCGACACCTGCCGAAGTATTCATTTTTTTTATCTCCTGTTCATTTCTAACGGCTTCCGCTCTATATTTAGCTGAACGTTGTCCGTATGCTGTGATATTTCTTTGCAGTTGGAGATCCTCTTTTTGTAAATTTTCAATACGTTTTTTATCGCCTTCTCCATTTTCGTACGATAATGTTTTTATTTCTTCTTCAATTTCAATACGTCGTTGTGCTGCTTTTATAGATGCATTATCATACGCTTGCGATTGTGCTGCTAGTGCTGCATTCTGTATTTTAATGTCATATTGCTCATTTACATCTTTCAATGCTCCGGCTAATAAATCATTTGTTATTTTTTCATTTCCAATAAAAGATAAAAAACCCGGATATTTCTCTTTCAATTCAGAAATAAGCTGACTCCGTAAAACATTATTATTATTTGTATTGATAATTGCATTTACTAAACTTGTCAAGTTACTTTTTTCTTCTAGCACTTGCTTTGAATGTTCCGCTATTAATGTTTTTTGATCGGAATATATGTCGTTAAATATCTGTGTAGCTGCTGTAGTTTCTCTCATTTTCGAGCCATATTCTATAAGCTTTACAATGGCAAATGCAATAGCTGCAGCTATCAAACCCCACATGTTTCTTTTTAACGATGCATTTAACGCTTCTTGTGATCCTAATAATCTAATTTCAGCAGCTGTAGCTTGATTGGTAAGGGCTATACGTAACCGCAATCCATATATTTTGGCATCATGTATTATCCGTTCTATTTTATCTAATATTATTTTGCTTTTTAGGATTAATGTATAAGCACCAATAGCTGACACTATTCCAATTATTGAGCCTTTATATTCTTTTAATATACCGGGTAAATTTGCTAAACCTTTTACCAGCATAGTTGTCCATTTGGTCGATTCCAACAATGCCGGATTCAAACTTTCACCTAATTTGAGGGCAACTTCCTGAAATTCCTTACGTGCTTTTTCTAGTTTAGCTGCAAGATTATTGTTTTTTATTTCATATTCGTTGGTAATAGAAACACCTGCAGCCATCGACTGGTTAGCAATTCGCTGCGCTTTGTCAATCTTATCAATACTATTGGCCATGCTCGACAATACACCTGTAGCACGAGCACCGTCCAACCCCATTTCTTGAAAAATTGGTATTAATTTCTGGAATCCACCTTTTTCATGCAGAGCACGCAATACTTGTTTTATAGCTGCATTCGCATCAGTATTAAGTAAAGTCGAAAAATTCTTCACTTCAAGCCCTGCAAGTTTAGCAAACTTTGCCGGATCGCCCATCAATTTCATTATAAACTGCTGTAACGCGGTGGCACTCATCTCCACCTGCTGCATATCCTGGTCAAGTGCCGACGCAAAACCAAGTATAGAATCCATACCAATGCCTGCCTGTGTAGCCACGCCACCCAATCTGCCGGCAAACTGTACTAAATAATCTTCATTGGCCGAGGACGTTGCACCCAATTCATTTACTGCCGAACCTACAGCCAACATTTGCTCTTTAAGGCCAATACCTTGTAGTTCCTTGGTCGATTTTTCGAAAACCCCAACCATTTTGCCAATATTTTTTATGGCATCTTCGCCCAAATCTTCACCAAGTGCTACACGTATCTGATTGCCAGCATCTACAAAGTCGAGTATGTTTTTCGAACCAACAATACCTAATTTACCGGCTTCGGTTGCCAGTTTGTTTAATTCCTCACGACTAGTGCGGGTATCCATTTTTTTTAGCTCCTCGTTCAGTGCCAACACTTCATCGCGGGTGAGTCCGGTAGTTTTCATTACATCGGAATATACATCGTCCATTTTTGCCACATCTTCGGCTATTTTTCTGAACGTCATGCTTGCACCTATTACTATTGCCACAAAACCTGTAAACATAACCCAATAGTTATTCAGGAAACCTGCTGCTTTAGCCCAGTTATTACCCTGACAGCCTATCTCGGTATTCATTTCATTTTGGGCTTTAGCCATGGATATTGTAACACGCTTGTGTTGTTCCAATATTGTATTGTATTTTTGTGTACCACGTGTAGCTTCGCGCAGTTCTCTGTTTAGTTGTGTTTTTACTTTCAGTAAATCATTATAACTTACACCTGCAAGATTCTTCAGTACACGGTCAGTTTCCTTCATTTTGTCGCGAAACTCTTTTTCCGAATTTGCAGTCTTTTTTAGCTGAGTTTCATGTAGTTTTATCTTACGTTGCAAGTCATCCCAAGCCTTACCAGAATTTAGTCCGGCAGCTGTCATTTTTTTACTTTCTTCGGTTAGCTCACTAAGTTTGGTTTCGTACTTTTTAGTAGCAGCCACCATGCTCTCAATACCTTTACTGTAGTCCGAAGTTTCAAGATATACACGTATCCCACGTTTAAAATCATTACTCATAATTGTTCGTATTAATTTCCACGATACAAAAAAAGCTCACCGAAGCGAGCTTTTAAAGGACAAAAGAATTAATTAGACCAAACCGTTATGTTTATTTTTTGCGCAAAGCTTTGAAAAATGCAAGTGCCATAAATAAAACCAGACACACAGTTACAAATGCAATAATTTCGTACATAATTTTTATATTTTTACGTCTATTTCCGACCACAAAGTTACTATAATTATTCTATTCCACACCCTAGTTATCACAACTTATTCAGGCAAAAAAATATTGTTTACATTCACAACCAAATCAAGTGAGTAATCGGCTAACAATTCAATCAATTCATCTCTATTACGTTCAATCACAGAGTTAAACCAATGATTAGTATTTCTTTCTCCTATACCCTGTTTGCCATAGCTATCCTTATTTGTCCACTTTAAACCGCCATAATTATCAGTCCATTTGCTCCAATAAGTCCACCGTAACCACGCCCTGCACCTTCGTGCAAATATACTCCGTGCCTGGCCAGCGTAAAACCAACACTCCGTGTTTCGAGCTTGTAGGCTTTATCAAATTTTACTTTTGCCTTTATACTATCACTCAAGCGCGGAAATTTTTCGCTCACCAATCTTTCGTTATGTCCAAAACTAGCATCGGCCGATTGTTTAAGTTCGCCTTCTACCTTTTTTGCCCAAGCTTTTATTCCTGAATTAAATCGATTAAGACTTTCTACATCCTGCACGCGCTGATGCATTGCTATATCATTATTGCTATCAAAAGTGATACGGGCATTTCGGGTTGGCGATATCACACCGGGTACCTGAACTCCACCCACCTTTGCAATCTTTACCAGTTGCTTAAAAGCATTGTTATTCATACCCGTTTTGGCTACCATCCAATCCGAAACAGTCATATCCTGCAATTCTGGTCGTATACTTCCCATGTCAATTAATTATCGTTTCGTGTAAATTAATTTGCACAAAGTGCAATTATACCCAGAACTCGAGATCCTTTTTATGCACAATTCCATACTCCAGGTTGAACGATAAAATTACCCCAAAAAGATTATCACCAATCGGTCCTTTCGATCGGATAGAAAAAGTATCAATTTGCAATCCGGTAAGTCCCTTTAAGTGTTTTCTGCTTTCTTGCATCATTTGAAACATCACCTGTTCAGCATTAGCAGTACATTGTTTTTGAGCCTCAATAATTGCTACCGAGTCATCGCTTTGTGCCGGTTTCAGGAACATAAAAAAGTACTGAGGCTTTTTGAGCAATGCTTCAGCTTCATTATCTCTGAAATCAGAATCCGAACCATCAATAGCTACCAGACAAGGATAGTTGATACTCGATAGCTTTTGGTCTATCGAGTACAGCGTGTCGGAGTTAGTAGCTTCAAAAAAACTTTCTAATTCTTGTGGTAGGAAAAGTTTCAAACTACGGGTAAGTTCCTGCCCGTAAGCTTTGTGGTTATATATATCCATAATTTTAATTTTATGATACAAAAATAGCAACTGATTAAGTGGCTATAAAGGACATAAATGAATTCAGTTGCCACGCTGAGCACGGCAACTGGATTTTAAAATTAATCTTCTTCCGATTCTTGGAATAAATCCTGCATTTCACTTACAGTTTCTTTCGTCAGATTGGTTCTTATCGCCTTTTCAATTGAAAGTAGCCTTCTGATTTCAATATATCTGTTGAAATCATCTCCAGTTTTTTCCGGTTTTACAAGCAGTACATTCATTTCCTTTTGAAGTGTCACCGTTTTTTCAAATGATTTTTCTCTGTCAACATGTTTTCCGAATAATAATTTTTCAATTGTTGAATAAACCCATACTTCAAAATCGGGTGATAACCATGCTGTAAATTTCAATGCCAAAATACGGTGCATAAGTGTTCCTGATTTTTGAACAGAATGATATAAATCTGACTCAGATTTTACGTTAATATAACCGGAATTCCGGTTATTTAAACATGAAATAATGAATTTTTTTACACCATCATTAGCCATAAAATCAGCTACATCTTTCCCAAAGATCTTTGCCATTTCTGTGGCATTAATCATCATTCCATTATCCTTCGAAAGTAAAAAGGTAATGTTGTTTTCTTCAAATACACAAATTTTTGTTTCCATTTTTTATTAATTTTTTAAAAGTTACTACTAATTACACTGCAAATATAATGTATCTAATTGTTAATCAGATAGTTACATAAACTATATAACAATGTTTAACTATTCAGGCAGCAATAACTTTATAAATTCCTGAAGGCGTTCATAAGCAAGATATTTCTCAATCAGCGTAAACTGATTCGTTGGGCGTGGATCGAGCGGAGCAATCATTTCGGTTGCTTCAGCTTGGGTGGTTGGTGGTTTTAGTTCGCTCATGATTTCGCTCCTTCCTCTTTGCCTTTTTTCAGCAAAGCACTTAATTCTTTCATCCTGTCTTTAACTGCTTTTACATTAACTAGATGCACCGAAATAGCTTTGATATTCACAGTATCGTCGAGTGATACGCTGGTTAGATTCTGTATTAAATAATCGTTAAGTGCTAACATGGCATCTACATCACCATCAAAATAGGTTTCCTCAAAGTTTTCGTATGTGGCTTGTTTCAAAAAATCAACCAGTTCGTTAGTTATGGGCATTCCGTTAATGACTATCATACCAGCATCCCTTCCGTAAAATCAATGGTTAAACTAAATGTATCGCCCATAAAAGTCACCGAGTCACAGTCGGTTTTGTGTAGCATACCTTTCAGGGTTAGCCGTTCGCGCTTGCGGAGTTCCTTGCGAGCTTCGCCAATAAAATGATTGAAAATGTCAAGTACTTCCTTGCTATCGGCAAGCCGAGTTACTTCTACCGGACGTACCGGCTTTTGGCGGCATGGTCTGCGCACCGAGGTGGAATTGTTCATAATGATACTTGTTTAACTTTATGGTACAGAAAAACGGCTGTACACTCTCCGGTCGTCAAACAAAACTATCACGAGCAAGCTCGAAAAAAGTACGGAAAATAATACAGCCGTCGATCTTTAATATCTTCGGGGTTTTTGGGCATAAAAAAAGCCCGTGTTTTAATGGGCAGCATTTCGGCTACTCGTGTTCTAGTTTTGTTTGACAGTGCAAAGATGAGGAGTTATTTTTGAATGTGCAAGTATTATTGAAATTATTTTTTAAAAAAGCGAGAATTATTTTGCAATTTAACTTTGTTTGCTGCAAAATAAATATAAAAACATTGCTTAATTTGCAGAATTATTTCTCATTTAGCAAACTTGTTTTGAGTAATAAATATAAAAACATTACTTATTTCTCTAAATAATAACTTTTCATGAGAAATAAAATAAGTTTGATTTGTTTTAGTCGATTTAAAGCTATATAGCTTTTTAGATAATGAGTTATCATTTGCATAATAGTTCTGTACAAACCTATATGCATAATAATCAAATGAGGTATTGATAGACATCAACTCTTAATCGAGCACGTTCTTCCACAGAAACACGTGTAAATTGATATAGCGGATTACCTTTGGGAGTAGTAAGACCAGAAGTTTTAGTACAAGTACTAGCTACGGTTGGCAGCGATTTATTTGAAGTTCCCATAATTATGATTTTTAATTATAAAAAATCAATTAATTTGTCTGTTTTATTTTGGTCTGCAAAAGTATATATTTTATGTGTGTAAAACATCATGTTTTATCGAAAAGTTTTGATGTAACCGGCTATTTAGAACAAATTTAAAATAGAAATGGCTTTATATTCAGCATAAACAAACAAAACAGTCCCGAACTTCACAGTCCAGGACTATCATCAACTTTTTAAAAATTACATCATGAAAAACATCTTTTCCCATTATGGTTTATGGGTCTTTCTTATTCCCCCTTCAGGGGGTTAGGGGGCTGTCTTTAGGGGTTAGGGGTCTTCTCTTCCTGCTCCAGCATATAATCAAGCGAGTAAAGTATGTTGTAAAGCAGATCTTGCTTGTAAGCACGTTTCTTTTCCGGATCCGCTTTTGCAATATAGTCCAATAGTTTCTGTTGTCCATCGTACGGGTTACCACTTGTAGCATCACCACCACCAAACACCCTGTAAAACTTATCGGCCACGTACCGACAGCTACCTATCCAGTACCATATCATCAGTACCACCACTTCCGGCTTCAGGCGTTTCATGTGGGCAATGTTTAAGTCGTCCGGGTTAAACATAGTTTTATCCCTGCGGAACATACAGCCCAGCCATGCATAAATCGCTTCCGGTTTACGCTCCTTCATCACGTCGTAGGTTTGCAGGTAAATGTATTGGTTATACAGCAAGTCGGTCATAGCTGCTTTGGGAGCATAGAATTTACGTCCACGTATTTTTATTTCAGGATAATGGTTTACCGTTAACCGGTTGTCCAGGAAACAACGTCCATCCTTATCCGGCTCAGTAAACAGGTAATCGAATGCACTGGCAGCAATCACTATATCGTTAGTAGTAAGAGCAAAAGTAGTATTGCCAATTTTAATACGGAAAAAGCCTTCAGTTTTCATCCTGCGTACATGCGCGCCCAGGCAGCTGAACAATATTTTTACCTTTACATCCTGTATAGGCATTTCACTGGCAACCAACTGCGACAAAAAAATAAGATCACGAAGCTCCATTTCGTTCATCGATTCCGGAAGCGAATATTCAAAATCTCCAATATGTAACGTTTTCATAATTGCCCCCAACCCCTAAAGGGGAGTTTAAAGTTAGTATTGATTTTTTTTATTTTCTCTTTTCTTTTTCATAAACTGCGTCTTCACATCCCCCTTCAGGGGGCTTGGGGGCTTCTCTCTTATTCCCCCTTCAGGGGGTTAGGGGGCAACAAAAATTTTCATATCAGCTG
>Ga0247841_10013029_pt1 | contig 10724 bp, 9 predicted proteins | sample LaCruzMarch2015__2_FD_192410 | JGI IMG/M metagenome (GOLD analysis project Ga0247841, IMG submission 192410) | Freshwater microbial communities from meromictic Lake La Cruz, Castile-La Mancha, Spain - LaCruzMarch2015_18m | ecosystem: Environmental > Aquatic > Freshwater > Lake | place: Spain...
CTTGGGAGCCGAAGAGTGGGTGGATACCGATGCAGACGGCCTACCAGATTGGATCGAAATCATGGGGATCACCGACCCTGCCGGAGATAATGACTCGGATTTTGTCACGAATCTTGAGGAATTTAACTATGGCCTTAATGCGACTGGCAATGATTCCGATGGTGACGGTCTTACTGACGGGAATGAGCTTTATGCGGATAGCACACATGGAGATACAGACGGCATAACTTCCAATCCATTAAAATCAGATACAGATGGAGATGGCATGCCGGACGGATGGGAAACTGCAAATGGCTTGAACCCCAATGTATCCGGCGGATCAGGTGACGCAGATGCAGACGGGCTTACTGATTTGCAGGAATTCGTCGCAGGAACTAACCCCCATGCCAGCGATACAGACGGCGACACAATGCCGGATTTATATGAGGTGACATACCACCTTGACACACTCCACAATGACGCAAACCAAGACCATGATGGCGATTCCTTGACGAACCTTCAAGAATACACCATGGGAACCAATCCCAACAGTTTTGACTCCGACGGAGATTTACTTCCAGATTGGTGGGAAATTCAAAATGGGTTGAACCCAAATAGTTCCGCTGGAGTAAACGGCCAGAATGGCGATGATGATTCAGACGGCGTTCTCAATCTTGAAGAGTATCTTAATGGGACAAGCCCACACTCTGGTGACAGCGACGGTGATACGGTATCTGACAGAACAGAAATAGATCAGGGCAGCGATCCACTTGATCCCACTGATGGTGGACAACCTCCACCAACAGATAAGATGAAATCTGTTCCGTTTCATATTTATGGTGATTATGCGTCATGGGAAATGACAATAGTTGGCCAAGGTCCAGACGATCAGCGCACCCTGAAATTGATTACCAATGCCCCTGGTCAGGCCGACAGCAAGACTCTCAAACTTCGTAAAGGGAACAAGTATGAGATCAGAATGCGGTGGACAAAATCGCTGGTTGATTCTCCAAAGTGGTATTGCTGGGAAGCTCAATGCGACGGATTTCCAACAGTAGGAACATTTGACAGTTACTCCAGCACGAGAAAAACTGGAGTTGCGGAGTTTTTTCCTGTGGGCGGTTGTTGGTTGATGGATAATCGCGGAGGACTTCTCACTTCCCACGTCCATATGAATGATGACTACGGGGGAAATGTTGCGGGTTCCTTAACGGCAACTCTCTTGCCTGTAGAGGTAGAATCCGTTGAATTTACAAGCGATCACAATATCTTGATCAAAAATCCAACCACAGGCAGCGTCTGGGATGATGGCAATACCTTATATGAATCGCCAGAGTGGATTGCCGATTCGCAGGCAGAGGCTCGTAATAATCCCATAAGCCATACGAAAGATCAGAATCTCAGCGTAAAGGTTAAGGTCAAAGGACTGCCACCGGGAATTCCTTTCGACTTGGTTGGTGATGGCCCAGACGATTATGTCGATTTCTTGAAAACAGGGCAGACTTCAACTGCTGGAGAAACCGAAGTTGTTGCCACAGCTACCGCCAAACTGCCAGACCTTGTCAGCACACTTGAAAAAACGATCAACTGGAGTGTTAAAATTAATGGCGTCAATTGCAATATTGGAGCGTCTGGAGCGCACAAAATATACGTCACATATGGGACTCCGAGTGGTAGCGTGGTGACGGAGCGCAGAGTGAGGGAGGTTTGCGCAATTGCTGATGGCATGGCTTCCCTTGAAGAGTCTGCAGACGCTGTCTTCAATGGATTGAGCGGTTCTTTTGTGCTCACAGCCTCAATATGGGGGCCGTCTCCAATATGGCTCCTCCATGATCCTACCAAAAAGAGCCAATGTCCGGGCATCGCTGATTATGTCAATAAGAACTTTCAGATGCTTGGCCTTGGTGCTGGTGAGATAAGCTATTGCCATGCGAAGCCTGATGGCACGTATGAAGCTACAACCTCTCTGATTCCGCCAACGCGCCGTGCGGTTGCTGGTGGTGGGCATCCCTATCCAACAGTTCATGGTGCGTTCAACTCACAGGAGACCCTTGTTCACTGGGATGGAAGCAACCCTCCAGGGGCTAACGATTTTGAGGCAACGTGCTTCTTCAATAATAAGCATTATGCGCTTGGCGTTGGAATATTCACGACGGCAAAGGATGTGGTGAAGACTTCATTCACTTCTATTTCTTGGGAGTATGTTGGAATTGACAATCCTGGTCCTCCCGAAACTTACAAATTCAAAACTTGCACGGAAGTCCCTTGGGTAGAAGCCCCATGAACAACTTAATATTGAAATCTAACCAACTACTAAAATGAAAAACCTGACAATAATATTTTTGACCTTTTTCTTAGTATTTCGAGTGCTAGGGGACGATATGATGAAGGAAATCAAGACGCCGACAAAGATTGAATACGCGCTTCCAGCACAAGTTTATATGTTGGCTCGCTGGCCAGATGCCACGATCCTGAGTGGAGAGAAAGCAGTCGACCCCACCGCCTTCATTGTGGCTTTTCCAAAGGATCAGTCTTGGGAATGGATTAACCTTGTAATTTCCGAAGCATGGCGGCCTCCAGCGAGTGCAACCATGTATTTTATAGCCAAAGAATTCTATGACATGGATGCCACACGCATTGAGTGGAATCATGGCGCTTATCATGTTCAGGTCTCCCAGACAAGCAGTGTTTTCACCATGAAAATCACGCCATTAAAAGGCATTAGTTTTGAAGGGAAAAAAACCATGCGTTCCGAGGCTGCCCGTCAACTTTCTCGGCAGATATTTAATAGCGAAAGTAAGATGCATTCTTATGATGCACACGGTTCCCCAATTCCTGTTGCTATTAATGGCTTGAATGAGAAAATTGCTGAATTCTCTTTCGATCCAACAAAGATGAAGCAACTGTCAACCGATCAGGTGGTTGTAGGCGAAGCCAAATCAAAGGAGGATGAAGGCATCAGTTCTACCCCGCCACAAGATAAAAACTCGGGCGCGGCAGCGATCAGCGTGAACTCTCCTGAAGCGTGGTATTACTGGTTTCGAAATGTCAATTGGTGGAATGACGGGCATGCCATTGGGTTCTATTTCCTCAAGAGTAATGGCAAAGGCTCGGGGACTCCTTCATTCGTTGGCAATGCGGGTGTTAACTGGTTTCAAGGCCCTCATGATCGCTTAGGGAGACCTCTTCCAATCAAGTCAGAATAGGCATGTTATCACGTAGGACTTCTCATTGAGGTTATTCACCGAAATGAACACGCAAGCCAACTAAAGTCCAATAGGAGATCCCCCGGCTTTGCCGGGGAGGCTCTTGAAGTTTGACTTTTCGTGCAGTCTTCCAGTTCGTTTGGGATGTGAGCCGCTCAAAGCCACAACCCAAACGAAACATGGAAGACTACAAGAACCTGAATCATAGCAGATGGCAGTGCAAATACCACATCGTGTTCATACCGAAATATCGGAAGCGCCAGCTCTACGGGGTGATCAAGAAGCACCTTGGAGAGGCGTTTCACCGGTTGGCCGAACAGAAGGAATGTTGGATCGAAGAAGGGCACATCATGCCGGATCATGTGCAAATGTTGGTGAACGTGCCCCCCAAACTCTCGGTGTCGAGTGTGGTGGGGTATATCAAGGGGAAGAGCGCGATCCACATCGCGCGGCACTACCTGAAACGGGAGAGGAACTACGCGGGCCAGGCATTCTGGGCGAGGGGATTCTTCGTGGATACGGTGGGCCGAGACACAGAGATCATCCGGCGATACATTGCAGAACAAGAAATCGAAGATCGAAGGCTCGATCAAATAGAGATGCCTTGGATTGAAGGAATCCGAAATAACAAAAAAGACTGACGAACTGAAACAGCCCGCTTTGAGCGGCTCCACTCTTCAAGCCCCCGGCTTTGCCGGGGGTCTATGACTCTTGTCTTACCGGTGCTTCGCCGCGAGTTGTTCCCAGAGCTTTTTCTCTTCGGCGTCCGGTGATGCGGGGACCGTGAGGGAGACAACCGCATAGAGATCGCCACGCTTGCCCCCGCCAAGCGGAAGGCCCATGCCGGGGAGACGAAGTTTTTTTCCGGACTGCGTGCCCGGGGCGATTTTGAGCTTCGCGCGGCCCTCGAGCGTCGGGACCTGGACATTGCTGCCCAGAACGGCGTCCCATGCCGGAACTTCGAGGTCATAGATCAGGTCATGGCCCTCGATTTCGAAGTCCGGATGACGCTGGAATTTGATGCGGAGAAAGAGGTCGCCTTTCCCCGCCGACCCGCTGCCTCCCTGGCCGGCAAGGCGGATCCGCTGCCCCTCGCGGATGCCTTTCGGGATCTTCACCGTGTAGGTTTCCAGTTTTCCTGATTCCCCGCGCCGGAACGAAATCTGGCGGGTGGACCCGAGGAAGGCCTCTTCGAGCGTGACCATGATGTCCGCCTCGGCATCCTCTCCGCGCTGCGGGGGTTCTTCGTAGCCGCCGAAGCCGCGTCCGCGGCGTCCGCCGCCGAACATCTGCTCGAAAAAGTCGCTGAACCCGGTGCCGCCAAATTCAAAATCCTCTCCTCCCCGCCCCGCCCGTGGTCCGCGTCCGCCGGCCTGCTGCCATCCGGGCGGCGGCCCGCCGGCCTGTTGCCATCCGGCTCCGAACTCGTCGTACTTTTTCCGGTTTTCGGGATTTCCGAGAACCTCGTAGGCCTCGTTGATCTCCTTGAATTTCTCCTCGGCCGCCTTTTTGTCCTTGGCGGTATCGGGGTGGAATTTTCGGGCGAGCTTGCGAAAAGCGCTCTTGATTTCGTCGGCACCGGCGGTTTTCGGGACGCCGAGGGTTTGGTAATAATCGCGGAATTGCGCTGGCATAGTAGATTTTGCTTACCCCATTCTGCCAAATTTGTTCAATCTGTCCAACTCATGCTCGACATCCGACTTCTCCGCGAAAATCCCGAATCCGTCAAAGCCCGCCTGGCGACGCGTGGTCCCGGCCACGAAACCGCCGTGGATGCGGTCCTTGAGCTCGACGTACAACGCCGTGCAGCCGAGACCAGCCTGCAGGGATTGCAGTCCGAGCGCAACCGGCTCAGCAAGGAAATCGGCAGGCTTCGCGCGGCAAAGCAGGACAGCTCGGCCATCGAGGCGGAAGTCAAAGCCCGCTCGTCCGAAATGCAGACCCTTTCGGAAAAATCCGAGCGGCTGGGCGCGGACCAGCACGCGCTGCTGTTGGACATCCCGAACCTCCCGCAGCCGGGCGTGCCGGCGGGCAACGACGCTTCGGCGAATCCGGTGCTCCGCGTCTGGGGAAAAAAGCCGGACGTTGCGAGCCCGCGCGACCATGTCGCGATCGCGGAGTCGCTCGGGCTCATGGATCCCGACCGCGCGGTGAAGATCAGCGGGAGCGGGTTCGCATGCTACACCGGCGCCGGCGCGCGCCTCGAGCGTTCGCTTCTCAATTTCCTGCTCGACCTCCACACCCGCGAGCACGGATACACGGAAGTGAGCCCGCCCTTCCTCGTCCGCCGCGAGTGCATGGTCGGGACCGGCCAGCTTCCGAAATTTGAGGAGGACATGTACGGGGTGAGCGGGCTTTTTCTTGTGCCGACCGCCGAGGTGCCGGTCACGAATCTGCACCGGGAGGAACTCCTCACCGCGTCGCAGCTTCCCATCAAATACGCCGCCTATTCCCCATGCTTCCGCCGCGAGGCGGGATCCGCCGGCCGCGAAACGCGCGGACTCATCCGCATGCACCAGTTCGACAAAGTCGAGCTCGTGAAAATCTGCCTGCCGGAAAATTCCGATGCCGAGCTCGAGGCCTTGACGGCGGATGCCGAGCGGGTGCTCCAGCTCCTCGGCCTGCATTATCGCGTGATCACGCTCTGCACCGGCGACCTCGGGTTTTCCGCGGCGAAGACGTATGACATCGAGGTCTGGGCACCCGGACAAAATGCCTACCTCGAAGTCTCAAGCTGCTCGAATTTCGAAGACTACCAGGCCCGCCGGATGAATCTCCGGTTCAAAGGCGACAAAAACCGCTTCTGCCACACGCTCAACGGCTCGGGCACCGCGCTGGCGCGTCTCTATGTGGCCCTGCTCGAATGCGGCCTGCAGCCGGACGGATCGGTCGCGCTGCCTCCCGCCCTCCATTCTTATTTCGGTGCCGAAGCGATCAAAAAATAATCCCGTCGAGAGGTCGGTCGCCCTGGCGATGGCCGGGTTCCCGAAGCGGCGGACGTTGCTGGTCGGGGTTTCCGGCGGACGCGACTCGATGGCGCTTTTGCACGCGCTGCGCGCGCTGGGGTTCGAGAAGCTGATCGTCTGCCACCTTGATCACGGGCTGCGCGGACGCGCGTCGCGTGCGGATGCGGCGTTTGTCCGGCGTGCCGCGGAGGGAGCCGAGTTCGCGCGGGCAAGGACCAGGGACTATGCAAAGGCCGGGCACCTTTCCACGGAGCTGGCCGCGCGCGAGTTGAGGCACGCCTTTTTCCGGGAGTGCGCGAAGCGTCGCCGGTGCCGGCGGCTCCTGCTCGCACACCATGCCGACGACCAGGTCGAGACGTGTCTGTTTCATTTCCTCCGCGGCTCCGGCGCGGCCGGGCTCGCAGGGATGAAGCCGGTGAGCACCCGCGACGGACTCACGGTCATCCGCCCGCTGCTCGGGGTCACCCGGGGGGAAATCACCGGCTATGTCGCGGAGAATAACATCCGCTACCGCGAGGATCACTCAAACGCGGCGACCGAACACACACGGAACCGGATCCGCCACGTCGTGATCCCCGCAATCCGCGGGGCATTCGGGGACAGCTTCCGCGCCGCAATCCTCCGCGCCTCGGAAATTTTCCGCATGGAAGATGCCTGGGCCGAAGCGAATGTCCCCGGGATTTCCGCACGGCTTTCGTGCAGGGAACTCCGCGCTCTGCCCGCCGCCCTGCGGCATCGCATGGTCCTCCGCTGGCTGAGGAGATCCGGCATTCCCGAGCCCGGCCTCGCAGAGACCCGCCGGGTGCTCGCCCTGCTCGATTCCGAAAATGGCCCGGCAAAAATCAGCCTCCCCGGACGCCTCCACGCGCGCCGGAAATCCGGAGAGATTTTTCTCGGCAAGGAGGCCTGAAAACGGCCGGGGGGAGCCGCCGGAAAATCAGGTGTCCCGTGAAAACTTCCCGCCGCGGCGCGAATTTTCTTGGTCGGGGCGGGCGAATCCATTAGGTGATTCCCTGTCATGAAATCACCCATCAAAGTTGCCGTGACCGGTGCGGCCGGTCAGATTGGATACGCCCTTTTGCCCCGCATTGCCTCCGGCGCGATGTTCGGACCCGACCAGCCGGTGATTCTCCAGCTTCTGGAGGTTCCCGTCGAAAAGGCCATGAAGGCCCTCGAGGGGGTTGCCATGGAACTGGACGACTGCGCGTTTCCCCTCCTGCAGGGGATGGTTCTCACCGATGATCCGAAAGTCGGCTTCTCGGATGCCAACTGGTGCCTTCTCGTCGGAGCAAGGCCGCGCGGCCCCGGCATGGAGCGCGCGGATCTGCTCAAGGAAAACGGCAAGATTTTCACCGTGCAGGGAACGATCATTGACGAAGTCTCGGCCGCGAATGCCCGGGTTGCCGTCGTGGGAAACCCGGCGAACACGAACTGCATGATCGCGGCGAGCAAGGCCCGCCGTCTGACCCCCGACCGGTTCACGGCCATGGTGCGCCTCGACCAGAACCGCGCACAGACCCAGCTGGCGAAGAAAGCGGGCGTCCAGATCACGGACGTGAAAGATATTTTCATCTACGGCAACCACAGCCCCTCGATGTTCCCCGCCTTCGCGCATGCGAAGATTTCCGGCAAGCCTGCAGCGGAAGTCATCAACGACAACCCCTGGCTGCAGGGACCCTTCTGCGACATCGTCGGCAAACGGGGCGCGGCAATCATTGCGGCCCGCGGCGCCTCGTCGGCCGCTTCGGCCGCCAGTTCGCTCGTGGACCATGTGCGCGACCTCATGACCCCGGGTGCCATCCACTCGGTCGCCGTGAAGTCCAATGGACTCTACGGATTCAACCCGGACGTCTGGGCCGGCCTGCCGGTGAAGACCACCGCCCCGGGGACCTTCGAAGTCCTCACCGGATTCGAGATGGACGAGTTCGCAAAATCCAAAATCGCCGCCACCAACAAGGAGCTTGCCGACGAGCGGGCGATGATCGCCGACATGCTCGGCTGATCCGCGGGATCAGCTTCGCTCAGGCTCACACGGACGCTTCGGCGTGCGCGATTTCGTAATCGCGAAGGTAGCAGCCGGGATCTTCGGCCCACGGGTTGCCATATTTGTGGAACGCCCGTACCCGGAACCCGCCGCCGCAGATTTTCTTGAACCGGCAATCCGCGCAGCGGCCCTGCAGCCGCGGCAGGCGGTCGCGCAGCCCCGTGAGCAGATCGTCATTCTGGGCATTGCTCCAGATCCTGCTGAACGGACGCTCTTTCACATTCCCCAGTTTGTGCGAGTGCCAGAACTGGTCGGGATGGACGTCCCCCTGGCTGTCGATGTTCGCAATCCCCAGGCCGGAGGCATGGTGTCCGTTCGAGCTCAGAAGCTTCCAGATTTCTTCCGCCCGCTTCGGATTCTTGCGGCGCATGGTGAGCCAGAAAAAGACTCCGTCCGCCGGCTGGTCCATGGTGAGCACCTCCCGGCGGTTTCCCTCGCGGTTCCAGCGCAGGACGGCATCGCCGATCATCCGCAGCACCGCCCGTGTCTCAGAAGCCGGAAGGAGCTTCAGATCCGCTCCGCGCCCGCTGTGCGCCAGATGGGAAAAACAGACGCGCGGGATGTCTTCCTCCTCGATAAAGCGGAGAATCTGGGAAAGCTGGTCGGCCGTCTGCCGGGTGAGAATGAGCCGCATCCCGACTTTCTGGCCCGCGCCGCGACAGTGCCGAAAGGCATCCACCGCTTTTTGAAATGCCCCCGTGCGCCCGCAGAACTTGTCGTGATGCTCGCCGATGCCGTCGAGCGAAATCCCGACATGCGTCACGCCAAGATCTTTGAGCCGCTGGGCCGCATGCGAATCAATCCGCGTCCCGTTCGTGGTGACCGTCACCCGCAGGCCGCGTGCGATCCCATAGCCGACGAGATCAAAAAAGTCGGGATGCAGTGTCGGTTCCCCGCCGGAGAGAAGCACGCCGGGAACCTGATAGTCTGCGAGGTCGTCAATGACATCGATGCATTGCTGCAAGGTCAGTTCGCCCGGGCAGTGTTGCGAGGTCGAATCCACGTAGCAGTGGGCGCATCGCTGGTTGCAGCGGCGCGTGATGTTCCACACAACAACCGGCTTTCGCTGCGGGGCTCTTTTCGGCGCACACTCCCCTTCACCATGTCGCGGACCGTCGGCTGCTTGGGCGGGGCCGCAGAGAAGCTTGGTGACGTTGACTACCGGATGATGATTCAAAGAAAAATCCATCTTGCGCAATTCTAGATTCCCGGAGAACAGAAATCATTGACGCATGTCAACCAATTTGAAGATCGCTGTATTATCGGAATTTTTGATGGAGCCAGCCGAGAGGGAAGCGGTCACCCGGACAGTCGGTTGGCTTCGGGTTGATTTCCTTGTGGCCTTCGACAATCGCCTGCTTGCCCTTGATTTTTCCGACGCGGCTGCGGAGATAGGTGCAGAGCTCATCCAGAGCGGCGAGCTGTTCTTTTGTCGGCTTGTCCCGGTTGAGGTCGCCAACCAGACAGATCCCAAGGGCGATATTGTTGAGGTAGTCGCTCGCGACATGGCCGCCATTGATCTGTTTCGTCCAGCGGTTTCCAATTTCGATTTCCCCGTTGCCCGAGGAATTTCCGTTCCCGATGACAAAGTGGTAGGCGAGGCCATTCTGCATTTTCCGGACCCGGCGGTGATAGACATTGAAGATCCTGGCATTCCCCTGCCGGGTGCCGCTGTTGTGTATGATGATGTACTTCCAACGCCCGCGCTGAACCCGGGCATTGTCGATCGCGCGGCGGACAGACGGGGTGAGGAAGCGGTAGCGCTTGAAAAGCCCGCCGAACAGTGACGGGGGAGCGGGTTCGATCCCCTGTTCTTTTTCGAGGCCGGATTTTTCGACAAGGATCGGGGCATCAAGCGGCCCGCCGGGGGTTCCTTGCGGGATTGGCGCGGGGCTGCCGGCAGGAGTTGATGCCACCGTGGCCCCCGGCTTGGCCGGACGATTCGGGGCTTCTCCGGGAAGCAAAATAAAATCCGGTGTGCCGGAGGGCTGCGGGGTCGGCTCCGGCTTTTTTTCCTCCGCAGTGGCCTTGGGCTTGGGACGGGGCGTTTCCTCGGGCTCCGCAGTGGCCTTGGGCTTGGGACGGGGCGTTTCCTCGGGCTCCGCAGTGGCTTTGGGCTTGGGACGGGGCGTTTCCTCCTCGGAAGGCGGAAGAGATTTTTTTGCGGCGGGTGTCGGGGTGGGACGCGGGGTGGATGCCGGTTCGGGTTTCGGGCGCGGAGTTGCCGAAGCTTTCGGCACGGGACGAATGTCCTCTCGCGCCTGAAGAAACAGCCGCTTTTTCGCCTCGTCGCTCATCTCGCCACGCAGCGGAGGACCGGCGAGGACGATGAGCATCCAGAGGATCAGCCATTGTTTCTGCACGCCGAAGAATAGCAAACCCGCCAGTGGGATCAAGTCACGTCGCCACGCTTTGCATAAGAACTGCACCCCCCCGGACTCGAACCGGGAACCAATTGTCGCTGGGTTACCTTTTACTGTGGTTTTAAGTGGTTTATTCACGATAGAAAATGGTTTTTTGTTGTTTCGA
>Ga0247841_10013032_pt1 | contig 10724 bp, 8 predicted proteins | sample LaCruzMarch2015__2_FD_192410 | JGI IMG/M metagenome (GOLD analysis project Ga0247841, IMG submission 192410) | Freshwater microbial communities from meromictic Lake La Cruz, Castile-La Mancha, Spain - LaCruzMarch2015_18m | ecosystem: Environmental > Aquatic > Freshwater > Lake | place: Spain...
AAACACCGGGTGCGAACTATTGATCAGAACCTTTAATCTTTGGGTGAAAATCCTGAAGATACCACGTCTCGGCCTGTATGGCCTTAAGAAAGAACATATTGATTTAATTGTGAATAAAACAGATAACAAAACAAATCCGGTTGTACTTTCGAAGGAAATAATTAAAAAAATATTGTTAAAAAGAATCTGAACTTTATTAAAAATTAAATTTATGAATATAATCATAACAGGTGCGGGGAAAGGAATGGGGTTTGAACTTGTGAAATGGTTTGCCTTATCAGGAAAACATAATATTATAGCTATCGCGAGAAACGAAGGTGCAATTGAAAATTTAATGAACATTCCAACAGCAAATGAATGTTTCATTTTCCCATTACAGGCAGATCTTCTGGAAAGCAATGCAATAGATCACTTAATTTCATTTATCAACTCTGAAAAAATCAGCATTGATATCCTGATCAATAATGCCGGATTGATGATAAAAAAGCCTGTGAATGAGTTAAGTGATGAAGATTTTGATCTCATTTTCAGCACAAATGTGAAAACACCTTTCAGACTGGCCAGGGAACTCCTGCCCTTCTTCAATGAACATGCACATATTGTGAATATAGGAAGCATGGGCGGATTTCAGGGCAGTATGAAATTTAATGGTTTATCACTATACAGTGCATCAAAAGGAGCTTTGGCTATTTTATCCGAATGTCTTGCCGAAGAACTGAAAGAAAGAAATATTTATGTAAACTGTCTTGCTCTGGGAGCAGTACAGACTGAAATGCTCGGGAAAACATTCCCAGGCTACAAAGCTCCTGTCAATGCCGATGAGATTGCTAAATTTATTGGTGAATTTGCATTAAACGGTCATAAATTTGTCAATGGGAAAATCATACCCGTTTCGCTTACTACACCATAGTTTTAATATAATACCTACAAAAGATGAATAAAGAACTTAAAAACCGCTTTGAATGTTTATGGCATACCTATTTTAAAAACATTGATTTACCAATTACGGCTTCTCTTACTAATAACACAGGCAATGTTAAACCGGTGGCGAAATCGACGAAATGGAGCTGCCTGGTATGTGAGCTGGCCAAAGTCACTAAAGGGCATTCCATTGCATACAACGAAGAGGCCCTTGGTTGCGGAGGCGCAAAGCGATATCTTGGATATGCCGATAATATAAGGCCCAATTTCGAATACTTCCTTTCTTATGGAATTGAGGGTGTAGTTGAAGGAGAGCGTTATAAGAAATCGCCTGAGATCGTAAAAGAAACTCAAAAAATACTTCAGACTCTTCCGGCAAAAGGTAAATTTTATGTTTTCAAAAGGTGGGATAAGCTCGAAGAAAATGACATGCCGGATGTGGTGATGTTTTTCGCCAAAGGGCCTGTTTTGTCCGGTTTATTTACCCTTGCCAACTTTGATACCGTTGATCCCAACGGAGGAGTGATTGCTCCATTCGGTGCGGGTTGCGGCAGCATTATACATTATCCTTATCTTGAAAAAGAAAAAGAAAATCCGAGAGCAGTTCTGGGTATGTTCGATCCATCGGCACAACCCTGTGTACCCAAAGATTCACTTTCATTTGCAGTTCCTTTCAATAAGTTCGAAAAGATGGTCAGCTATATGGAAGAAAGCTTCCTGATTACCGAAACATGGAGCAAGGTGATGAAGCGGTTTTAGGCAATACTGACAAACAAGGCAAAAGTAAAAGGACAAAAGACAAAATTTAAAATTTCGGAAGGTGGATTTTGTAAAAAAGGGAAAAGCAATAGTAAAAGAATGCCATTTATTATTTACCCATAATCACGAACACCGTTCTGCGGTTTTTTGCTCTTCCTGCTTCTGACAGATTAGATGCAATAGGATTAGCTTCTCCATATCCCTTATAAGTTAGTCTGTCCGAACTAATCCCCTTTAATATAATATAGTCGTAAACCGATTTCGCCCTGTTCTCCGACAGCACCTGGTTTGATTTATCATTACCTATATCATCGGTATGGCCCTGAATTTCAACTCTTATGCCTGTATTTTCAGATAAAAATTCAATGAAACCGTCAATTACTGTCTTCGACTCTGGAGATAAATCATACGAATTTGTAGGAAAATAAATATCGTTAAGTTTATAGGAAACCCCTATTTCAATGGGTTTTACATCAATGTTCACTGTAGCGGGTTTTTCGAAAGCAGTATCTTTTTTTGCAATGTATTTTGATTCATAGGCAAAACCTTCTTTTTTAACCGTCATGATGTAATCGTTTTTAAACGGAAAAACAGCCACATATTTGCCAGTTTTAGAATCGACAGGTATCTCGGTAACTTTTAGGGTATTCAGGTTTTTCATTTCAATTTTTGCCATAACCGGTTCTTTTGTAGATTCGTCTTTAAGTTCTCCTTTTACAAACAATACTTTCTCTGGTCTGGCTTCTTCATACAACGGAAAAGAATATAAATCCCATCCTCCCGGACCATTGTATTTATTGGATGCAAAATAGGCATAATTACCGTCTGTACTTACAAACAGTCCTGTTTCGTCATCAGGTGTATTAATGGGATAACCGATATTTTTTGGTTTAGTCCATTCCCCGGTTGAATCTTTCCTGGTATAGAAGATATCGTAACCCCCCATTCCGGGTAATCCGTCAGAAGCATAATACAGGGTCTGGCTGTCGGTGTGTATAAAAGGAGTTTTTTCGTTGCCTTTTGTATTCACTTTCGGGCCAAGATTGACGGCAGTTCCCCATTCCCCTATGTCATCCTTAACCGAATAGTAAAGGTCATAGCCGCCATAACCACCGGGGCGGTCGCTGGTAAAATAAAGGCCTTTACCATCTGAAGTAATGCTGGGTTGTGATTCCCATGTTTCTGCTGAATTGATTTTTTTACCCACACTTTTAATATCGGACCAGAAACCATCTTCATCGAGTTCGGAATAATACAGATCGCATACTGAGTTGGTTCCCGAACCTTCACAAACTGTATAAACAAGATATTTGTTATCAGCAGTAATTGTAGCACCGCCTTCATTCCCTCTCTGGTTAAACGGCTCTGGCATAGGCTCGCCAATTGTAAATTCATTTGTCCCTGTTCTCTTACTTACCATGAATGTTTCCTGAAGTGTTTCCCTTTGAATCAGGTCACCCTTTCTCGGTGGGGTTCTTACAACGCGTGTGTATAAAGCCAGCTCATTATCGGGTGAAATAATAAAAAGATATTCATCCGTGGGGGAAGAAACCCCTCTTACAACCTGAGGCTCAAAGGGAACAGGATTTCTCATCATTTTAACAAAGCCATCGGCATATCTGATCATGTCGCTGGCATCGTTGTAATCCTTATCGGATTTTACCTTATCAACATCTTTGATGAAAAGTTTGAGATTTTTTACGGCATCTTCCCATTTTTCCGCACCGAAGTATATTTTACCAAGATAAAAATAGATATAGTTATTATAATCAGCACAAAGTTCAGCTACTTTCAGAAAATTTTGCTCTGCAAGTTTTATATTTCTGTATTTTTCAGATATATAAATAAGACCAGAAAGATAATATGCATCGATATAGGAAGGGTCGGCTTCAATAACTTCTTTTGAATATTGGAGCGCCTTTGCAAAAGGCCCAGTTTTGTATTCATTGATTGCTTTATCGTATATTTTATCGGCTTTTTTATTGTCGCTTTTCGGGCAGGGAGCTTCTTCTTTCTGGCAATAACCCTTTCCGGTAGTAAATAAAAGCAGAAGGATAATAAAACCTGAAATATTTTTACAGTGTAATTGCATAGTCACTATTTTAACCTGCAAACATTATTTAACAATAGCTGGTCGGCAATGACAAGCGCCGCCATGGCTTCAACGACGGGTACAGCCCTTGGGACAACACAAACATCATGCCTCCCGCGGGGTTTAAGTATTACAGACTTAGCATCCGTATCGACCGTAGATTGTTCTTTCATAATAGTGGGAACCGGTTTGAATGCTACTCTGAAGTATATGTCCTCGCCATTGGATATACCGCCCTGCATACCTCCTGAAAAATTTGTTTTGGTTTTAATCTTTAATGTATCGCCTTCCCTAACAGAATTGAACTCATCATTTACTTCAGAACCGAGCATGGACGACATTTTAAAACCCAGTCCGTATTCAAACCCCTTTGCTGCATTGATAGAAAGCATAGCGTGGGCAAGTTCTGATTGTAATTTCCCGAAAACAGGTTCGCCTACTCCTGCAGGAACATTTTTAATCATACAGGTGATGATTCCGCCTGTGGAATCGCCTTTTGCTTTAAGCTCGGCAAGCAGGGTATCCATCTTTTTCGATGCTTCTTCATCAGGACAGCACAACGAATCTGAACAACATGGTATTTCGCCGGAGGTAGTATAGCTATCAGAAATGCTAATGTTTCCTATCTGGGAAACGAATGCGGATATTTTTACACCATACGGTTTAAGAAACATTTTTGCAAAAGCTCCGGCTACCACTCTGGCAGCTGTTTCTCTTGCCGACGACCTTCCTCCTCCCCTGTGATCACGTATACCATATTTGGACTGATACGTATAATCGGCGTGGGATGGGCGGAAAATATTTTTCAGGGAGTCGTAATCGCCCGGGTTTGCATCTTTGTTCCTGATCAGAAAAGCTATAGGTGAACCAAGAGTGGTGCCCTCAAATATGCCTGAAACAATCTCGAACTCATCATCTTCTTTTCGTTCAGAACTATTGGGCAACGAACCGGGTTTCCGGCGGACAAGCTCGGTGTAAATGAAATCCATATCGACATGCAATCTGGCAGGACAACCGTCGATGACCCCGCCCACAGCACTACCATGTGATTCGCCGAAGGAGGTAAATTTAAAAAGTGTACCGAAAGTGTTACTCATAGCATAACAAAAGTAATCATTTTCTGAAAGATCAAAGGCTTTTTAAAGCCATTATTACCGGATAAATCAATCCCGCCAGCAACAACAGGGTAATAAAAGGGCGGTTGATATTCTGCCACCTGTAGTTTTTATGCCTAATAGCGTCAATGCCATGATTAACCGCTGAAAAGAAGAAGAAGAAGCAAAACGTAAAAAGGACAGTCAGCTCAGCTTTTATGCCCCAGTTGGTAAAGTATATAATGATTGATATTACGGCATAGGATAAAGAAGCTATGGCAGATTGCTTCTGGTAATTGCTTCCAGCTTCAAACCCCTTGGCTTTTGCGGCCTTTCTCCCGAAAAACAAACCTTCCACACCTGAACTACCTGCAATAGCTGTGATGAGCAAAGGTATTGTAAAATGAAGCTGGGCAACAGGATTGTATCCATTATGGAAGCCAATCAGGTAACCAAAAAAAAATGCTGAAAAAACAATCAGTATTCGCAGAATGTCGATCATATTTGAAATCATGGCCTGAAATTTAATTCATTAAATTATTATAAGGCTATTCCTTAATAAATTTCTGTCTCCGGCAGGAATTGTTTTTAAATTGAATAAGATAAAACCCTCCGGGTAAGTCCGAAACATTCAGGAGCGTTGTTTGTGTCGTTCCGGCTTCCTTAATCAACACCCCTAATGTATTAAAAATCTGAAGCTGACTTTTGACAATAGTATTGCCGGGAACCAAAATCGTAATACTTTCTGTAGCCGGATTAGGGAAAACAACAAAAATACCTTCTTGCATTGAATTATCGCTAACATCAGTGGTGCAGGGAGTATGATGGTATTTTGCGCCAATGTCATTTCGCGAAAAGTCGGGATCCGGCTGACTGCCAGGATCACCTGCATTAATGCATGGGCTGCCGTTTCCCAATTCAAAAGTAAACGGATAATTGCAAAACAGCGGATCAGCAACCAGGGATGAAGTACCTCCATCAGGCGGAACTGTATATTCTCCATTGACATCGTAGAACAAATTATAATTGGCAGTTACGTTGGCTGCGGTTGATCCAAAAGGGTCAAAATAAGTTGTGCCTGCTCCTGCGTAAAACTCTGTTGAAGTCATGCTCGCAAATATGTTATTTCTGATGATCACCGGGGCTTTCGGAGTATATGCCCACGAAGATGAGCCTCCACATCCGCCGAAACAGATAAAACCAACATTAGCAGACGAAATGCTGTCTTTTATCATTGTATTATTTTCAATTACCAAATGCGACACATCTGATAACTTAAAAATGAATTCGCTGGTATCGCCTTTAGCTATAATGATGTTGTGCCTGATGAAAACGCTATCGGCATTTAAGGCATTTGTATCGCATTGAGGCGTACTCCCTTTTATTCCAATCTGGAACAGTAATCTTCCTTCGATTCTGCAATCTTCAACAGTTACATTTCTTGACTCGAGCTTGATTTGTATCTGATGACCTTTGTTATTCATAATGTTTGAGCCTATAATCCTGCAGTTGTGACATTCAGTAAAATCAATTCCATCGCCATTCTGAACTGACGACGGGCAACCTAATCCGTTGTTAATAATCTGACAATCTATTACTTCCCAGTTATCAGCCCAGGTGGAGGTGCTGCAGTCAGAAGTGGTTTTAATCCCGTCATAACCGGCATTTCTGATAATCAGGTCAATAAAACGCATATTATCGCCGCTGCCAACAACTACCATATTTGATTGGCTGCAGATGTCCGGAAAAGGACTTGTCAGCTCTAAATGTCTGAATGTAAAACTTTGTCCTCCGGCACTGACTGCATATTTATTGGCAGCAGTTGAGTCACCGATAATAAGCGGTCTGGCAGAAATATCGCCCTGAATTATTATCCGCTGATTATCAGGGCATATCTTGTAGGCGTTCATTTTTTCATGATACACGCCAAAAAGAATATAGACACTATCACCACAGGAAGAAACTGAAATAGCCTTGTTTACTGTAGCAAAAGCATCTGCAGGTGTCAGCCCTGTATTTAAATTGTTTCCTGTTTCAGAGATATACCATGTGGTTTGTGCATATAATAAACTATATATTGTAAGAAACAATATAGTCAGGGAATATTTCAAAAGCTTTTCGTAAATATATATTACCATTTTCGCCTTCAAGCAATTTTCCGAATATCCTCTTTGTAGTTAAAATCTCCTGATCTCATTAGGATTTTTCAAGAAAAATAAATAATGTCGCACCTTTTAATCCATTTAAACGAACGCTTTCAAAGCAATATTTTATAAAGCATACGATATCTTTAGCTTATCATCATGATCAACTTTAAAAGACAAAATTCGTTTCCGGCAAAAAAGATCGATTTCTAGTTTAACACTGAAAAGCCTCCCTACGGTGAACTTTCCGGAAGAAAATCCGGAATTTGAATTTTCGCCTTTTATTTCAAAATACTTGCCCGTTTTCGATAATCCGATTTAAAGCTTACTACCCCCTTTTTTCTCTTCCCTTTTAGCTGCTTTGGCAGCACGCTTTTCCTTCAGGTTTTTTGTTGCCGGCTTTTTAACCGATTTTTCTTTGCCTTCTTTTTCTTTTGACATTGTTTTATTTTTAAGAATTGTATATCAAAGATAGCACTTTTATAGCAAGAAAATACTTTTTTATAAGCACATTTTTAAATTAAAGGACAAAACACAACTTTCAAAAATATAAATATAAAAAGTCAGGTACGAGTTTAATATACCAGAAGAAATGGTTTTGATTACTTTTGCACAAGAAACAGAAAAAAGTAAAATAAATTGGGTGCAGTATATCATCTCGGTGCAGTAATTTCAGTATTTCTCGCGATACTTGTCCTGATCAAGAAAGAGAAGTTGCTGTCAGATATTGTTCTTGGCGCTTGGCTCTTCGGAGCAGGGTTGAGCCTGTTTATTTACCATCGCATTAATGACCACGAAGAGTTTTATCAATTTCTGATCATCATTTATTATTTCGTAATCTTAATACAGGGCCCGCTATTTTATCTCTATGTTCATTACTTAACCACCCGGCGAAAAAGGATAACCATAAAAAGCCTCCTGCATTTGATACCTGCAATAGTATTTCTTATTTATGTATTGTTACTGTTACTTACCGGTAATTTACAAAAAATCGAATCCCTTACAGACAATATTGTGAACCAGCCTTACTGGCAATGGTGTGTGCTTGTTATTTATGCTGTCCTCTCAATTCCTTTATACATTATTCTGGCATTATACAACCTCAGGCTTTATGACAAAAAGATTCTCGACAGTTATTCTTCTTTAGAAGATGTTGAGCTCGGCTGGTTAAAAAGATGCATTGCGGGTATTGCTTTTGCATGGATTGTTTTCATCGGGCTTGAAGTACTGATAAGGCTCACCGGAGTCCTGCCAGAAGGGGAATCGCTGAAGTATGCCTATTATTTATTCAGTATGGTATTGTTTTATCTTGGGCTGTTCGGTATCAGGAAAACCAACTTTTTCATCGAAAATTATATCAATCAAAGCAATGATGACACCCTTTCGGGTAATAATAATGAATTGTCTGCCAGTAACAATACAAAATCCAGACTGATCAATATCCAGGAAAATGTTATCCATCAGTATATTACAGATTTAAACTCGGTAATGGAAAAATCCCATCCGTATCTTAAAGCAAGACTTACACTTAAAGACCTGTCAGATGAAACTGAAATCCCTGTTCAGATTTTATCATATATCATTAATGAAAGATTCAATAAAAACTTTTATGAGTTTGTAAACGATTACAGGGTCGAAGAGTTTATCAGCCGCTTTACCAAAGCTGACAAGAGCAGGTACACTTTACTTGCCATAGCTATGGAATGCGGATTCAGCTCAAAATCATCTTTCTACAGTATTTTTAAAAAGCACACGAGAAGTTCGCCTCTCGAATATTTTTCTTCAAATAAGCTTCAGTAATAGCAGTCCTGACTTTTCCGGGAACTTAAACCTTGTCCTGAATATTTATCGGGACTTGTTTTTTCGGTTTTAAGAGGAAGTAATTCATAATTTTGAAGAAAACAATTCAAAAAATGAAAAGGCTTATACTTTTTAATGTTCTTCTGACAACTTGTGTTTTTATTCAGGCTCAAACAAAAACAGACACCCTGAAGCAACGCGACCTAGGTGAAGTGGTTATCACTGCATCAAGGTCTGAAACGCTCCTGAAAAATACTCCGCAAATTGTTCAGGTAGTTAAATACAAAGAGATTGCGCTGCTTAACGTTTCTTCATTATCTCAAATTCTGAGTCTGGTACAAGGTGTAAACATTGAAGGAGGAACAGGAAGCGGATACCCCAAGCGTAGCATCTTTAATATGAATGGCTTGCCTGCCAATTACAATCTTGTTCTTGTAAATGGGGTCCGATTGCTGAGCGATCATGTCCACACAGGTCAAAACCTCGAATTTATCCCGGCCGAATTTATTGAACAAATAGAAATTATAAGAGGCTCTGCATCTGCACAGTATGGTTCCGATGCATTGGGCGGTGTTGTTAATATTCTCACCCGCAGATGTAAAGACAAAAACGAATTTTCTTTATATACAACCTTAGGGAGTTATAATACTTACTCAGCAGGTATCACCATACTTGCACCTATAACAAGAAATTTCAGAGTTTCTTCTTTTACCGGATGGGAGTCGTCGGATGGTGCAAAAATAACCGCACCAACAAGTCGTATCGGTTTGATGGCTTATGAAAACTACCATTTTCGCAACAATATTGATTTCAATTTAGGAAAAAAAACAAGCGGTAATTTTTATCTTAACATGATGAAAAACAGGATGAAATGGAAAGAAAACAATGTTATTGCTGATAAGTACGGCTTTTTATTTAACCCCGGTTTTGGTATAAAACATGAAATTACGAAATCACTCAACATATCAGCCAATATCTATTATTCACATTGGGAAGCACAACAAAATACAGAAAAAAATCAATTAATACATCCTGAATTATTAATACAATATAATGGAATAAGAAAAAACAGCATGCTGATAGGAGCCGATTATCGGAAAAATTACTTCGAACGCGTTAAGGTAGCCCGTCATGATAATTATATCTATGGTGTGTTTTTGCAGGATGAATATCGTTTTTCAGAAAAAGTTTCTGCAATGATTGCTTTACGTTTAGACAAAGCTGAAGGCATCGGTCCGGTCTTATCACCTAAAGCATCGGTACTATACAAACCTATAAGCAAACTCTATATTCGTGCATCGGCAGGAAGAGGCTTTCATGCACCATTATTGTTCGAATTGTATGAAGTTGGTTTTGGACATGGCGGTACAGCATATCGATTTGGCAACCCGGATTTAAAACCTGAATACAGTACAAACCTCTCTCTTGCAATTGAAGTATATCCTGTTAAAAACCTGATGATCATGGTCAACGGTTATTTTAGCATAATTGACAATATGATCGTTCCTGTGTATAAAGGAGCCTGGGAGGAAGATTCCACCAAAGATGTGTGGATGAGAGAGAATGTGAATAAAGCCAATGTTTATGGATTTGAAGCTTCAGCAAAATATACTTTCCTGAAAAATTATTCTGTAGAAATAGGTTATAACTATTCGAAAAACAAAAACTTAGAAACATCCATGCAACTACCATACAGCCCGGGTTCATCTGTATATTCAAAAATTTTCTTCAATCAGGTAATAGTGGCCAAGTATCTTTCAATAAGCGGATTTATTGGGTTTAAAGCAACTTTTAATCGCTCAGCCTGGAACTGGAAACCACCTACAAGCCAACCACAAGATTATAAAGACGGACTTATAACGAACCTTAAAAATTATCAAAAACTTGATGCAGGCCTGACCATTACCATATTTG
>Ga0247841_10013034_pt1 | contig 10722 bp, 13 predicted proteins | sample LaCruzMarch2015__2_FD_192410 | JGI IMG/M metagenome (GOLD analysis project Ga0247841, IMG submission 192410) | Freshwater microbial communities from meromictic Lake La Cruz, Castile-La Mancha, Spain - LaCruzMarch2015_18m | ecosystem: Environmental > Aquatic > Freshwater > Lake | place: Spain...
CGTATTTCTTGCAGAGAACATCAATTTCGTTTTCGATAAATACAGCTTTTTTCCTGCCCAGGAGAAATGCTTTCCCGGGTGAACTTGCCATGATCTGTCTTTCCAATTCTGCAGCTTCAGGACTCAAAGCGTCAATATGCTCTTTCAATACATCATGATTGCTATACAATTTAATGGCCCATTCTTCTTTCCATTCAACAAAAAGCAGGTTTTCAATCAAAGAATCAGTATAATCTGCGATAAATTGCTTTAAAGGCTCCTCTGAAAGGTAGATGGTGCCAAAATTGAATGGTATAACTGTATAATCCTCCATCAGCATGCTGATGATTTTTACATGCATCCGTGCGTTTTTATCGAGCCAGGCAAAATCTGACAAGTTTTTTTTCAGGTTTTCTTCAGAAAATTCGCTTTCCGGTACCATCTTGATGACGGCATAAAAATCGCCGGACGCAATACACGTCAAACCTGAAAATTCCTCCTTCCGGTTAAGTTCAGGCAGGGTATTTGTCAAACAAAAAGCATATATCAGGTCATTCATTATTGAATGGTATTAAAAAGTAGCTGATCAGTAAGATATACAGTGCCATTCATTCCTTATATTTAACTGGCTACATCCGATCCTTCGAATGAATTGAGCCGTTCGAAAGAGGTAATTTCCAGGTTTTCATCCATTTTTACTGAATAGAACAGCCGGATTTGTTTTGGAGGCAGGTTCATTGATTTTAAAAATGAATCGTCTTCATATACCTCTGCAATCGAATTCCAGTTTTCCAGAACTTTTTCAATTTTTATGACCGTAACGTCATAGCAGTGAATGTTTTCTTTGAGAAACTTCACTACCGTTTTTTTTACATCAATAATACTGCTCATATTTTTCCCTCCGTTAGGTTACTTGGTTTTTATTGGATTACGTGGTAATTCCGGCTTTTTCATATTATGCCCGCACGCAGGGCAAAATTTGTAATCGAACATAAACCGCCATGATTCGTTACATTCAGGACAAATAACATTGAGTGGCTGACCACATTCAATGCAAAATTTCTCATTGCCACCTGTTAGTTTTCCGCATTTCGGACATTTAAAAGCGCTCATATTTCCCCCCTTTTTTATTTATAAGTTTAAAGGCCTTTAGTTCAAAGATTCACTCCTTTACCCCATCAGCACATCAGCACATTATCTCATCAGCACATCAGCACATTACCTCATCAGCACATTATCTCATCAGCACATTATCTCATTAGCACATCAGCACATTATCTCATCAGCACATTATCTCATTAGCACATCAACACATTATCTCATCAGCACATCAACACATTACCTGTTCTGCTTCTCCTCCCTCACTCTTTCCAGTAATTTCAGTAAATCATCTTCCCTCCGGTCGTATTCTTCCTCGTCAATCTCATCCATCTCAAATTTAAGCTGCAATTCCATCAGACGCTCTTTTATGGCGCCTTCATCTGACATCTCTTTTTCGATCATGTCATTGATCTTTTTTCCGATAAAAATTACTCCTTTTAAGGGCGCCAACAGTATGTCATCAATTAAAAACATGCTACAGTCCTTTTGTGTTAATTACCAGGTTAACAAAATTGTAGGGGGGTAAGGTTCCAACATACTTAAAAGTCATAAGACTTCCGAGTTTTTCATCCAGTTCAATAACCGCTTTGTCAAAATCGGGTTCAATACTGTTTTTAATGAGAAAAGCAGCATTCAGCACCATCATTTCACCATAATTGTCATTAACCTTAACATCGTCAGCGAGTGGTTTTAGCGCTGCAAGAATTTCGTTTTTAACATTTTCGATCTCTTTTTTCAGTGCTTCGGCAACCATTTCCCCGATTTTCATACGTTGGTAGTGGGTTTTATCAACAGGCAGACCCATCAGTTTTCCACGAAGTGTTCTGATTTCATCATACTTTTCAACGATATTTTCATACATGGGAGCTTCATGTGCAAGAATCTTCAATCCAAGTTCCTTCTTGCCATCCATCTTTGTGAGCAGATCGTCAAATTTCTTGTAATCCTGCGCAAGTATCCTTAGTATCCCTTGATCATCATTGTGTTCTGAGATGGTTGAAAACCTTACTGGAAGTACGGTAAACTGTTTCATGATCTCCTCCAGCACCTTTTCATGGGCAATCATGTTAACCCTCCGGGCTTCATAAATGATAACGGGCGAATTGCTGACAATTGCGGTTATCCCTTCGTAACAGATACCATAAACCTTGTCGGCACGTTTTCCGATACCAATCGGGCCGAATTCAATCGGGCCGGTATGCCTGATAATCCCATAAATGTATTTTCCTTCTTTAATAATTTCTGATTCGTTGCTCATAATGGTCTTTCAGTATTTACGATTTACAATTTACAATTTACGATTTACAATTTACGATTTAGGACAAATTTCAAATTACAATTCCCATTTTTCCGGGAAAATTTTAAGGTCGATAAAATTGAAGATTGGTAATGGGGCTGTATATACAAAGTCGCTCCGGTCAAGGTATTTGTTGCCAATGTCGGTCATGATGTTATCAAACTCCACCTCCCTCCCGCTGTTAACCAGGAAGGCTGTATTCATAAACATGGAATCCCCGTTGGTTTTGTTATGTTTATATTCAAAGACCGATTTGCGGAATGCTTCGATAATTTTCATCGCTTCCTCTTCCTTTTTTTCAATAAGTGCATGTTCAACCAGCTTTCCGGCTTCCTCTATTTTCAATTTTCTTTGAGCCGGATCATCCAGTTTTTCAATTGCTGCCCTGAGCTTTTGAAGTTCAACATGCTCCCGGTCAATCTCCTTGTAAATCATGCCCATGTTTTTCCAGTTACCCCTTACGTTGAGCTCCACTTTGTTTTCGAACTGCTTCAGCAATTCCATAAACTCGCTGTAGCGCCGGTTGAGGAGATTACGAATTTCGTCGGGTGTTGCAGCAATGGTTCCAAACCTGATAGGCAGGATACTTCTGAATTCTTTCATCACCTCTTCGATCACTTTTTGATGGGCCAGCATATTTTCGGGGTTGACTACGAACCTGCTGAGCGGATGGTCGCTCACCACCATGCACAATCCATCAAACCCGATGGTGGAAACCAGATCACCACGTCCGCCTACACCGATCGGCCCCAGGTTTACATCATAATCTGAAGCGATGATGCAATAAATGTATTTTCCGTCGCGCTGCATATTATTCCTTAATTTTAACAAGGGTGAGATTTTCTTTAACTTTTTCTTTTGCAAGGAAAATTACCTCTTCCTTTACCGATTGTTTTGCCGCTGCTGCATAATCAAGCAGGGTATGGTAGGCATTCTGAATCTTGTTGAATTCTTCTGTATCATTACTCTCCAGACTGTTGTCAGGATGAAATAATTTTGCCTTTTCCAGATACGCCTTTTTAATATCACTTTCTGTCGTCTTTTCCTTCAGCCCGAGTTCCTTTCTTGCCTGCTCCACCTTTTCAGGGTTCAGCAGGTCAACCTCAATGGTAAAAAAGCTGTAACAGGGCAAGGGGCCTACCAGTTTAAAATTCAGTATTCCGTTGAATTCCTCGTCAAGCCTGCCAATAGCCTCCTCAAACTTGTCCTGTTTGTTCCTGTTGATGAGAAATGCCGAATTAGTCACCATCTCGTCATTCATTACCTGGTGCATCTTGATGTCGAGGCCATAAGATGCCAGGGCATCCAGTATTTTAATCTCGATGGCCTTGTTTTTTGCATCAATTTTTTCCTGGATCATCATCCCGATCGTGTATTGGTCGACTTTGGTGATATTCTCCTTGTTTTTCAGCAGATCTTCCTTCATTTCCTTGATTTTAACATCTTCGGCGATGTTTTTCAGCACCTCACTAAAGTTTGCCCACATGACAACAAGATCAATTTCCGTCAGATATTCTATTTTTGTGAGTGTTTCAATTATTAAATCATAGCCGTTTGCCAGTATTTTAATAACCTCCTCCTTTGATGCTGCGATCGTACCAAGTTTCATTGGGATAAGCATGTTGAATCCTTTCCCCTGGAGCTCCTCTATGGTTTTCTGATGATGAACCAGCAAATATCCCAGAGATTCCCTGTCAAGGAAATCAAGGTGCGCCGAATCTCTGTCAGAAACAATGGCAGATATATTCTGAAACGTAATAGCATAGACCCCTGAATGTTCAAGTGATTGAAAGTGTGTTGTTCCATAAAAATTTGGTACAACTCCGTAAATGTAGATCCCTTTTGGTGCCATTCCTGAAATTGTTGAATTGTTGAATTGTTGAATTGTTGAATTGTTGAATTGTTGAATTGTTGAATTGTTGAATTGTTGAATTATTGAATTATTGAATTGTTGAATTGTTGAATTGCTGAATTGTTGAATGAGTGATCCGGTATTCTAATGTTTACTTGTATACCTCTTTTCCTCTTTTCCTCTTTTCCTCTTTTCCTCTTTTCCTCTTTTCCTCTTTTCCTATGTTCCTATGTTCCTCTTTTCCTATATTCCTATATGCCTGTTTGCCTGTTTGCCTGTTTACTGCTATTTATTGACATTGTTGTTGCTCACCGTTTTGCTTCATTTTGTTTAAAAACCAGCCCGATCGCCTCATCAAAATGGTTTTCCAGCAGGAAAATATCGCCGGTCAGGTCATCTGTATTGCCACGATGCTGATCTATCAGGCTGCGTATGGCAAGCATGGCCGCTTTCCTGCAAATAAACTCGATATCTGACCCGGTAAGAGATTCGGTTTTATGCGCCAGTTTGCCAAGGTTCACTTTTTTTCCAAGCGGCTTTTTGCGCGTATGAATCTCGAAAATTTTTGTCCTGGTTTTCAAATCGGGTAATGGAAGTTCAAAAAGCAGGTCGAACCGGCCGCTTCTTAACAAAGCCGGGTCAATCAGGTCGATGCGGTTGGTTGCTGCCAGCACAATAACCCCTTTCAGGTCTTCAATGCCATCCATTTCTGTCAGGAACTGACCGATCACCCTGTCAATTACGCCCGAACCTGAATTATCGTTGCTGCGCCTGGGGGTAAGACTGTCAATCTCATCAAGAAATAAAATGCACGGCGAGGCCTGTTTGGCCATTCTGAAAAGTTCTCTGACCCCTTTTTCCGATTCGCCTATATAACGGCTTAGAATCTGAGGTCCCTTGACAGAAATAAAATTCACCCCGCTCTCGCTGGCCAGCGCCTTAGCCAGGTATGTTTTTCCGGTTCCCGGTTTTCCATACAGGATAATACCCCTGGGCGGTTTGGTATCGGCAGTTTTAAACAATTCGGCATATTTCAATGGCCATTCAACCGTTTCTTTCAATGCCTCCTTGATTTCATCCAAACCGCCTACATCTTCCCATTTCACATCGGGCACCTCCACAAAAACCTCCCTGATCGCCGATGGCTCCACCTCTTTCATGGCATCCAGGAAATTATCCATGGTTACTTCAAGTGACATTAAAAGTTCATATGGAATTTCGGACATCTCGAAATCTATTTGAGGCAGAATTTTCCGCAGCGCCGTCATGGCGGCTTCCCTGGCCAACGCTTCCAGGTCGGCGCCCACAAAACCGTGGGTAATTTCAGCCAGTTTTTCCATATCCACATCCATTGATAAAGGAATACCCCGGGTATGGATATGCAGAATTTCAAGCCGCCCCTTTTTATCGGGAATGGAAATGGAAATTTCGCGGTCGAACCGTCCTGGCCGCCTCAGCGCCGGATCAATAGAGTTGGGGATGTTGGTGGCTCCTATCACTATGACCTTTCCACGCGACTCCAACCCATCCATAAGCGACAACAGCTGGGCGACTACGCGTTTTTCAACTTGTTTCTCGCCCCCCATATCCTCCCGCTTGGGAGCAATTGCATCAATTTCATCGATAAAAATGATTGCAGGCGCATGCTGCTGGGCCTCTTCGAAAATTTTCCTTATCCGTCCTTCGCTTTCTCCGTAAAATTTCCCCATAATTTCCGGACCGGAAATATTGATAAAATAAGCGTCTGTTTCATGTGCCACCGCCCTCACAATAAGCGTTTTGCCCGTACCCGGGGGGCCATACAGAAAGACTCCTTTGGGTGGCTGGACACCAAGGCGTTCGAAAATTTCGGGGTACTTCAGCGGCAGTTCTATCATTTCCCTGATACGCTGAACCTGGTTTCCAAGACCACCGATGTCTTCGTATGAAACTTTGCTCTTCCGCTCGCCCTCCTGCTTTGAAAGTTCGAGCTGAAAGGTAGTATTTGGGTGAATCAGCGCCACTCCTTCAGGGCTTACCCCGGTTACGGTATAATCAACCGAGCGCGAGCCAAACAGGTTGGCCCTCACCTTATCACCTTTTGCGACCGGTAAGCCATTAATGAGCGACCCGATGTATTTGGCATCATCGGCTTTCAGGGAACCCGATTTGGTCTCAGGCTTAAGTTTTATCCTGGTGGCCTGGCGGCATGCGATTTTAACAAGTTTTACCTTTTCATCAATCCCGGCCTGGGCATTTTCGCGGGTAATCCCATCAATCTGAATAATGCCCTTATTCCTGTCGTCAGGATAACAAGGCATGATTTTGACCGGGGTAGCCCTTTTCCCTTCGATCATGATAACATCACCACTTTCAAGACCAACAAGTTTCATATCTTTCGGATCGATCCTGGCAATGGCCCTGCCAACGTCTTTAACCAGGGCTTCTTTTACACGGAGGGTTATTTCGTCTTTCATTTGGTTAATGGGTTGATCTGATAATGTGATTATGTGATTATGTGATTATGTGATGATGTGATGATGTGATTATGTGATTATGTGCTAATGTGCTAATGTGATTATGTGCTAATGTGATAATGTGATTATGTGATAATGTGATTATGTGATTATGTGATTATGTGCTAATGTGCTAATGTGATTATGTGCTAATGTGATTATGTGCTAATGTGATTATGTGCTAAATAAAAAAAAATTTAATTTATGCAATGCTTCCAGACCTTTGATCTCTAAAGCAAACATTGGTACTTCAACTTTTTCCAAAGTGGTGAAAGTATCACGGATCTCTTGTAAGTAGGGTAATTGACCAGCCTTCCTGCTTCTGCAAAAATCACATTCCTGGGATATCATCACATTGTTCACAATGATTTGGCGGGGAATTATTTCAGATTTTCCAAGATCCAAAAGTAACCTGCCCGTTTCCTTGATCGCCATTGCTTCAGGGATGCATACCGGGATAAATTCACATTTAGTATTGTCGCGCAGGATGTTTTCGATCTTTTTTACCGTTTTTTTCAGTCCGAGCAAAAAGGTATCGACCGCATCAGGCTGGTACGACCCCGAAAAGCTGGTAATCATGTAGCGATATTTCCAGCGCATGCGAGCAGCAACTTTTATCCATTCATACAACAACCTGGGCGATGATATCAGGCGCAGGGCATGCCCGGTGGGCGCGGTATCGACAACATATTTATCATACTGCCCCTCCTCCATGAAATCAATGATGGTTTTAAAACTCATCACCTCATCAATGCCGGGAATTGACAAGGTCATCATCTCTTCGATGTCGTCATTATCAAGATTGGTTGAGGTTTCAAGGAGCTTCTTCAGCTCTGTCTGATGTTCCCTGATAAAGCCTGAAAGCGCTTCATCGGCAACCACCTCAATGGCAGAAAGGTTGACCGATCCTTCCACCTTAACCACCTTAAAACCAATTTGTTGTTCAAGGCAATCAGAAACAGAATGGGCCGGATCGGTAGATATGAGGAGGGTTTTGAAATTTTCTGACAATGCCAGTGCTGTGGCAATTGCACAACTGGTTTTTCCAACACCGCCTTTTCCGCCGAAAATGATAAGTTTAAGGTCGCTGTTTTCTAAGCCCGTGAGTGCCATTACTTTATTTTTTTATCCTGATTTCAAGGATCCCGTTTGTAAATTTATGCCTGAGGTTTTGCCTGTCCGTTTTTACCGGGAGTAACATTTCTTTCCGGTAGGTTCTGTTTTTACTTTTGGCTGAGATTTCAAGGATGTCTTCCTTTAAATCTATTTTAAGGTCAGTTTCCTCTATTCCGGGCATCTCGGCGAGAATCACCAGCTCATTTTTTTCATCGAAAATGTCGGTGATTGGTTCCCGCTCTTCATCCACCTTGGGGCCTTCTGGTGTTTTCTTAATATTTCCGAATGTCTCCACCTTCGGTGTTCCTCCTCCGGCTGTGTTGATGGTAAAACCATAAACTCCCTTCATCCCCTTTTTCAGATGATCAAAGTTGATTTCACCCTCTTTCCTGATCCCGCCGTTTTCTTCCAACTTCCCGGCAAGGTCGACTAATTTTTCAATTCCTTTAAACAGACCACCAAGTCCGAAAAGGTCAAAATCGGCATCTTCCTTTTTCTCTTTTTTATTTTCTTTTTCCATCACGTTTGTATTTAATTGTATTGGTTTGCCAAATTGTTTCCAATGGTATGGATTATTTCGGTGTATTCATGGCTTCCAGCTTTTCCAGCCGTGACTCGAGCGCCTCCTGCTGTTGCATAAGCTCTTTCTCCCGGGCTTTTGTCGAGAGATAGGTATCTTCCTGCCACCAGTTAATACCCATCTCCATCGCCTTGTCAACCGAAGCGATCAACAAACGTATTTTAATGGTAAGCAGATCAATATCTGCAATCTGTATTTTTATGTCTCCTGCAATTACGATCCCTTTATCAAGCACCCGCTCGAGAATATCGGCCAGATTGGTCGCTTGTAGCGCATGGGTCATTTCAGCCATTGTAGTTTTGTTTTAATAATCTATTGACATGGTTTTCCATTCATTTTTTTCATCCTTTTTTGACTTTTTACTTTTCTCTGATGCTACAGGTGAATGCATTTCTCCTGCCTTTTCATCATAGTAAAGCTGAATCTCCTTCAACCTGCCCTGAACGATCTCAAGTCGTTGCAGTATCCTTATTTCTTCACTTTTCAGCCGTGTTCTTTCTTTTTCCAGCATGTACAATTTAATAAAATCCGAATCTTCCTTATTGGGAATACCAGATTTGACGACACCCTGCATACTCTTGATGCTTTGAAGTCCTTTTATTGCTGTTGAGATTGGCATAGTGTTAATGTATTAATGGGTTAATGTGATTATGTGATGATGTGCTAATGTGATGATGTGTTGATGTGTTGATGTGTTGATGTGTTGATGTGATTATGTGTTGATGTGATTATGTGTTGATGTGATGATGTGATTATGTGATGATGTGTTGATGTGATGATGTGTTGATGTGATGATGTGTAAATTTTTTAATTTTTATTGCCTGTTGCTTCATGGATATTGCCTGTGTATTTTTCAATCAGTTCATCGACTATGGTTTTTACCTTTTCCTGGTTTGTTTTTGAGCCAATGCGGCTTGTTTCGGAGGTGAGTATATCCTGACATATTTTGCGAAACATCTCTTTCGATTTCGATGGAGTGGTTTTTAAGGTCGCAAGGGTTTTTGCTATCATGATGGAGCCACGGATGGTCGGGTCAAATTCAGTTTTTCCCGATTCACGCAAACCCCTGACGATTTTAACGATGACTTCGGTATCCTTCAGCGAAAGATCCGATTTTGCCATGGTGATCTTCAATTCGGTTTCATAGTCGAAATGGTCGAGGTCCATGGTCACCATCCTGTCGCGCAGGGCATCCTGAGTGCGGTTGACCCCGGCATATTCTTCAGGATTCGATGTAAAGATGGCACGGAACTCTGGATGTACCTTCATGTAGTAATCCTCCTCCTTTGCGGCCGATGTGCTCAGCATCCGTTCCTGGAGGATGGGCAGCAGGATATTATTTGCTTCAGGACGTGAGCGGGTAAATTCATCGTATATCAGCGTGAATCCATTTTTCACAGCAATGGTTAAACGGTTGTTAACCCACTGCTTGCTCATGTCTTCTTCATATTTATGAACAGAATGAATAAATTTGTCATCCAGCTTTTTATATTTATATCCCTGTTCACTGCCGATCAGATCCGAAGTCTTATATTCGGCATCACCATGAATAATGACCACCGGCCGACCTATTTTACTTGCCAGGTGCATTGCCACCGTTGTTTTCCCGGTTCCCGAAGGGCCTCTGAAATGCACAGGGAATCCAGCCTTTATGTATGTAAGTCCGCGGTTTGTAATATCCTTGATGTACTCTGTCTCTACAAAATTGGACATCGGCTTTAGCTCCAGTACGGTATTCATTTCATTGTTGTTACTCATGGGAAGTTTTGTTAATGTGAAGATTTGAAGATTTGAAAATTTGAAAATTTGAAGATTTGAAGATTTGAAGATGCGGTAATTCGTTAATGTAATATAATGACTATTATCTATTGGCTATTGGCTATTGGCTATTGGCTGTTGCCTATTGGCTATTGGCTGTTGCCTATTGGCTATTGGCTGTTGCCTATTGGCTATTGGCTATTGCCTATTGGCTATTGGCTATTGCCTATTGGCTATTGGCTGTTGCCTGTTGGCTATTGGCTGTTGCCTATTGGCTAAAAGGCTATTGGCTAAAAGGCTGGTTGGGGAGTTGTTTCAGGGTGGTTCTCCAAATTTCTCTTGCCTCCTCAATGTCCCTTATAATTTGTTGCTTCTCCAGCAAAAAGGCCTCCTTCCTGGCTTTAAAAGCCTTCAATGCTTCCTGTCTTTTCGCCAGACTACTTTTCAGTTTATTTCCAATCTCATTCATTTTCAAACTCTCAGACACTCATTATTTTAATTGAATCCTTTTCCGCCGCATCGTGTACAGGGCAACCCGTCGCTT
>Ga0247841_10013036_pt1 | contig 10721 bp, 9 predicted proteins | sample LaCruzMarch2015__2_FD_192410 | JGI IMG/M metagenome (GOLD analysis project Ga0247841, IMG submission 192410) | Freshwater microbial communities from meromictic Lake La Cruz, Castile-La Mancha, Spain - LaCruzMarch2015_18m | ecosystem: Environmental > Aquatic > Freshwater > Lake | place: Spain...
CATGGAGTATTGCTTTGCTGAAACACGCGGGCTCGATCGGGTTCTGACCTCCGTGAGGGATCAGACTCCCGCCCATGAACACAAGGTCCGCGATTCTGTACAGATTCTTGAGAACACCCAGCTGGTCCAGGATCTGTACCGTAGGCCCCAGACCTTCTTTTTTCTGTGTGGATAGAACCACACTGAAACCTTCCTTTCCTAGTTGTTTTAAAAGTCCCCCTGAACGTTCGATGTGCCGGGGTGCGAGGATCAACTTCAATCTCGGGAACTTCTCGCGCAATGCTTTAAAAGCAGTCATGAGCATTTCTTCTTCCCCCGGATGCGTACTGCCCGCGATCCACACAATATCTTCGGAGGTATACCCCCAGGCCTGGCGCAGACCTGCTGTGTCCACCGCGTTATCCGCAGACCACTCTGCCTGGTCAAACTTCATGTTCCCCATATCCCGAACGGATTCTTTCGCGATGCCAAGTTCCCGGAAACGGACTGCGGCTTCTTCGGATTGCGCGAGTACAAAATCAAGTTTTCCCCACAAGGGTTTGAAAAGCCAGGAAAAGGATCGATACCTTTTGAATGAACGTTCTGAAAGCCGGGCATTAATGACACCCACCGGAATACTTCGCCGCTTGGCTTCGGTCAAGAGGTTCGGCCATATCTCGGTTTCTACGAGCAATAAACAAACCGGCTTGAAAAGATCGAGGAAACGCCTTACGACCGGGGTCAGGTCGAACGGGAAATAACAGACGTGGACCCGCTCTCCCGCAAATTTCTTCGCGATCCTTTGGCCGGTCGGCGTCACGGTCGTCAGGATAAGATCATATTCCGGCGCAGACACAAGCCACTCCTGGATGAACTTTTCAACGGCCATCACTTCCCCCACGCTCACCGCATGAAGCCAAGCCACTTTTTTCCCGACAAATTTTTGGACCCAATCCTCCGGGAAGACCCCCCGGCGTTCCCGCCAAAGCGCGCCTGGGTCTTCAGCTTGGCGAAGTTTGACCAAAAAAATCGGGAGATAAAAAATCCCGAATGCTATAAACGCCAAGTTGTATAAAAAGGTTCTCATTATATTTTTTCCATTGTCATTCCCGCATGCTTTAAGCAGGAATCTATTTTCTTTTTCTCTCTGGATCCCCGACAAAAGCATTCGGGGATGACTCTCCTCAAAAAAATGCTCGGTTATGCCCTTGGATGTGCCGCCAAATAAGCGTCTTTAAGACGCTGGGTGGTCACATGCGTGTAGATCTGTGTGGTTGAGAGGTTCGCGTGTCCCAAAAGCTCCTGAACACTCCTGAGATCCGCCCCGCGATCAAGCATGTGCGTTGCAAAAGAATGCCGGAACGTGTGAGGTGAAATCTCTTTCCCGAGCCCCGTCCTTTTTACATATTTCAGGATCATGCGCCGGACACTCCGGTCCGTAAGACGACTCCCGATCCGGCTGATAAAAAGCGGCTTTTTGATCGCGTTCGTATTTTCTCGCGGTGCTTTCATGTCCAGATAGGCGCGCAGGCTGGTGAGCGCAGCCTTTCCCACGGGCACGATTCGTTCCTTTTTCCCTTTGCCGCGCACCCGGATCAAACCTTGAAAAAAATCCAGATCATCATGATTAAGTCCTGCAAGTTCGCTCACGCGGAGACCGGAGCTATAGAGCATCTCCAAGATCGCCTTATCGCGTTTTTCCTCCCAGGAGTTTTTGGCCGGGGCATCGAGAAGTTTTGTAATTTCATCGGGATTCATGAAAGAAGGCAGCCGTTTTTCTTTTTTCGGCGTTGCGATCCCTGCCGCAGGGTTTTGCGCCAGGATATTCTCGCGCACCAGATATTTGAAAAATGAGCGAAGGCAGGCAAGCTTGCGGGAAATCGAGCTTTTACTGTATTCGCCTGTCTTCAAGAATGCCAGAAAGGAACGGATATCAAGATAAGTCAGATCTTTGAGCTCTTTTTCCGCGATAAACTTCACGAACTCCCGAAGATCGATCCCGTAATTTTTGGTTGTGTGTTCCGAAGCGCCTTTTTCAGTTGTGAGAAAATTCAGAAAATCTTCAACCTGTTTATTCATTTTCCAGGGCTCATGGCGCTTCGGATGAAGTTTCAGCGGCGTCTTCTTTTTTCGGCAGTTCATTGACCACATAGGTGCATTTCGGATAATTTGAACAACCGTAGAATGGCCGGCGGCCTTTAGCCCGGCGTTTCACCAGTTCTCCGCCGCAACCCGTTTCCGGACAAAAGAACCCCGTCGGGATGGAACGCGTGTATTTGCATTCCGGGAACCCGGAGCAGGCCATGAACTTTCCAAAGCGCCCGAATTTAATGAAAACCTGTTTGCCGCATACGTCGCATTTGTAATCCGTGGGGATAGGCGCTTGCTTGACGCTTTTCATCTCGGTTTGTGCGCGCGCCAAAAGCTCGCCGAAGGGTTTATAAAAATCCTTGAGAACCTTCACCCATTCCATTTTTCCTTCTTCGATCTCATCAAGCTCCTCTTCCATAAGCGCCGTAAATTCCGCATCCAGGATCGTCGGAAAATGCTTCACCAAAATGTCCGCGACCGTTTCACCAAGTTCGGTAGGCATGAGCGCGCCGCCTTTGCGCTCAGCATATATCCGGCCCAGGATCGTCGAGATCGTTGGAGCGTAAGTGCTTGGCCGGCCGATACCTTTTTCCTCAAGCAGTTTGATCAAACTCGCATCGTTAAACCTCGGCGGTGGTTTTGTAAAATGCTGCTCGCCCACAAGCTCGTGAAGTTTGAGAATCTGCCCAACCTTAAGATCGGGCAGTTCCGCCACCTCCGGCGCTTCGTCTTCCTCGATCTCTTTGGGATTTTCTTTTTCAACTTTGATCTCACCAAACGCGGCTGTGAAGCCCAGGAAAAGACTGCGTTTACCGGTCGTGCGAAAGTCATACTTTTCTCCGGCCAGAATCGAGATCGCGGTGTGTTCATCGATCGCAGGTACCATTTGGGAAGCCAGGAATTTCCTCCAGATAAGTTCGTAGAGTTTCAATTCATCCGGCTCGAGAAAATGCTTGATCGAATCAGGGATACGGAAGGCTGAGGTCGGACGGACGGCCTCGTGAGCTTCCTGCGCACCTTTGCGGGACTTATAGACCGGCGGTTTTTCAGGAAGATATTCTTTGCCGAATTTTTCACAGATGTAGCGCGCGGCTTCTTCTTGCGCGGAAGTGGCAATGTTTACGGAATCCGTTCTCATATACGTGATGAGACCCACACTGCCCTCGTCTCCGAGTTCCACGCCTTCATAAAGCTTCTGCGCAATGCGCATCGTGTTCGCGGCCGAGAATCCGAGCCGGCTGTAAGCTTCCTGTTGGAGTTTGCTTGTGGTGTAGGGCGCTTGCGGTTTGCGACGTTTCTCGGTCTTTTCAATGTTTGAAACTTGAAAAGGAAGCTTCTCGAGCTCCTGTTTGATTCTATGGGTCTCCGCCTGATCCTTGAGCTCGGGTTTTTTCTTATCGATCTGTGCGAGACGGGAAAGAAAAATCTTTGACTGGTCGGGGCCTTCGGAGGCGGAAAGTTTTGCATCCAGCGTCCAGTATTCTTGTGATACGAATTTTTGGATCTCGCGTTCGCGATCCACGATAAACCTTAATGCCACGGACTGCACCCGACCTGCGCTGAGTCCCCGCCCGACATTGCGCCAAAGGAGCGGGCTCAATTGATATCCGACCACACGATCCAGAATACGGCGCGCCTGTTGAGCATTCACAAGATTCATATCGATCGCCCGGGGATGGTCAAAAGCCTTGAGCACAGCTTCTTTCGTGATTTCATTAAATTCCACCCGGAGGATCTTTGGGCCGTGGCCTTCTTCTGAAAAAATATGGGCAAGATGCCAGCTGATGGCCTCGCCTTCCCGGTCCGGATCGGGTGCAACATAAATGGTTTCTTTATCGTGGGCGTCTTTTTTGAGCTGTTTGACCGTTTTGAGGGCCCGGCGGATAAGGATGTATTCCGGAGTAAAATCGTGCTCAATATCCACCCCCATCCGGCTTTTCGGTAGATCCCGGACATGCCCCATGGACGCTACAACCTGGAAATCACGGCCCAGGAATTTATTGATGGTTTTAGCCTTGGCCGGTGACTCCACAATCACCAGGTGTTTAGGTCCTTTCACGGTTTTTGAAGCTTTTGTCCTCTTCTTTGCTTTTGCCACAATACCTCCCTAAGGATTCAAGACAGGATTCAGATTGGATAAAGTGAAGGGGATTCTAAACAAAATGCGGGAGATTGTAAACGGCAAGTTTATCGGACGCTTGTAACTTATTTAATGAAAGCAGGTTAAGAAATTTGTTCCCAAGGATCGTCTTTAGGTTTAACGTTGGCCGGAGGGGCTTTCTTTAAGTCCCCGTGGGAAAGCTTATAAAGAGACTCGAGCTCCATGATCTGGGAATCGCGCACCGCTTCTTTTTCAACGCGGCGCACTAAACGTCTGAGAGCTCCGATACGAATACCAAATTTCTCGATGCAAAGTGTGGTCAGAAGCCGCGCCAGGATATTCACATGGACCTCAATATCCGCCAAACGGTCATCCGCCCGCTCCCCCTCGTCCATCACCTTACTCATTTCCTTTTTGAGATCCGCGAGCTTTGCGTAGAGAGAAAGGACTTCTTTAAGAGCCCCTCCCGCTTTTTTGCTAACAGGTTTTTGTTTTTTTGAACGTTTTCGCTTAGACATGGTTTTTATCCTACCCTCTAAAGTGTAGCACAAAAAAACAATCGCACGAAAATACGAATAAAAAGGGACAGGCAATAATTGATTGCCTGTCCCTTATGGGTCCTTGGCCTAATAACGTTATTAATTAAACAGCTTCAACGACCATCGTCTTGGCCCAGTTGTCCGCGAGACGATGCCCTTTAACGATCAGCATGATAATCTCAACAAGATAACCGACCACAAGCACGAATGGAATGATCAGGAGAATGTTCCGGACCAATGCCTGAAGCCATGTAACTTTTTCTCCATTAAGGCTGACGATTCTCACCTTGACCATCGCCCGACCCGGAGAATAGACTGCATCACGGAACATCAACCAAACGATATTGACGATCACAAGTACGACGCTGCGCACCACGTCTGGAGCTGCCAAAAGAATCAAACCGATCACAACCCCGAGAACGATGGGAATAACAACCAGATCGATCAACCCCGCCGCAAACCTTTTCCCCTTACTTGCTGGAACCAATCCTTCCATCTTTGACTCCTTTCGTTTAAAGAACTCTTTCCTTAACAAGACATGGTTTTCATACAAAACTCTATAGAGGAAATACCCGTCTGTCAAAACCTTTTTCCCGCCTTAACTCTACCTAATAACGACCTGCCCGCACCAAAGCTTAACAGGGCAGGACATATCTTCCATCCTGGGTCCGCCGGATTTTCTTCGCTAATTCCAGTCCCAGCAGCAACGACGACAACTCTGCGGGTTCAAGTCCCGTAAATTCAAGGATTTCGTCCCGCGCAAGCGGCCCTTCTTCTTTCAGAAGGTCTTCAATGACATTATTTTCCTTCTTGGAAATAAAGGAGCCGGGTACCTTTTCGGCGGAAGACGACGCCGGATCTCCTTGAGGTTCAATGGATGATTCGAGAAGAACCGGATTAAATTTGTTTTCAAGCTTTAATCGGTCAGCCAACGCGAGGATGATATCCTCAGGGGTTTCCACGAGACATGCACCCTCCTTGATAAGCTGGTGAGTACCGTGCGAAGTCAGTTGATCCACGGGACCCGGAAGCGCAAAAACTTCCCGCCCCTGTTCCACCGCCTGATGCGCCGTAATCAAAGACCCGCTCCGGGAATGAGCTTCAACCACAAAGGTAGCATACGAGAGCCCCGAAAGGATCCTGTTCCGACGTGGGAAATTCTCCGACAAAGGAGGTGTTCCCAAGGAATATTCGCTCAAAACCACGCCCCGCTCTACAATTCTTCTAAAAAGGTCCTCATGTTCCTTCGGATAGATCACATCGAGTCCGCATCCCATCACCGCGATCGTGCGACCGTAAGAGATATGAAGCGCACTATCGTGCGCGATCTGGTCGATTCCCCGTGCCAATCCCGAAACGATCGTAAGCCCCCGCGTAGCCAGCTCCTGGGCAAAACGCTTTGCTTGCATCCGTCCATAAAAACTCGGGTGCCGCGTCCCCACAATAGCGATGGCATTCCGGTCATTCTCGAATAAAGTTCCTTTTTTATAGAGAAGAAGCGGCGGGTCAGGGGTCTCCTTGAGACTCAAAGGGTAATCCTCATCCGAATAAAGCAGGAACTCTATTTTTTTTTGGGCACAAAGTTCGATTTCTTTCTCCGCATTAAAATACGCTGCATTTTCTGGGGCCGGAAGTTCTTTCAGCATATCCTCGGCCTTCATATACCCCACAATTTCCCGCGCGCTTTTCCCTTCTGAAAGCAGAGCAACAACCTTTCGCCGGCCCTCGATCCGAAGCCGGCTCAGCACCAAAAACGCCAGAATTTCTTTTTCCTCACCCGATGTCATAAATCGACCCTTTTGCCTGTAATGGAACAAGCCTGTTCTGTTTTTTCATAAAGGCAGTGTAAATTAATATTGATTATTAATCAATATTAATTTCATTAAAATAAACTCCCAAAAAACACTTTTCCTCCTTCTGAGAGTTGGAGACCGGAGGCAGATTTATTTTGCGCCGGCGAGTCGGAGGATTTTCTGGACGCTTTCTGGAGGAATATTTTTTTCGACGGTAACCTTACCGATGCGCCGCGGCAGAACAAAACAGAGCGTTCCTTTGCTCTTTTTCTTGTCCGTTATCATAGTTTTTAAAATCGCGGCAGTTTTCAGATTGAATTTCTTGATCGAAACGGGCAGCTTCAAGGAAACAAGAAGCTTCATCTGACGCCATGGGAGTTCTTCCGGGCAAAGCTTAAGATCCGCAGCGAGCTGTGCCGCCATCATCATCCCGATCGCGACGGCTTCCCCGTGCACCAGGCCCTTATAACCCAGCACCCCTTCGATCCCATGCGCAAAAGTATGGCCATAGTTGAGGATCGCACGTTCCCCTTTTGTCTCGAACTCATCACGGCTCACAACTCCCGCCTTGATCTTGACACAAGCGAGAATGATTTTCGTGATCGTTTTGAGGTTTTTTTGAAGTATCTTTGTGCTGTTTTTTTCCAGAAAATTGAAGAGGGCGGGATCGCGAATGATACCGCATTTTACAATCTCTCCCAAGGAAGCACAAAGTTCCCGCTGAGGAAGCGAATAAAGCACATTTACATCCGAGATCACAAGAGCCGGGGGCCAGAAAGTCCCCATGAGGTTCTTCCCTTCTTTAAGATCGATCGCGGTTTTTCCTCCGATCGCGCTGTCTACTTGCGCAAGCAACGTTGTCGCAATATTGACATAACGGATCCCGCGTAGATAAACTGACGCCGCAAACCCCGCGAGATCGCTCACTACGCCTCCTCCCACAGCTACGATCCCGTCCCTGCGTTCGAATCTTTTAGCAAGAAGATCGTAGGAGAGCCGGAACAGTTCAGCCCCGGATTTCGCGATCTCGCCATCAGGAAGTATGTGAAAATGAACCTCAAAGCCTCTTTTGGAAAGCGACGAAGCGATGGCCTTCAGATAAGGCGTAAGATTTTTCTGGGAAACGATCATAAGCTTTGCCCTGGGCATAAAAATACCGGACACCAACGCTCCGGTTCTGGATAACAGCCCTCGACCGATACAAATCTTGTAATTTCCATTTAAACTTTTTACTTGGATTGTTTTCACATTCTGCTCCTCAGCATTTCTCGGATCTCGCTTGCAACATCTTCGGCAATCTTGCCGTCCGTCAATACAGAAAAGTGGCAGGCATTCTCATAGAAAATCCCGCGGTCCTTTAGTATCTGCCGGAGCGCACCGAAAGGATCCGGCTTGTCGAGAAGCGGCCGGTCCTTGGAGTACCGGACCCTCTGCCACAAGGATTCCGCGGACGCTTTAAGCAGTACAACCTTTCCGGTCTTTTTCATGCGCCGCACATTCTCTTCGCGCAACACAACACCGCCGCCCGTCGCAATCACCTGAGCGCTTTGTTTAGAAAAATGCTCCAACACCGACGATTCGACATCACGAAAATAAGGTTCGCCGGGCCTTTCAAAAATCTCGGCAATAGAACGTCCTTCTTTCTTCTGGATCTCGGCATCCAGGTCCACAAATGAATAATCAAGCAGATCTGCCAGAACTTTCCCGGTGACGGTCTTGCCGGAACCCATCATGCCGATCAGGTAGACATTGTTAAGCACGGATATGTTTTAAATAACCTTCGTAATTACGGCGGATCTCTCGCATGGAATCGCCGCCGAATTTTTCAAGAAAAGCATCCGCGAGCGTATATGCCACAAGCGATTCCCCGATCACGCTTCCGGCCGGCACGGCACAAACGTCACTGCGTTCAAAATCCGCCTTCTCTACTTTTTTTGTTTTCATGTTTACTGACGCAAGCGGCCGCGCAAGCGTTGAGATAGGCTTCATCGTGAGACGGACCACAAGATCCGCACCGTTCGTCATCCCGCCCTCAAAGCCGCCGGCATGATTCGTCTTATGGAAATAGCCCCGGGTCTTGCTATAAAAAATTTCGTCATGCGCCTCAGAGCCCGGAATATCGGCCAGCCTTACTCCATCTCCGATTTCGACCGCTTTTGCGGATTGCTGGCTCATCAGGATCATGGCAAACCGCGCATCAAGCTTTCTTTCAAAATGAACATAAGAACCTAATCCGATCGGCAGGCCCGTGGCACGAACTTCGTATTTTCCGCCAAGCGAATCTCCGTTTTTCATGGCTTTCGCGATCGCCTGCATCATAGCCTTTTCTGTTTTTTTACAAACGCACCGGACAGGCGAATCCTTGGAATATTTCCGGATCTCATCGACCGTGATCGCCTCTTCGGGAAATACAGCGCTTCCGATTTGGACCACATGAGCGGCGATTTCGATACCGAATGCCTTGAGCAAAAGCTTGCAAGCCGCGCCGACCGCAACGCGCATGGATGTCTCCCGCGCACTCGAACGCTCCAGGACCGCACGGATCCCTTGATCGTACTTCAGAGATCCCGCAAGGTCTGCATGGCCGGGCCGTGGACGAAAAAGCTCCGGCATTTCCTCGATCTTGAAATCCTTGTTCGTAAGAAGGAACCCTAGCGGCGCGCCGGTCGTAACTTTCTTGATCACGCCGCCCATAATTTCCACACCATCCGTTTCGATCTTTTGTCGGGCACCGCGTCCATAGCCCCCCTGCCGGCGTCGCATCTCTCCGTTGATAAAATCAAGGTCGAGCATAAGACCGCTTGGAAAACCTTCCAGAATGGCGGCCAGATAATGACCGTGAGACTCTCCTGCGGTGATATATTTGAGCATATGAGTACTGTTCTCCATTTGATTTTAGGGGTTAACAGCACTTGTTTTCAAATAAAATTTGAAGGATAACAAGTGCAGTCCAAGTCACCATTTATAAAAAGAAATAAAGACTTGGGCAGTACTATACCGCATACCCCCAAAATTTCAATGTCATGCGGTATTAGACTCCGTAGGTTTTTGCCAAAAAATTCAGGACCGCGTCCCCTTCCATGAAAATAAACGCCCCCGCGAGCGCCAGGAACGGTCCAAAAGGAATCGTTTCTTCTTTTTTTACAAAACGCTGCCAGATCGCGAACGGCAAAGCCGGAAAAGGCGCAAGGAGAAAAATAAAACCGACCTTTGTCACGCCCACAAAAGCACCGATCATCGCCAGAAGCTTCACGTCCCCGCCTCCCATACTGTCTTTGCGGAAAACAAGTTTCCCGAGCCATCCAACGACAAGCAGGATCACGCCTCCCGCCAAAAGCCCGGCCCCGGAAGCGAGAAGTTTTTGATACCAGAAGGCTTGCGTAAAATGCCCGTGACCCGTCACGCTGAGGGCTAATCCCAAAATCATCCCCGTGATCGTGATCTGATCCGGAATCAGCCCGGTTTCAAAATCCGTCATGGTGGCTACAATAATTATCGAAAAAAAGATCACGCTTGCCACAAATTCGGCCGACAAACCGTACCGTTGCCATAAAAACCATGCGATCCCGGCCGTGACGAGTTCCACAAGAAAATAGCGGAAAGCGATCGGCCTCCGGCAGCGAAAACATTTTCCCTGGAGCAAGAGATAACTCACGAGCGGGATGTTCTCATACCAGGGGATCATAGCCTTGCAATGCGGGCAAAAGGACCGGGGAAGCACAATCGAGAGATTGCGCGGCATCCGGTAAATGCAAACGTTCAGAAAACTCCCCACAATTGCCCCGGCAGTAAAAACAAACCAAGATAGTGTTATGGAATCCATGTTATTTCCCCCGTTCTTCCAACGCCTGAAGAAGTGCCTGGCGCATCACGCCTACCGGTGCCGTCCGTCCTGTCCAGTGTTCCAAAGCCCTGGCCCCCTGATAAAGCAACATCCCGAGCCCGTTTAAAGTCCGGTGCCCTTTCTTTTTTGCAGTCTTCAAAAAAGGTGTCACGGCCGGATTATAAATAAGGTCCATAAAAAACTTTTTTTCCGCGCCCCTTTGGGGAATCCAGTCTTCCGGAACCACCCTTGGGTCTTGAGACCTCAACCCGATCGGAGTCGCGTTGATGATAACATCGGCCTTTTGAAGGGCCTTCTTGACCTCCGGAGTTCCGGCCACCACAGCATGATAAACCACCCGCTTGAAAAGCTTATGCATATCCCTTGCAATCTTC
>Ga0247841_10013037_pt1 | contig 10721 bp, 14 predicted proteins | sample LaCruzMarch2015__2_FD_192410 | JGI IMG/M metagenome (GOLD analysis project Ga0247841, IMG submission 192410) | Freshwater microbial communities from meromictic Lake La Cruz, Castile-La Mancha, Spain - LaCruzMarch2015_18m | ecosystem: Environmental > Aquatic > Freshwater > Lake | place: Spain...
AGATATTCCTATGGCATATCTTTCAAATTCAGGAAAAATTACTTTGCTTCAGTTAGATGGGAAAATACAAGCAAAGAGAATGAAAGAAGCATTAGAAGCAGGAAAAGAAGCATGCAAAAAGATTTTTGAGATACAAAAAAATGCACTTAAGGAGGTAGAATAATGGTATACAAAATCACACGAAAAAATGTTCTTGAAGCAGTAACTAAAGAAAAAAGATTAGACGGCAGAGGATTACTCGACCATCGACCTATTGAAATTAAATTCGGAGTATCAAACAAAGCAGAAGGAAGTGTAAGTGTTAAGATGGGAAAAACAGAAGTTGTTTGTGGAATAAAAATGGGTGTTGCAGAACCTTATACAGATCATGAAGGAGAAGGAACAATGATGACAACAATGGAACTATTACCTTTAAGCTCACCTAATTTTGAATATGGTGCACCTTCTGTTAATTCTGTAGAGACGGCAAGAATAATTGATAGAGGAATAAGAGAAAGTGGATTTATTGATTTTGAAAAGCTTTGCATAAAAGATGGAGAGAAAGTTTGGAGTATTTTTATTGATTTGGCTACAATAAACGACGACGGAAACTTAATAGATGTTGGAGCTTTAGCAGCGATACTTGCATTGAGAACAGCAAGATTCCCAGAATATGATGAAAAAACAGAAAGAATAAACTTTGGAGAATTTACAGATAAAAAACTTCCATTAAATGAGGATAAAATGCCTTTAACTACAACTTTCTTCAAATTAGGGGATAAAATTTTTGTTGATCCTACAAGAGAAGAAGAAGATGTTGCAGAAGGAAGAATTAGCATTGAAATGTCAAAACCAGGTAAAGATGAAATGATAAATGCTATGCAAAAGGGTGGAGATGCATCATTTAGCGCAGAAGAGATTGGAAGTATAATCGAAGAAGAAATAAAAGTATTTAAAAAACTCAATACACTTGTTGAAGATGAATTAAAGAAAGAAAAAAAAGGAGCAAAATAAAAATAATATGTTAGAAGCACTTGAAGATAAATTTACTAAATATGAAGTTGCAAGAATTCTTGGAGCAAGAGCATTACAGATTGCTATGGATGCACCTCTGCTTTTGAAAATTGATGAAAAAGAACTTGAGGCAATAAATTTTAACCCTCTTGAGATTGCTAAGAAGGAGCTTCTTGCAGAAGTTTTGCCGATTACTGTAAAAAGACCAATGCCTAAAAGAAAAGAAGCAAAGATAAAAAAGCTTACAAAAGAAGAACTTGATAAGATTAAGAAAAAAGAAGAAGAAAAGATTGAAGAGCAAGTTGCAAAGGTTGAAGATAAGAAAGTAGAAAAGATAGAAGTTCGTGAAGAAAAGAAAGTTTCTGAAGAAGGTGAAATCATGGAGCTTGCAACACCTGATGATGAAGTAGAAGAAGAGACGTCTGCAGTAGAAGAAGAATAAATTTTCTATATCCCCCAATATAATTATTTTTATAAAGTCATATTTCTCTAAACTCCCATGGCAAAAATACCAGTATCCTTATTTGGAAGCGGAGCAGCAGGGATAGAATTTGTAGAAGCTATCCCACCAGAACATCCTGACTTTGAAATAGTCGAAGTTAGAGGTCATTCTAGTGCAGGAAAATTAGTTTCAGAAGTAATGCCCGATGTTAATAATGATAAGTTGGCTAATATGAAGATACTTCCACTGCCTGATTCTAGTAAAGATCTTACTCCGGGAATAGGACTTTATTGTTGCGCTCTTAGTGATGATAAAGATAAAACACGTGTCAAAAGCATAGAAGAGATGTGCGCTTCTGTCGCGCTAATGGTGTCTACAAGCGCCTTGTTAAGATATGATCCAGATAGCACAATTATTATTCTCGAAGCCAATGCTTATAATGCACAGAAGTTAAAAGAACAAGCTGAAAATAGGGGATGGAAAGGATTTGCTGCTCCTGGACCAAATTGTACAAGTGTTGGTCCGGTTATTTCTTTAAAAGCTATGGGCATGCACACGGAACAAATTCTCGGTATATATTTTGTTTCAATGCAGGCTGTTTCAGGTGCAGGAGAAAAAGAAAGAAGAATATTGTTGAAACAGAGGAAAGGGATGGTGGAAGGAAGAAGAGAAGCGATTGAAGATTTAGAACCCGTAGTTTATGCTGGGAATGTAAGAAGTAATATAGATAATGAAGAAGGAAAAGTAAAAAAAGAACTTAGAAAAATATTGGGCTTGCATGATTTTCCAATAAATGGCAGATGTAATAGAGTTGATGTTGAATATGGTCACACTGTGTCAATGTTTGTTGAAACTAGGAATAGATTGTATACAGATGTAATTAAGGGCAATGTGAGAAGATTCAATGAAAGATGCGTTCAAAAATTTGGAGATCTTTATTCTTCGCCAGAAGTTTTTGTAGAATTAAGTCATGATCCTTATGGGCCCCAGCCATTATTTGATGCAAATAGGTATAAGGGAATGTGTACGCATATTGGTCAATTGCAGCCTCTTGACGGAAACGGAAGAAATGGGTTGATGTTCAATGTTACCTCACATAATTTAAAGAAAGGTGCTGCAAAAGGTTCTGTGCAAGTTGCAGAATATCTTTGCAGGGAAGGATTCTTTAGAAATAAGTTTTAATACTCTCAAAGTTTTATTCTATTTGACATCAGAAAAATAATGTGCCACCCACACTTAAAAGTGTGGGTTTGCGATGGCACTTGTTTTTAGGATGATCCAAAATTTAAACCACAAAAAATAGCGCCACACTTTAAAAAGTGTGGTTTCAATTTATGGACATGAATAAACTGAATATCACCCTTATCGGCATGGCCGGCGCAGGCAAGAGTACAATAGGCAAACTTCTAGCTCAAGAGCTTAATTATGTTTTTATTGATACAGATGAGGTTATGGCTGGCGGAGAGGGTTTAGAAATTCATACAATAATAAAAAAGTTTGGTGAAGGAAGATTCAAAGAAATAGAAGAAAAATATATTCTCGGTTTGGGAAATATAAAAAATTCTGTTATTTCTCCTGGAGGAAGTGTTATTTATTCAGATAAGTCTATGAATTTTTTAAGACAAAATTCAATAATTGTTTTTCTTGATGCGCCTTATACAAAAATTCAACAAAGGTTAAGAAAAAGAAAACATCTTTCAATTATAGGGCTTAAACAAAAAGGTTTGAAGAGGTTGTTTTCAGAAAGACTGAAACAGTATAGAAGATATGCTGATATAACTGTTAGAATAGAGAGCAAATCTTCTAAAAAGATAGTCCGAGAAGTTTTAGATTTGATTAAACATTAATTTTATATATCCTTCTTGCATTTCATAATCATGCACATCAAAGAGGTAAAGGCAAAGATTATTCTAGACTCGCGAAAAGAGAAGACTATAGAGATAAGCGTCAATAACTGCAAGACTTCTGCACCGAGTGGAAAGAGCAAGGGAAAATATGAAAATCCTAGCTACAATACTCGGATAGAAACAGATTTTCTTTTTATCAATGATTCTAAACTTGATATGGAGATAAAAAAGTTTGAAGACTTATCAAAGGTTGAAAAAAAGGTTAGTGAGAAAATGGGCGCGAACACCCTATTTGCTTTGGAGGCTTCAATATTAAAGGCGCTCGCAAAAGAAGAAAAAATTGAATTATGGCAGCTCTTAAATCCTAAGGCAAACAAATTTCCTAGGATATTAAGCAATACTGTCGGTGGAGGAGCACACAGCGAAGGTATAAAGCCAGATTTTCAAGAATTTTTAGTTGTATGTGATAAAAGTCCTGCTGAAGGAAAAGAGCAGAATTTAAAGTCTTATTATGAAGCAGGAGAGATAGTCGGCAGTCTTGGAAATAAAACTGGAAAGAATGACGAAAATGCATGGCAGACTTCTCTTTCAAATGAAAAAACACTTGAAGTAATGAAAGATGTTCAAGAAAACATTTTTGATGAAACAGCAGTTCACATGGATATTGGTGTAGACATGGCGGCATCTCAATTTTACAAAAATGAAAAATATTCTTATGGTAATGAAAAAAAAGTAAGAACAAAAGCAGAACAAATAGATTATGTTGCCGAAATTGCTAATAAGTTTAATCTTGCATATATAGAAGACCCTTTAGATGAAGAAGATTTTGAAGGGTTTGCTGAACTTAGAAAGAAAACTAAGTGCATGATTGTCGGAGATGATTTGACTGTTACAAATCTTGAGAGATTGGAGAAAGCAATAAAGAGTAAAGCGATAGGTGGCATGATAATAAAGCCTAATCAGACAGGAAGTTTGATTGAAGTAAAAAAAGTTATTGATTTGTGCAAAAAGAATAAAATTTTTACAATAATGTCGCATAGAAGCGGAGAAACATTAGACAGCACTATTGCAGATTTGGCATTTGCATGGGGATGTGATTTTATCAAGACGCCGGTGATGGGCAAGGAGCGTGTGGTTAAGGTGGATAGATTAATTGATATTGAGAAGAGTTTGAGATAATTTTTACTACCCTAATAAAAAACCATGACTATCTTCATGAACATAAGGATCACCTAAACATACAAGATTAGACATGATTTTGTAAGCTTCCCACATTTTATCCCAAGGATATTGCTTTTCCCATGGAAGACTTTTTTTACTTCTATCTTCCCAACTAAGATGTACTTCTCTTTCCAAACGTGCTGCTAAATCTGGAGCGATTTCCCTAAATCTTTTATAAAATGGTTCATCAGCTCTGCTTCTATGACTCACAGCAAACATATTCCAAAAATTATTATTTCCATTTATAAAGTCTTCAAGCGTATCAAACTTAACTTGTGGAACAATTTTTGGCTTATCCATTATTGTTTGGAAACTAATTCCTTTAAATAATCTTATATACAAAAATATATCCAAGCATATTTTTATAAACCCTAAAACCCCCGTAACATTTTAATGGAACTTAAACACTTTTACGAAGCGCAGCAGCTAAATCAAGAATTTATATTTTCTCTCTTCAAACTTGCTGACGACATACGAACTAGTCCTCAAAAATATAGCGAGGCTCTCAAGGGAAAAGTTCTTGCAACTCTTTTTTACGAGCCAAGTACAAGAACAAGATTAAGTTTTGAAACAGCAATGCTGAAACTTGGTGGAAGCGTTATAAGCACTGAAAATGCAAAAGAATTTTCATCTGCAATAAAAGGAGAAAGCATAGAAGATACTGCTCGTGTTGTCTCAGGTTATGCGGATGTAATTGTTATAAGGCATTATGAAGAAGGAAGTGTAAAAAAAGCTGCAAAAGTTTCAAATTCTCCTGTAATAAATGCGGGCGATGGAAAGGGTCAGCATCCTACTCAATCTCTTCTTGATTTGTATACTATTTATAGAGAAATTGGGAGAGTTGAAAATATAAAAATTGCAATGGTTGGAGATTTATCTTCAGGAAGAACTGTCCGTTCATTATGTTATTTGCTTGGGAAGTTTAAAGATATAGAAGTTATTTTTGTTTCTCCAGAACATCTTAAGATTGGAGAAGATATTAAAAAATATTTAGAAAAACACAACATAAAGTTTAGAGAAGAAGAGGACTTGAATAAAATTCTTCCTGAAATAGATGTTGTTTATATGACGCGGGTGCAAAAAGAAAGAATGAGCATAGAAGATTATGAAAAAGCAAGAGGAAAATTTATTATCGATGAAAAAAATCTTGGTTTGATAAAGGAGAATGCAAGAATTATGCATCCTTTGCCGCATGTTGAAGAACTTTCTTTTCCTGTTGATATAGAAAAGAATGATAAAAGGATTGCCTATTTTAGGCAATCAGAAAATGGTTTGTGGGTAAGAATGGCGCTTCTTTTGAGTTTGCTGAAGAAGATGTAGTCATAGTAATAATTTTAAACATCACTTTCTTATTTTTTATATGCCCACTAATTGTTTAGGAGAAAGCTTTACAATAAATCTCTTTGGAGAATCGCATGGAAGTGTTGTTGGAGCTCTAGTAAGTGGTTGCCCTGCGGGCGTAGAAATTAATATTGAAGAGATACAAGCAGAGATGGATAGAAGAAAACCGGGTCAGAGTATAATTACCACTGCAAGAAAAGAAGAGGATATAGTTCATATTCAATCAGGAATATTTGAAGGAAAGACAACAGGAATGCCAATTTTATTGGTTGTTAATAATAAAGATGCTGATTCTAGTAAATATGAAGCAATAAAAGATAAATTTAGACCGGGACATGCAGATTATTCTTATTTTACTAAATATGGGATTCGTGATTGGCGCGGCGGGGGTTTTTCGAGCGGTAGATTAACTGCAGGAATTGTTGCAGCAGGAGCCATAGCTAAAAGAGTTTTACGAGATTGCAATATAAAAATTACAGGATATACGAAGGCTATTGGAGATATAGAAGCAGAGATTATTGATTTAAATGAGATTGAAAAAAATTCAGTAAGATGTCCAGATTCTAAGAAAGCAAAAGAAATGGAAGCAAAAATATTAGAAGTTAAAAGTCAGGGTGATTCTATTGGTGGCGTTATAGAAGTAATAGCTACGGGCGTTCATGCAGGTTTAGGCAGGGTAAGATTTGATAATCTTAAAGGAGAATTAGATAAGGCATTTCATTCAATGGGTGCAGTAATGAGTATAGGTTATGGCGTTGGAAATAAAGCGAGATATATGAAAGGCTCTGAGTTTAATGATCAAATGCATTCAGAAAATAGGGAAGTTAAATTTGGTTCAAATAATTCTGGCGGAATTCAGGGAGGAATAACTAATGGCCAGGATATCAAAGTAGAACTTACGATAAGACCAACACCCTCAATATCAAAAGAACAAAAAACTATTGATTCAAGCAAAAATAATGTTGAAATAAAAGTTGAAGGAAGGCATGATCCTTGCCTATGTCCAAGAATAGTTCCTGTTGCTGAAGCGCTTATGGCTATAGTTTTAACAGACCAGATGAAACTTAATGGATATATTCAAGCTCGAAAAAAATAAAATAAAATAAAATTTTTTCTTGTTAATCTTTAACCAAGAAATAAATAGTGTAAAGTGCTGCTATTCCTACAAGAGCATACACGATTTTTACTAAAACTGGAATTGAGCCCAAAATTGCAGTAACCACGTTTATATTGAATAATGCAAGACCCCAGTTTAATCCTCCAATTATTAAAAGAATTAAAGCAATCCAGTCTAATGTGTTTTTTGCCATTCGACACCTCCTTTTGTTTACATAGGAAAAAAGAGGTTATAAAGGTTGCGGATAAAGAGAATTATACATCAAGAATTCTAGAATTATTTAACTAAAGATTCTAATGTTGCCTGCATTCCAAAAAAGATTGCAGATAATGCAAACCAATTATAAGCGCATGATCCCATAAATTTACTAAATGTTTTACGATTAGGATTTTCGTATAAATCTCCCCATCTTGAATATAGCCCCATAATTGGCATTGCGTCAAGCACTAAACCTTCATAATCAATTCTTTGCCTTACCGGTGAATTTTTTGCTTCCATTAGATTTTGACATATATTTAATTTATAAGGATATATGTCTCTCAGGATAGGAAACAAAAACCAACATCTTTAAAAACCCCTGACAACATCTGAAAATAGACAAACTAATCACGTACCGGCTGAAACAAACCCGGACAAACCCGTGAATTTATTATTAACAATTTACAAAAACAATGGGAAGAAAAAAGAAAACTGAAACAACAGAAGAAATTAAGGAAGAAGTTAAAACAGATGTAGTTGAAGCTGTTGAAGAAGTAAAAGAGCTTAAAGAAGAAAAACTCGAAAAAAATCAAAATGAGGAAAGTGAAACCTCAGAGAACCCAGGTTCTTTAGGTGAAGATCACAAAAAGAAAAAAGAAAAAAGAAAGCTTTCTGAAACAGAATTAAGAAAAGTAATGACTGACACTAAAGAAACACTTGTACCTCTTACAGATTATATAAAATGCGGAGTTCATCTTGGAACAAAGGTTATCACTCCCCATATGAGAAAATTTGTTTATAAAAGAAGAGCAGATGGACTTGCTGTCATGAATACTGCAATAATCGATGATAAACTAAGAGAAGCATCAAAGTTTATGGCGACTTTTCCTCCAGAAGATATTTTTATTGCTTGTAAAAGAGAAGCAGGATGGAAGCCGACAGAAAAATTTTCAGAGGTAACAGGAATAAGAGCATTCACAAAAAAATATCCTGCAGGAATAATAACTAATTTGAGGCTTGACACTTTTTTTGAAGCAAGATTAATACTTGTTTGCGATCCATGGGTTGATAAAAATGCTCTTCAGGATGGAGTAAGACTAAAAGTTCCTGTAATGTCAATATGCGACACAAATAATTATACTCAAGGAGTAAGCCAGATAATTGCAAGCAATAATAAGTCGACAAAATCCATTGGACTTGTTTTATTTATTCTCGCAAGAGAATATTTGAAATTAACTGGGAAAGAAAAAGAAGCAAAAGCACTTAATCTTGAAGATTTTACAGGAAAGTTGCAAGAAGCGATAACAGAAAGAGCAGGGTACGGCGTTTAATTAGCAGTAGTTTTCTAGTATAATAATTCTTAAAAAGGTTTATTATTTAAAATTAAAAATGGAAACACCCAAAGAAAAGGATTTATGGAAGCAGTTTAATCTAGGAAAAAATAATCCTTCTCCTGGCGGAGGAATACTTTATTGTTTGAGATATTCTCCTGAAAGGATTGAAGCGCATCAAGAATCAGTTATTTCTGCTTTAGAAAATATTGGCGCAACAATTCAAGATTATGCTGATCAGCAAGTAGCAGTTTCTTTTAAAAATTTGGATGAATCACAAAAAAGAAGAGCAGTAATTCTTCTTGAAGAACTTTCTGTACTGAATGAGGCGCAAGAATATCATGAAGCGGGTTTTGGTAGATATAGAAGCATATCTGAATTAAAAGATGGATTAATGTGTTCTTATGTTAATATTTTAGAAAGAGATCAAGTTGCAGCATATGACTTGGTTGACGTGAATATTCCTCAAATTGTTAGAGATATAAGAATCGCAGACAAGCAAAATAAAATATTAAGTGCGTTTGAGAGAGAACAAATTAAAGAATTATCAGATTTTGCAAAAAGACAGGTAGAACATATGAATTATCCTGCCGGATATATTGTTTTCGGATAATTGATTAAACTTAAGATGAAACTAAAAAATATTTTCCAGAGCGCAAAATTAACAGGATTATCTGCATTATTAGCGCTCTCTACAACTTTTTCTGCATATTCTGAATCTTATTCCGCCCAACAATCAACAAACATAACAGAAAATACTTCAACATATTCACCTCTTAAACTACAAGAAAAAGAATCTTCTCGAAAAGGAGATTTTTATTTTCTTTTGGGTCAAGGGGGAGCAAGTCCTGGCGGAGATACTAAATATTATTTTAGATTAGGTATTAGGGAGCAGATTAAAGAAAATTTTTGGGCGGGTGTAGAATATATTAACGAGGGTCATCCTGATTTGCAAGAAGCAGGACACCGCGATGGTTTTGCTATTCCACTATGGTATTTTATTCCAATAGGAAAAGAAGAAAAATTCAGACTTGAATTTGGTGCAGGCCCTTATTTTAATATGAATACAACACCTTCGGAAGATAATTCTAAAGAGGAATATAATAAAAAAAACCTGGGTTTGTTACTATCTCTTGGAGCAAGTTATAAATTGAGTAACAGAATAAAAGCCATGATTCAGGCTAATGAAGTTTTGATGTCTGGATTTAATAGTTTTGCTATAACAGCAGGACTTGGATTGGATCTTGAAGAGAAATGTCACTTGGGAAAAAGTTCTGAAGAAAAAAATAAACTTTATTCATTAAGTCTTTTAGGAGGTCCAAGTGTAACAACAAGAGGAGATGCAGAAGCTTCTACGGGCTATAAGGTTAACTTAAGAAGAGAAATTCCTGAAATTTCAAAAAGAGTTGCATTATCCCTCGGAGGAATTTCTGAAGGTAATTCCGGGCTTTCTTGTCGTCGAGGAATTATGAGCCAGGCATGGTTTATCGCTCCTAAAATTAGCTGGTTAGAATTAAGTGCCGGAGCTGGGCCATATCTTGCTCAAGAAAATAATCCTGAAATTAAATGCAATGAAATATTGGGAATAGTAAGCATAGACGCTAGAATTATGCTAACAGAAAATATTTATGGAGAATTTATGTTTGATCGTGTTGTTTCTACTAAACATGTAGACCAGGATAATTTCTTTTTAGGTGGCGGAGTAAAATTTTAATTAAAAGTTAAAAGATATTAATAACCATGAATTTAGGAATACATAATAACCGTGAATGTGTAAGATGCGGTGCATGCTGCGTTTATTTTAGTATCATTGGAGAGAAAAGAGCTCATGGAAATTATTTCAAACAAATGTACGAAGTCTGCAGGTTTCTGACTTACGATAGAAGAACAAGAGAGACTTCTTGTTCTGTTCACGAGGGAGATAGGCCACAATCTTGCAGAAACTTTTTTTGCAACAATCCTGAATTAAGAGAGACAGAAATTTCTGCATTAAAAAGAACCGCGAAAATAATGCCAAAATATCTTAAAAATCGATAATTTTTTCCAAAAAATTCTCCAGAATTTTTATTACTCTCGTAGACGGAAAGCCCGTCCTTGCAGAAAGGTTTAAATACCTCCTAAACAAAAAATATTTATAAAATGTTAAGCTTAATGATTACCTTAGCAAACTCCAGCGAAAGCGGAATTAAGGTATGATGTATTGAGTCGTCATTAAGTGGTTTTTCTCGATA
>Ga0247841_10013039_pt1 | contig 10720 bp, 6 predicted proteins | sample LaCruzMarch2015__2_FD_192410 | JGI IMG/M metagenome (GOLD analysis project Ga0247841, IMG submission 192410) | Freshwater microbial communities from meromictic Lake La Cruz, Castile-La Mancha, Spain - LaCruzMarch2015_18m | ecosystem: Environmental > Aquatic > Freshwater > Lake | place: Spain...
AATTGTTTGTTTTGAAGGTTCAAACAGCTAACACCGTGTGCGGTGGCAATCCAAAGATTATTGTTCTTGTCGTTACAGAGGTTGTAGGTATAATCGTTCGACAAACTGGTGAGTGGATTTTCAGGGTCATTGCGAAACAATTCCAAAAAATGGGAATCCGGATTATAGCACCCGATTCCAATCCCATGAAAACCAATCCAGAGGTTTCCTTTCCTGTCTTCAGTTATTCCACGAATATCGGCAGTTGAAACCAGTTGAGCAACCGATTTGGGAAAAACCGGTGCAAATTCAAAGGCAGATCCGGCAGAATTTAATTTTTGCAGTCCGCTCATCCATCCACCCAGCCAAATTCGATTTTTGGAATCTTCAAATATGGCAAAAATGGAACCCGGTGATCCACCGCGACTTTTTGAAGAAATATTATAAGATGTTTTTGCAAGTGTTACATAACTGTGTTTTTCAACCAACCCTGATTCATACCCCAGCCACATATTACCTGTTTGATCGAAACTAATGGATGTAACTTCTTTGTGCTGCAGTTGAAACGCCTCATTTCCACCAACATTTAAATGTGAAAAAGGTACGTTTGTTAAACCATAATTTACACCCCTGATACCGGAGGAAGTCCACAGATTGTTTTCTCTATCCAGAAATATGTAATTAACCGCTGTTCGGTCAAGACTGAGCGGATTATTCGGTTCGTTGATGTATCGCTCATAATTTCCTGTTTGATAGTTATAACGAATCAGTCCGTTATTGACAGCCAGCCATACAATGGAGTCATTTGAAACGAGAAAGTGCTGAATAGTGTAGCCTAAATGATCAAAAACTTCGTTGTGCACCTTTTTTTCTCTGGGATTAAACCAAAACAATCCTTCAGTAAAGGTTCCGATAAAAAGATGGCCGTTGGTAAAGCAAATGTTTGAAATATCGATTTTTTCAAAATCAATTCCATCTACAGTTCCAAAATTTTCGATTTTACGGGTTTCGGGGTCGAACCGGAATAGTCCTTTCAGAGAGGTGGACAGCCATATTTTTCCGTTAGGTTGAATGCTAAGTTTGTTAATGTAACCGGGAGGTAAAATATTGTTTCCTCTGGTTTTAACCGATGCAGAGTCTGTAAACCAGGTTGTTTGCTGAGTTTCAGTGTTAAATTTTGCCAGTCCGACTCCAGTCGAAATCCAAAGATTTCCGGTTTTATCACCAGCAATATCGGTTACCCATTCATTTGCCCAACCTTCCACCGGACTGACAAACCGGTCGCGAAAGAAATCGTAATATGCTATCCCCTTGTTCAGACCCACCCAAAGTATGCCCTGTGAATCGGTGAAAAGACCCCTGATTCTTTCAAAAGGTTGTACCGATGAATTTTTGGTGGTATTTTGATAAACATTAAACTGATGACCATCGAACCTTAACAAATTGTTTTCCCCTGCAAGCCATATAAATCCGGTAGAATCCTGGTTGATATAATTAATCCGGGTTTCAGGCAACCCGTTTTCAATACTATAGCGGTAAAAAGCAACTTGCGAAATTACAGGGGTGGCAAAACTTAGACTAATAATAAAAAGAAAAAGTTTTAGCATTTTTTTATCGTGATTAGAGCATAATTTTCTTATCTCCATACAATTATCCAGTAAATATTTTACAGTGTAAAACGAATAAAAAAACACATTAGTTCGTATGAATTGGGTGCTTAATTATTTGGTCATAATTGCTGATATTTTAATCAGAATATTTTGATGCAAATTAATATAACTTTGCCGCCTGAATTTGATTTTATATGGAGAAAAGAGCAGTTGAAATAATGGCGCCGGTGGGTTCGTACGAATCGCTGATGGCCGCTATTCAGGGAGGTGCGGGTTCGGTTTATTTTGGAGTGGAGCACCTGAATATGCGTTCGCGTTCGTCCAATAATTTCAACCTCGACGATTTGCGTAAGATTGTTGAAATCGCCTCCAAAAACAATGTAAAAACATATCTCACACTCAACGTCGAAATTTTCGATGGTGAAATTCCGCTGATGCACCAGGTTTTACAGGCTGCAAAAGATGCAGGCGTTTCTGCTGTTATTGCCGCCGATGTTTCGGTTATTCAGCACGCCCGTTCCATTGGTTTGGAAGTTCATATCTCAACACAGGTAAATATCACCAATATCGAAGCAGTAAAGTTTTATTCCATGTTTGCTGATGTGGTTGTGCTGGCCCGCGAAATGAATTTGGGCAGGGTTTGGGAAATCAGCGACCAGATTAAACGCGACCAGGTAAAAGGCCCGTCGGGAGAACTGGTGCAGCTCGAAATGTTTGTACATGGTGCGCTGTGCATGGCAACCAGCGGAAAGTGCTACCTCAGTCTGCACGAAATGAACTCTTCTGCCAACCGCGGTTCGTGCCTGCAAACCTGCCGCCGTGCCTACACCGTAACCGACAAGGAAACCGGCGCTGAACTTGAAATCGACAACGAGTACATCATGTCGCCCAAAGATTTAAAAACGATTTCTTTTTTAGATAAAATACTCGATGCAGGAGTGTCGGTTTTAAAAATCGAAGGGCGCGCCCGTTCTGCAGAATATGTAAAAACCACGGTGCAGTGTTATCGCGAAGCGGTGGAAGCCTATTTTGATAATAGTTTTACCGAAGAAAAAGTAGAAGATTGGAACACCCGTTTGGGCGAGGTTTTTAACCGTGGTTTCTGGGATGGCTATTATCTGGGGCAACGTTTGGGTGAGTGGAGTAAAAATTACGGCTCGCTGGCAACAAAACGAAAATTGTATGTTGGCAAGTGTACCAATTATTTTGCCAATATCGGGGTGGCCGAATTTAAACTCGAAACCGGTAACTTAAAAGTTGGCGACGAAATAATAATCACCGGTACAACAACCGGCGTTGTTCAAACCGTAGTAACCGAAATCAGGGCAGATCTCGACCCGGTGGAGGAAGGGAAAAAGGGTGAAAAAGTGTCTGTAAAAATTGATACAAAACTCAGACGGATGGACAAATTGTATAAACTGATTGATGCCAAAGAGGTTAAGGAAAGACATTAAAAATAAGAAAGGCAGTGAATTTTCACCGCCTTTCCCTTAAAAATCAAACAATTAGTTAAGTTAATTTCCCTTCCAACTTCTTGGAAACTACATCTTTTACATCGATGCAAAAACTTTTTCAAGGAGTTTTTTGGTAGCTATAATTCCCTCTTTTTCCGGCAACACGCTTCCTTCATATTCAATCCCCACATATCCTTTAAAACCGGAAGCCTGAACAATTTTCATTATCCGGTAAAAATCCGATTTTGTTTCATTTCCGTTTTCATCAAAATTATTCGATTTTGCGCTTACCCCTTTTGCAAATGGCATCAGCAATTCCATTCCCTTGTAACGGTCGAATTCCTCACCGGTTTGGCGGTCGATAATAAAATTGCCAAAATCGGGTAGGGTGCCCACCCGTTTGTGATTCACCATTTTCATAACACCCGCAAGCCAGTCGCCGTTACTCGAAATACCACCGTGATTTTCAACAATTATATTTATTTTTTTGGTATCGCCATATTCGCAAAGCATGTGCAAACCATCGGCTGCCAGTTTTTGCTGTTCTTCGTAAGTGCCCTTACTTCCGGCATTTACCCTGATTGAATGACATCCCAGGAAAGCAGCCGCGTCAATCCATTTTTTATGGTTTTCAACCGTTTTAATGCGTTCTTCCTTTTCGGGGTGACCAACTGTTCCTTCACCGTCGCACATTATCAAAACACTTTCAACACCTTCGTTTTTGCAAATCTTTTTCAACTCAGCAAGGTATTTCTCATCTTTTGCCTTGTCTTTAAAAAACTGGTTTACATATTAAACACCCATTATTCCCATTTGGCGTGCAAATACCGGAAATTCAAGGTTGGTCATCTCGTTGGCAAATAGGGTTTTGTGCAACGACCATTCGGCTAACGAAATTTTGTAAGGCGATTTTTTGGCTACAGTTCCGGCCAAAGCCGAAGAAACCAGCATCGTTCCGGCAGTTGCTGCTAAAGTGGTTTTCAGAAAATTTCTTCTATCCGTATTTTTCATGTGTTTAAAATTTATTGTTTTTTAATGGTAACACATGGAACTCGCCATAATCATGCTCTTGTGTCTTTAAAAGCTTTTTGTGATGGCTCGTTTCATGATTACAAAATTTTTGTCGTTTTTAATTCTTAAACGTATTTAAACCGCTTGATATTCTTTTTCGGTGTCTTTTCAAATTCTTCAGTTACGATTTCAATTCTGCTAATTTGTTCATATTTTGGAAGTTCAGCGTTTATTTTTTTAAGGTTTTCATCCATAATATGAGTTAGTGCGCCGCTGGCAATGTTTTCAGTTTTTAAAGCTTCCATATCCGGATAAACCATTGCAACCAGTTTTCCTTCGCGCCCGGTTACAACACATTCGGCAACAAACGGCAGATTGGTAACTTTGGCTTCAATTTCCTCGGGATAAATATTTTGTCCCGAAGCTCCAAGTATCATATTTTTTGAGCGGCCGCGGATGTATACAAAGTTGTTTTTATCAATAATTCCCAAATCGCCGGTTTTCAGCCAGCCTTCTTCGGTAAATGCATCGCGGGTGGCTTCATCATTTTTATAATAACCCAGCATTACATTTTCACCTTTTACCTGAATTTCACCAACAAGGTTGTAAGGATCTTTCGAGTCGATTCGAACTTCCATTCTGTCAACCAGTTTTCCTGCTGATGTTGGCATTGTTTTATCCCATGATTCGTAGCTGATTAGCGGGCCACACTCTGTCATTCCATAACCAATTGAAAACGGGAATTGAATGCGTTTGAAAAACTTTTCCACATCAGCGCTTAAAGGGGCGCCTCCAATAACAATTTCGAAAAAGCGGCCTCCAAAAGTTTCAACCAGTTTGGCTCGTATTTTTTTAAGCAATATGGATGAAATGCCCGGGATATGAAGCAGAATTTTTATTGCTGGTTTTTGAAGTGTTGGCAGCAAACGCTTCTTGTAAATTTTTTCAATTATCAGCGGAACCGAAAGAACAAGATGCGGTTTTACTTCGCCAAAAACTTTGGAAATTATTGCAGGAGTTGGCATTTTGCTCAAAAAGGTTATATGGCAACCAACAGATAAAGGAAATAAAAACTCGAATAGTAACCCGTAAACGTGAGCCATTGGCAGAAACGAAACAATTTTGTTTCCCGACTTCAATGGCATGTGTTCGCGGGCATAAACAATATTCGAAACCAGGCTGCGCTCCGGAATCATTACTCCTTTTGTAAATCCCGAGGTTCCCGATGTGTAGGATAATATACAGGTTTCGTCAGGCTCCAATTCCTTAAATGAAAAACCTGTTTTCTTTAGCTGGTTTTGTTCGTAATACAGAAACGAATCTTTGATTTTGTATTGAATATTTTCATCTTTTGCTTTGTGAAGCGAAAAATCTTCCAGAACCAAAACCGCCAGAACATTTGGTAAATTTTCGAAGTCAATTTTATCCATTAGTGATTTTGCCCCAATAACAATCTTCGATTCCGAATGATTGATAATGTGGTTGGTATCACCCTTGTTAAAATCGGGTAGTACTGGCACAATAACCAGCCCCGACGAAACAGCCGACAGAAAAGTTGCTCCCCAGTTGGCTGAGTTTCTGCCCAGTACCGCAATTTTATCACCTTTTTGCAAACCCATTATCTGGTATAAAAGCTGCAGCGACATTATGGTTTTTGCCACTTCTTTATATTTGAAATCGTTGCCTTCGTAATCCGAAAATGCAAGATTCTCCCAATTATTTTCAAATGAATGTGTGTAGAGTTTTGCCAATGAAGATTTTTCCATGTCAGTATGTTTAAAATGAACAACCAAATTAAGAAAAAATGATTACAGAAATTGGTTTATTTTTTAGTGAAAGGAATTTTAGATAAATTTAAAATAATAATTAACATATATTAACATATATGTAAAAATCAGAAAATCAGGTATATAAAATGTATTATGCAAAAATGTTTAAATAAAAACAAAAATAATTGAACAAAACAGGGTAGTTATTTTTTATAGTACCGAAACAAGTTTAAAATGAACAATACAAAAATGAAAAATTTAAAACAAAACAATTTAAAAATTAAAATTATGAAAACAATGAAATTATTAATCGCAGTAGTTATAACAAGTTTAATCGGAAGCGGTGCAATGGCATCTGGTAATTTAAAAGTTAACATCGCATCAGGCAGCAAAGATCTTGCCTCAGTTGAAATCTCGAATGTTAAAATGAGTACATTCGAAATTGACGTAACAAATGAAAACGGAGAACTTGTTTTTTACAAGGAAACCAACGCTCCGGCAACCAGTTATAAAAGAAACTATGATTTTTCGAAACTGGAAGATGGAACTTATTTTTTCAGCGTAAAAATTGACAATGAGTCAACAGAAACAAAATTTGATATTAAAAGAGGTCAGTTAAATGTTGTAGAGGAAAAGAAAATGGTTGACCCGGTATTTGTTTTCGAAAACAAGAAATTAAAATTATCATACTTAAATTTTAATGGTGACAACACAACGCTGATAGTGTATGACAACTCAAGAAATCCGTTGTATGAGAAGAATTTGAAATCGGATTTTGTAACACAGCATGGAGTTAATTTTTCGAATGCGCCCAGAGGAAAATACGAAGTTGTATTATCGAGCGGAAACGAAGTTCATAGTTATGATGTTTCTATAGATTAGTTTAGGTTTAGGTTTAGTTTAGGTTTAGTTGGTTTTTCAAAAAGCGATCTCTTTCGGGGTCGCTTTTTTCGTTGCCGGGTGTGTGAAATTCAGATATTACCAATTAACAACGGATCTCCATGCAAAAAACTATATTTGGATGTTTTTTGTACAGATTAAATTAAGAATTTGAATTTATAATGGCCGAAGACCTGATTATTTATACACCCATGTATGTCACCTTTTTTTGGTCGGTGGTTTTGATGATTTCAAAACGTGAGAATAACCGCGCCAAGTTTTTTTTAGGGGTGTTTATGTTTGTTGCGTTCCTGCTTTACTTATCGCATTCCCACTTTTTTAAAAAGGCGATTTATACATTTCATATTTTTGATCCGGTTTATATGTTCGCGTCACTTTCTGTATATCCATTATATTACTGGTATATTAAACTGCTTTCTGTTGAAACTTCATACAGATGGCACAATTTGAAATTACTGACACCGGCAGTCTTATTTACTTTTGCCACAATTGTACTTTACCAATTGATGAGCGAGTCAGAAAGACTAACCTATTTTAATGAATTGATGTTGAACAGGGATAAACATTCTACAGATTCAAAATTAATAAGTTTGCAAAAAACAATTTATATGATCAGTCGGATTGTTTTTATTGTACAGGTTTTGTATTTTCTCGTAAAAGGTCAAAAGTTGATAAAACTTTACAACAAACAAATAGCCAATTTTTACTCAAACCTTGAAAGCAGATCTATTCTTTGGATAAATTATATTCTTTACTCATTGCTAATTACAGCAATTCTGAGTATTGTTTTTAATATTCTTGGTCGTAGTTTTTTCATAGAATCTCCATTTTTTCTGCTCATTCCTTCTTTTATATTTAGCATATTATTGTTTTTTATCGGGTTTCTTGGTTATATGCAAAACCATACTGTTGTCGATTTGGAGATTGAAGTAATGCAGAGCGAAACTACAGCCCTAAAAAATTACAACACTGGTAAACTGAATGATAAATTGCTTGATCTTTTTGTTAATGAGGCCATTTACAAGAATACGGATTTGAAAATTACGCATCTTTCTGAAAAGCTACATACCAACCGCACTTATATTTCAAAACATATCAATACAGAGTTTTCATGCACCTTTAACGATTTTGTAAACCGCTACCGGATTGAAGAGGCCAAACGACTTTTAGCCGAAGATTCATCAAAAAACTATTCATTAAATTATATTTCCGAGAAATCAGGTTTTGGATCGATGGGCAGTTTTATGCGGGTTTTCAGAGATTTTGAGGGTATTACTCCAGGGCAATTCAGAGAAAGAAATACGTTTAAAAAATAGTACGGGTGAAAATGCCGAAAATGAAAAAAAGGGAAGTAAAAACTTCCCCTTTAAAAAGTTTGCCTTGCTTTTTGGCAAATTATACCGAGGGCCGGAAATAATAGTTTTTATTGCTACAATTAAAACCTCAATTCCGCATATTTTAAATTACTAAATTTTTGGTTTTTTTAAACGTCCATTAAAATTTGCGTGGCAAATGTTGCGTTTCCTTATCGATTTTATTGCACCAAATTGTAAAAACAATACTCATATTGTAAATACTTTACAAAATCTATTCTTTTTTGGCTATAATTATTGTAAGGTCCATTGGGTATTTTCCCGATTCTTTTCCGTAAACCGACAATCCACCGCGATTGGAAGTAGATTCATCAACAAGCAAACGGATAATAACTTTTCCTGTTTCCAATGCTGTTTTTTTAGCGTTTTCATCCAATTCAACTTTCACCAAATAACCATATGAACCTGCTTCGTCGAGCAGCCATTCTTTTGATCGGTCCTTGCTTCCCCATTCCCATCCGGGTTCCTGGTTCATCCATGAAAGTATTCCCTGATGATCGGCGGGATCATCGGACAATTCAAATTCATTTAATTTCTGATTATTGGCCGTAATCGTAACCAATGAACCATGCAACTTTTCATCAGTTTGAGGATAGCTGTTTTTTCCGTAACCCGGAATTGTACCTTTTTCAGAAACTACGGTCATTCCAATTCCTTCAGCATCGCCTTCTTCCAAATATTTTTCCTGTGGATAGCGGGCTGCCAATTCTGCCCTGAATTCAATTTTTTCAATGTCATCAGGATTAAGATTGTCAGGTAAATCAAATTCATATTCAAAATATCCTGATCCCATTCCCCAAACTTTTAACCCGTTTTGTGGGGCACGGTGTTTAACACTCCAGTCGGCTGCTGTAAATGCCGATGGAGATTGAGTAATAATTATATTTTTTGTGTCTGATTTTCCTGAAACTTTAAAAGGAACAAAATTATGATGTAATATTTTTCCGCTGGCATCTTCCAAAGTAGTGGCTAAAAACATGACCATATTTTGATTTGGAGTTTGAATGTCAACCGAAGTTAATGGTGTAAAAGCAAATGGTTCAGCCAAAACCTGAATCTCTCCCGAAGAATTTTCCACCTTTTCACCCAATTCATCCCATCCATAAACTGAATATTTAAGTTTTAAATTTTCAGGAATTTTACTGGTTACAGCGCTTATTCCAACCGGGATTTTTATGGCAGTGCCACCTGTATAATTCTGATAAAAATCGTCGCCGGCAACTATATACAAATCTGAATGAAAATCGTTCATGGTCATTCCCGGTAAAATTTCGTTGAGGCCAAACATTTTTTTGGAGCGGTCGAATCTGTAGTAACCGTTCCATTCGTTAATTACATCGTGAAATTCGGTAAACAGAAATCCTGCAATTTTAGGTCGTTTACGGAATTCGTTCATCATAATATGATATTCCCAGGTAATATCGATGTCGCCGGTACTGCCTGCGTAACCCCACACTGCGCCACATTCAGAATTAAACATCGGTTCGTTGCCCTGAACGTTGTCGCCAATATAATTGTGGGTTGAGCCGGGGAAAGTATTTTTTACTATGGTATCCAAAAATCCTGCCCAGTGACGTGCAGGAAGATACGCATGCCAGGTGTTAATATCTGTCACCACATGATCCCAGTTGCAGGGCGAGTTGTCCTCAACCATGCGGGTTGGATCGTACGCTTTTGCTTTGTTGTACCAACTGCGCACCCATTCCTGTGTTTCGGGAGTGTAGCTGCGTTTGCCGGAAACAGAATCTTTTGAGAACAATCCCCAGGTTTCGTTAAACAAAACCCACGAGAAAATTGACGGGTGGTTATAGTCGCGTTCCATCTCTTTTTGGGCAATATATTCCCAATTGGCTTTTGCAATACTGTCGGGTTCGCCCCAGAAATTGGGAACATCTTCCTGAATCAGCAATCCCAGTTTATCGGCCCAATATAGTTTACGGGGAATTTCGGCTTTTATGTGAATGCGCAAACCGTTCAAACCTAAATCTTTGGCACGTTGAATTTCTTCTTTCATAAACTGGTCCGCCGGGAAAGTGTAAAATCCTTCGGGGTGGTAACTCTGATCGAGAGTGAGTTTCATGTACAAAGGCTCATTATTGAGCGCTACGTATTTAAAATCTTTACCCGGAATTTCAATGGCCGAAATTTTGCGCATTCCGAAATAAGTGGAAACTTCATCTGAAGAATTTCCATCGGTTACCGAAGCGGTTACTTCGTACAGAAATGGATTTTCGAGGTTCCATAACTTCATGTCGGTTATTGGTATTGTAAAAGTTGCAGTTTTACTGTTTGCCGGAATTTCGCCTTCAAAACCCAGTTGGTTGTTTTTTCCTTTCAAACTGAATTTTACTGCTGATGCTGAATTATCTGCAAGATTTACTTCTGCCGTAACCAACTGGTTATCGATGTCGGGTGTAAAACGGATGTTTTTGATGTAATTTTCAGGGCGTGCTTCGAGATAAACAGTTTGCCAGATTCCCTTGGCATTTCCATAATACTGTTTCCCCGACGGGCGGTTTTGTAGTTCTTCGTCTTCAACTCTCACAACCAGTTTGTTTTCTCCATCAACAAGGTTTTCAGATATATTAAAACTGAATGGAATATAACCACCTGAATGTTGTCCG
>Ga0247841_10013040_pt1 | contig 10720 bp, 12 predicted proteins | sample LaCruzMarch2015__2_FD_192410 | JGI IMG/M metagenome (GOLD analysis project Ga0247841, IMG submission 192410) | Freshwater microbial communities from meromictic Lake La Cruz, Castile-La Mancha, Spain - LaCruzMarch2015_18m | ecosystem: Environmental > Aquatic > Freshwater > Lake | place: Spain...
CATTACAATATAAATTAACAGGTAATATATTAAGGTTTGAAATTAAGATTATAAAAATGGAATATTTCAGGCAAAATAATATTAAACTTCATACTTTGTCCGACCTCCTAAATATTGAAATATACCCACAATTAGCAACGTTATTAATAGATTGTTTTAATTTTATTAAGATTTATGATAATACTATCAAAACAAATAAATTAACAGCAAAAGAACAGCTAATTATAAGTAATGGACAAAACCCAAAATACTGGGAACGTTTAAAACCAAAGAGCAAAGATTTTATAAATGGTAATAATAACCCAGAATACATACGTAAAAGAAAAAAATATTATAGAGAATTAGAAAGATATAATAAAATAGTAAATAAATATTCCTCCTCCACAATTAAAAATGATATTTCTTTATTAATAGAAAATAAATGTAAGGAATTAATATTTATTGATAGTGAAATTAGGGACAAATTGACCGACTTTACAAAACAATTTTCAAATGAAATAGGGGACAAATTGACCGACTTAAAAAATACAGAAAAGGGACAAATTGATATTTCAAATATAGTGTTAAATTGTCCTCCTCTTAAACATAGATTTTGTTTAACTTGCAATAAAGATATTTCAGAAAAAATGAGTATTGCAAAATTTTGTTCAAAAAAATGTAAAAATGATTATACAAACCCCCGACTAAATAAAATTAATAACACTAAAAACAGATATAAAAAAATAAATCAAAATTCTTTATTTGATAATTACCCGTTTATTATTGATAGTAAAAGAGAATTATTAAACAAAAAAAATTCAATTTATAATTATGTTTAAAAATTATCTAAAATAGACAAATAGACATGAAAGGAAAGAAAACGGGAGGACGAACAAAAGGAAGTTTAAACAAAATTTCAGATGATCTAAGGTTATCAATTACAGAATTTTTGCAAAATAATTTTGAGGAGGTTGTTAATACTTGGCATAAATCTGAAAACTCTAAAGAAAAATTAAATTTTTACAAAGATTTGTTAAAATATGCAATACCTGTACTACAAACAACAACTTTAGAAACTGATTTTGAAAAAATGACTGATGAACAACTTGACTATATTATTAACGAACTCAAAAAACAATGTAATGAACAGGAGTGAAAAAATTGATAAATTAAAGAGAATACAAAAGGGTGAAGCAGGTATCTCAATCTTATCACCAAATAGTTTTAAATTGTTTATGATGTATGAAGGGCAATTTTATGATGAACATAGAAACCCTGTATCTGAACAATATTATAAGTCTATTAAAGGCAATACAATATTAATAAAAGAAATTAAAACACCTGAGGAACTGGAATATATAAGTAAATGTAACTATTCAAAAATGTCTGATGAAACTCTAAGAGAAATTGCAAATGCTAAAATTATATGAATAGACAAGAAAAAATAAATATACTTAAAAATATAAAAAAGGGATTTTCACCTTTAATATTTGATATAGCACCAGAGGAACAAATTATTATTATTACTGATAATATCCGGTATATGTATGGAGCTAAAACCTATTCAAAAGAACAATTTAATAAAATGTTTGGCAAACTACCTAATGAAATAAAATATTTAAAATGTGAAACTAAAGATTTTAATGCTATTCAAAATCTATAATCTTACACTATAAAAAAGGTTTTTTATTAAAATTAAAATAATTAAACAAATTATATATATCAAAACTTATATACAAGTGATAAACCTTTAAGTTTATTATCATAACGTATTCCAATATCAAGTTTATTCTGATATTTTTTCAGATTGTTTTTACCTACAATATTCAAAACTATTCCAGCAATAAACATCATTCCTCCTACTGTTATAAGAGCTATACCACCTTCGTATTGAACTACTCCCCCCATTATTGATTCATTTTCAATGTTTGTCATTTTATTAGCACCACTAACAGTTAAACCGATACCTCCAGCAACACCAACAACTCCTAATACTGTTAATGTCGTACCAGTACGTTTCATTTTATTATAATTTGCAACTTTCTGCTCATATTTAAGTTTTGTTTCCTTGCTCAATTGATTATTTGAGGTTAAATATTTATTTGTTTTTAAAGAATCTGGATTATTATTTTTTATATTAATTTCATTTTTTTGTAAATTATCAATAGTATTTAAATTTATAGTTAAATTTGGGTTATGTTCCTCAGTATCTTTAAATAATTTGTATTTTTTAACATCTGTTAATTTAATTTGTGTTTTTACTTTACCATTTTTTAAATCTAAATATTTATAAATTATGTAATGATAATCAATATCAGTAATATAACATTTTATAGTATCATTATTTAGTTTAATAATGTAATCTTTATATTCCTGAGATTTTAAACTTAATGATAATGCAATAAAAATAAACAGGCAAATAAAATTTTTCATAATATTTTGATTTTGGAATTATTAAGTTTGTAAAATTATAATAAATAAAGAATAAATGAAAAAAATAATTTTTGTTTTAGTTTTGTTTTGTTTGTTTGGTTGTGAAAAAGGAATAATAAAAAGAAACTATAAATGTACAATAGTAGCCACCATTAAACAAAAAGATTTTGAAACTGGAGTTTGGACAACTGCAAGTTCAACGGGTTATGTAAATATTCATGTTTCAAAAAAAGAAAAAGAGCAATACGAAAAAGATTTTACAAGTGAAGTAAAATCAGATTACTATATTAATACTCAAACCTGTATTTGTCAATGATTATATTAGTAAATTTAACCCTTAAAATAAGGGAATATAAGGGAATTTATTATATATTTTATTTAATATAAAAACATCAAATTTTATACTTATTCGTCCCCTATTTCGTCCCCTTATAAACAACAAACCCCGTAAACTATTAATTTACAGGGTTTATATTTTATAGGTTGTAGCCCGTAGGGGACTCGAACCCCTGATTTCCAGAATGAAAATCTGGCGTCCTAACCGACTAGACGAACGGGCCAGGTTTTTACTTTGGACTGCAAAAGTAATATACTTTTTTTGTGTTACAAATTATTTTATAAAAATTATTAAAAAATAATTCAAATAACTATATACATAATAAGAAAATGGTTTATATTAAATCCATTGCCTTGTATGTTTTAGATATTTAGGATATTGCCTGCCTTAAAATATACCTAAAAATTTATTACAATTTAAAATATAACAGTAAAAAATTTAAGATTTTCTTTTATATAATTAGTATTGATTAAATGAATATGCAAATATAATTCGTTAATAATTAAGTATCTAAATGTATAAATATAAAAATCATAAAAAATATTTACCATGTTATTTCTTATGCAGGATGTTTAATTTGCTTTTCTATCCTAATTTGTAATTTGGTTAATTTATTTTTCATTTAAAAAAACTAATAAGCAAAGTTCATTTTATTTTATTAAAAAAATATTTGTCGTATAATATTGAATATCAAAATATAATATGTGCTTAAGCATAATAAAGTAAAATAAAAAATAATAATTCTTATTATTTTCATTTGTTAATAAAACAATTATATATTACTTTTATTTTTTTTTTCATTGTAATCTATGAATAAAATAATTGATAATAAGTTAGCATTTGCTTTTATCTTATTTAAAGCAATGCAAAAAGATAACTTAAGCTACATATACAGGGGGCGGTTTACACAAAATATTACTGACCATATTCTTTATCTTGCTGAAGATAACCTTGAAAAAGAAGAACAATCTTCCAAAATAAAAAAAAGGGTATATTCAATTATGGTTGAATGTCTGCAAAATATTACAAGGCATCAGGATGATACTAATGATAATTCAGTTGAGAATTTAGGATTATTCGTGATACAGAAAAAAGATGAAAAATATTATATTACAACCGGAAACCTTATAGAAAAGAAGAATATAGAAAATATCAGCACCCTTATTAAAAAGATTAACAGTTTAGAAAAAGAGGAGCTTAAAAATTATTATAAAGAAGTTCTTGATGCAGGATCTCTTTCGAATAAAGGTGGTGCAGGGTTAGGTTTAATTGATATGGCAAGAAAGTCAGGAAATAAGCTTTCGTATATTTTCAAAGATATTTCCGATGAATTTTCTTATTTTTATTTGCATACAATTCCTACTTTGGATAACAGTACTGAAGAGTTTGATAATAAATATGATGAGTCATTAAAAAATATTATTGATATTCATAGTATTATTAACGAAGAAAATATATTAATTATTTTCAACGGATTTTTTAATCAGGAAAGTTTTATCAACCTTCTTGGGACACTTGATGGGCAAACAGGTATTTCGCAAAGTGAAAAAAAAGAAGTATTTTATATCACTATTGATTCTTTACAGAATATTGTAAAATTATCTGAAGAAAAATGTTCCGGGAATAATGATATTCCGGGTGTTATTTTAATCAGCGAGAAAAATAACGAATACTTATTTACTGTAGGAAATTTTATCTGTAATAGTAATATTGATAAAGTTAAACAAAAATTAGAATACGTTAATCAATTAGAAGAAGTACAGCTTAGTGAAAAAAGGATATTTGATGACAATGATAAATTGGGAAATGCTGTATTTGATATGAGAATTAAAGGTAAAACGAAAATTAATTATAATTTTTTCAAATTTGATGAAAAAAGCCATTTTTTTCTTATTCAAACAAGTGTATCAATGTCATAACTTCCATAAATAATTAGTTTTCAGAAAAGATTTAGAAATTGAACATATCTCATTAAAATTAAATTTAAATGTATAAGCTAATCACGATTCTGTTTTTTTATTTGTTTTTCTCTTGTCAAGTTAGTTTTGGACAAAAAAATGAAAACTCAAAGACCAATTCTTCACAAAACATTTCAAATATATCAAAAAATGAGCATCTTGTCATGTCAGTTCTTTGGTATCAACAATCTGCTGAAATGAAAGCATGTTACTATCAGGCATATAATTTTGCTAAATTAGTACTTGATAAAAATATTGCAGAATCAAAATCAATACTTAAAAAGGCTGTAGTTGTAGATATTGATGAAACAATTCTTGACAATAGTCCGTTTGAAGCCAAAACAATAATCACTGGTATAGGATATTCAAATAGTGCATGGATGCAATGGTCAGATAAATCTATGGCAAAAACATTACCGGGAGCATTAGATTTTTTAAATTATGCAAAATCAAAAAATGTTGAAGTATTCTATATTTCAAACAGAAGAATAAATGAAATTGAATCAACAAAGAAAAATTTAAATGCGTTGGGTTTTCCTTATGCAGATAATGAACATTTTTTATTTAAGGTAAAGGAAAGCAGCAAAAAAGCAAGAAGAGATAGTTTATCAATAAATTATGATATTTTATTACTTGTTGGTGATAATTTAGGAGATTTCTCAGAACTTTTTGAAGATCGCAGCACAAATATGGGATTTGATGCAGTTGAAAAATATAAATCAGATTTTGGTTCTAAATTTATTATTTTGCCTAATCCAATTTATGGCGATTGGGAAAATGCAATTTATGATAATAATTTAAAGATTTCTGATAAAGAAAAAAATATTAAACGTAAAAGTAAACTTAAAAGCTATTAACTGCTAAATGGATTTGGCTGATTAAAGTCCGGAAGATAATTTTGAGGACTTTCAAAATCTTGTACCCAACCTTTTCTGAATCCTAGTTTTTCAAATTCTTTTTTTACCTTAAGGTAATCTTCTTTCATAAGCTTATTTTTTAATAAAAGATGTTCTTTAGTATTTATAACCGGATGATATTGTGACATTAGCGAAATATGAACAGAAGTAGAAATTTCTTCAGCTATACTTTTTAATAAAGCAATACTTTTGTCAATGTAACCGGGTAAAACCAAATGCCGGATAATTAATCCTGAAACCACATAATTATCAGAATTAATAATTAAAGTTGAGCCTTTCTGATAATACATTTCCTTTATAGCGTTTAGTGCAATATCAGGATAATCATAAGCTTCTGATAATTCTTTAGAATCTTTGTTGCTTATATATTTATAATCAGGCAAATACACATCAACGTAACCTTCAAGTTCTTTTATAGTTGTTTGTTTATCATAAGCATTTGTATTAAAGACAAATACTGGATTTTTGTCAATTTTTCTTAAAGTGTTTATAATTACTTTTATATGAGGAATATAATGAGAAGGAGAAACAAAACCAACAATATTAACTCCTGTATTTAAAATTGATACGATTTTTTCAATTACAACAGACAGTTCAAGTTTGTTTTGGTAATGATTATTAAAATTATTACTAATCTGGTAGTTTTGGCAATATACGCAATGTAGATTGCAATGAGAAAAAAAAACATTGCAAATTCCCTTATCCCCGCTTATAACAGGTTCTTCTCCTTTGTGAATACAAATAGAAGCAATATTGAAAGAAGCATCGCTATTACAATATCCGAGTTGGTCAGAGTACCTGTTTGTTCCACAATTACGAGGACAAATTGTGCAATTTTCAAGTTCTTTAAGCGGTTCAGATAAAACTTGATAATCTTTATCGGTTAGTAAAGTCATAAAAAAGATTAAAACATACCTTTAACAAATTCTTCTTTTGATATATTGACAAAATAATCAGAAAAATCAATATTTTCAATCTTTTTTGAAATTATATCTTCGTTATGAGGAATATCAGTAAGCAATTTTTCTAATTCAGTGATATCGTGTTTATTAAAAAAATCTCCGAATATTTTAATATTTGTAATAATTCCTTTATCAACATTAATGAAAAAATCTAAATTACCGCCCTGTGTATGAATAGATTTACTAAAATTATATTTTGGTGAATATCCGTAATTCCAATCAAATGTAGAATATTTTTTTTCAACAAGTTCATTAATTTTCTGAATATCGTTTTTATTGAAATCATAATTTCTACATTCTTTGTGATTATTATTTATATGAGAAAAAATCATTTCAATAAATTCATTTATACTCAAAGGTTTTTTTAAGTGTTCGCAAATATTTGTTACCCTGCTGCTTACTGATTTAACAGATTTGTCAATATATTTATTATTATTCACATTTAAGGCTTGAGAAATATCAGAAATTACAGACGAAAAAAGCAATGTTCCATGATGAAGAACTTTGTTTTTATATAAATGCTCTGCATTACCTGAAATTTTTTTCCCATCAATTAAAATATCATTTCTTCCGCTGAAATAAGCTTCAATTGAAAGCTTTTGTAAAACTTCGATAATTGGGCTTGTAAATTTTATAAAATCAATTTTTTTATTCTCTCCGGCATTTGTTATAAAAGTAAAATTTAAGTTGCCAAGATCGTGAAATACAGCTCCTCCGCCTGATAATCTTCTTACTACTGCAATATTATTTTTTTTAACAAATTCAGGATTAATTTCAGATAAAGTATTTTGGTGTTTTCCAACAATTACAGAAGATGCATTCTGCCATAACATAAAACAATCTTCGGTAAAATTTTTTAATACATACTCTTCAGATGCTAAGTTAAAGTATGGATTTATGGACTTGTTATATATACAAAGCATAATTGTTTTGTGAATTTCTTATTTTTAATGATTTGTAAACTTGAATTTATTATTTATTCTGTTATTTGAGAATTGATATACATTCTTCTAAAAGCTGTTGTTTATCAATAGGTACAACACCGGATTTTTCACAAACCAAACCTCCTGCTATATTTGAAATTGCGGCAATAGAATAAATATCGAGTCCGGCAATCAGGCAAAGTGTCGCAACGCTGATTACAGTATCACCGGCACCGGAAACATCTGCAACATCTCTTATCTGAGCCGGTATATTATGATATGTTTTGTTGTTGCTGATTAATATCCCCACTTCTGAAAGTGTAGTAAGTACGTATTTTATGTTATGTTTATTTTGTAATAATTGAGTTGCATTGAATAATTTTTCAAATTCATTTTTCTTGATTTCAAGTTTTGTTCCTTCAATAAATTCTTTAAAATTAGGTTTAAACAGAGTTACATTTTTATAATTATTGAAGTTCTTTTTTTTAGGATCAACTGTAGTAGGAATATTTTTTTTATTTGCCAATTCAACCACATTATTAATGATAAAAGGAGTTATAACGCCTTTGTCGTAATCTTCAAAAATAATAGCATGAATATTATTTTCTGAAATTATATTTTTAATATGTTCAAAAAATTGAATTTCAATTTCTTTTGTGAGTTCTTTATCAAGTTCTTCATCTATTCTTAAAAGATGTTGATTATGGCTGATAATCCTGGTTTTTGTGGTAGTTATCCGTTTTTTGCTTTTAATTATTCCTGCTGCGGAAATATTATTTTGTTTAAGGATTTCAGAAAAAATAATTGACTTATCATCATCTCCTACAACAGAACAAATAAAAGGATTTGCACCTAATGACTTTAAATTTACTGCAACATTTGCAGCTCCTCCAAGCCGGCTTTCCTGTTTTGAGATAGAAATAATCGGTACAGGGGCTTCCGGGGATATTCTTTCAACTTTTCCCCACATATATGAATCAACCATTACATCTCCGATTACAAGGATATTGTAATTATTGAATTTCTGAAAAATTGTATTTAAATCTTTTTTATTCACAATAATGGATTTTAGTACAAAGTAAAACAAAATTGTTTAATTGTTAAAATGTTAAATTTTTCAAAATAAATTATTTGAAAAAAATTATAAAAATAATTTGGTATTGGCATAGAAATCGCACAACTGGGGTTATTTATCACCAGTTTTTTATTGAGTTAATTGTTGCAATCAACTCCCAAATGTTTTTTTCTTTTTTGAAGATAAATATTTTGTTTTGTTTTTTATAAGAGGAATTTCTTTTTAGAGAACCGAATCTAATAATTGCAACTTGTCCATCTTTGCTAAATAAAGGAGTCGAAAAATTATTTATTTCGCTAAAAAATATTCTAGTTCTCCATTTTATAAATCTTGCTTTAGTTCTCAATGTTAAATTTTGAGAACTCCAAAGAGGTTCTTTTAAATCAACGATTTGTCGTTGATAATAAATTGAATCATACGAAGCGTCAATTAATTTTAAGACTTGGTATATTGCTGTTTCAAATTGTATTGGAACTGTACAAATAATTACATTATCAGGAACATTTGGATACATTTTTTCTACAGAATAGTCTCCATCAAAATGAAAATTTTTGATATTCCATGGATGATCAAATATTATTTTACAGACTGTATCTTGTTGCAGAAAATAATTTAAAATATTTTCAGTTTCAACCTTCCTATTGAATACTTGTCCAAAAGTCAGGTTAAAAACAATTATCAATACTATTAGAAAAATCACTCTCATTTTTAATTGTGGCTAATGGATATATTATGTATGATAAGTGTCATATTTATTCATACTACAAATATAAATAATAATATTTTTATAAATCATAATGATATTTTAATTTTTAGCAACCTTTTGGTTGGTAGAAGACAATCTTAATTACAAATTAAGCTTAGCTGGGCACTTTATATAATAAGCATTATTTCTTTAATTTTACGACATATCTTTGTTTGAAAATATCTTCATCATATGTTTTAAATCCATGACTTAAAACAGTTTCATCTTCTAATGAACAAAAACCATATTCTTTCCTGATCTGGTTAGCTCTTATTTTATCATATACAGGCAAAATAAGTTTTTTCCCTATTCCATTTTCTACATGAAAAAAAGCTAACATTCCAAAAGATTGAACGTATGGATTGTTTTCAAAATCAATATTTTTACATTTAATATAAAATTTATCATCTTTAATGTCAAATATTATGCCTCTATTAGTACCACAATAATCTAAAAAATAAAAAATAAATTCCAAATTATTAAATTCTCCTATTTTATATAATTTAAGTAACTCATTAGCAAAAAGAATGTCATCATTTGGTTCAAAATGACAATAAACAAACTGATACAGAGTTAAATTTGTTTCACCAATTTCTGAAATAGTAGGTAAATGACCATAAGTACTTATCAGTTGATTAAGTTTCAGAACATTAATACTATCCAATTTTTTTTGTTTATTATGAAATGTTTTGTAAAAAAACATTCTATAAAGTTGATCATGAAATGCAATTGAAAGAACCTTGTGTTTAATTTCTTTTTTAATACTTTTTTTATATGAGTTTTTTACCGAACTATATAATTTTTTAACTTTTTTATATTCAAGTGATTTTAAATATTTAAATTCTTTTTCGTGAGATGTTTTCTTAATCCTGTGTTTAAATGTCCACAAGTGAAACCCACTTTTAAATGCCTTTTCAAGATAATAATTTATACTATCCCACTCATGTATATTATAACAACAGTAAGCAGCTTCAGCAGCATCTTCCCTGAATCCCTTCCCTTTAACAGATTTAAACGCACTATCATAATATGCTAATTGTATTTTTTTATCCCAATAACTTAAGTGTGCGTAATAAATATATTTATTGTATTTTATGTAATCATCTTGTGAGTAAATATTTTTACTACAAAATAAAATATAAACAAAATATAGTATTAATATCCTAGCTGAGAATTTTAAAGATTTATTCATATTGGTATGTATTTTAAAATTGTATATTTAAATTAAATATTATGCGGTTAAAATCAAATTTTGATTTATTATTTTAATGTAATCTAACGTGAGTTCGAAATAAGAAAATAAAAAAATATTGTCATAATTAACACTATTTTGTTAATAACTATTTGTTAATCAATATAATATATTCATGGCTTTTTTCTAAATTAGTGTG
>Ga0247841_10013041_pt1 | contig 10720 bp, 7 predicted proteins | sample LaCruzMarch2015__2_FD_192410 | JGI IMG/M metagenome (GOLD analysis project Ga0247841, IMG submission 192410) | Freshwater microbial communities from meromictic Lake La Cruz, Castile-La Mancha, Spain - LaCruzMarch2015_18m | ecosystem: Environmental > Aquatic > Freshwater > Lake | place: Spain...
TCCGTTCCGGCTTTTACCCAATCCGAGGGCTTCGAGCCGTGGGGGAGCGTGCCGGAGTAATCGCTCATGAGCACGCCCGCGATAGCCACATTCGGGTACGCCTGCAGATGGTAATCGACGGTCGAAATGTATTGCGACGTTCCGCCATCATTCAAGTCATAATAGACTTGGTCGGCGAGCTCGGCAATCTTCGTGCGGACTGCCGCATCCTCGCTTGCCGACAAATACGGCTGCGCCCAGTCGTACGCGAAACAAATGTCACGCAATTGCCTCACCCGCTGGATGCCTCCGTTGTCCAAACCGTCTCCGGACGTACGGCTGAAGGAAGCCAGAGCGGCCTTCGCGGTCGAGAGGGATGCCGCTCTCTCCGTAATCTGGTAATCGAGCGCGCAGTAATGGTAATATTCGCTGCTGCAGGTGGAAGCGATGTTGCCTTCCCACGTCTTCCATGGTTCGGCATTCCGGTGCTGGTAGCCCGGCGTTTGCGTTATGTTCTGGAACAACAGGAACGGATGCTTGAGCGTCCCCGCGCCCGCAGCGCCTACGTCGAACGTTCCCATTCCGCTCGGGGTATCCGGCGCGGGTGTCGCCGAAGTGGACTCTTGAATGCCGAGGATATCGGTCGAGTTCGACTCAACAGTTTGATTAAGTACGCCTAGAGAAGCATTTTCGGGGAATCGCGCCGATAAATTGAACGCGTCACGCGTCGATATATCGTCGGATGAAAAGCAAGGTGCCGCGTAGGCAAGAAGGAGCAGGAACGCGATTGAGAGTTCGCGAACTGTATTACCCACGCAGATAACGCAGACTATAACTATTTAAACTTTTGCGTACAATTGGGTTCTTAAAAATAGTCATTCACCGTTTTCTGCTTGCGTTCGATGCCCCTTATTTTTGCGGAAGGGTTTCCGATTACATAGTCGAGCTTGAAGAACTCGAGTTTCTCCCGCTCGAGCATGGACAGCGTGTTCTCCGTCGCTGCCGGAGCGCAGAGTATGCCGCGGACCGTTTCGCCCTTGCGTTTCGCGAGCTCGTCGACGTAGCGCTTGAGCTGCGTGGCTGCGGCGAGACCGGCAGTCCTCCGTTTGAGCTCGATTGCAACCAGACTGCCATTCTTGTCCCGCGCGAGAATGTCAATTGCGCCTTTCCGGAACCCGCTTTCCTGCTGTATGGGGACGAGGCCTTCCTCGATAAGGTGGAGATCCTGCATCAAGAGGTTGGAGAGCTGCTTCTCCGTCCCGAACAGCTTGAATTCGCCGTCGTCGCGCAGGGCGAACGAGTCCGCGAAATGGACTTCGAAGAACCGGACGAGAATCCGCTCGGCGGGCTTGCCGCGCGTCGACTCGACGACAAGGTGCTCGCCGTCCATCTGGACGCTCGTTTTCGAGCCGGGCCCCTGATAGTTGACCGCCTTCATCGATGTCCCTTGGTGGATGAGGAACGTGCCGTCCGGCTTGATGATGAGGAGGCGGTCGCCTTCGCTGAGCTTGCTTGCCGCCCTCCCGTCGTACTGCACGCGGCACTTGCCGACAACGAGCGCCATGCGGTTCTCGCGGAGCGCGCGCTCTACTACCGCTAAAGCTGCATCCATTTCAAGCGAACCCGCAGATGGTTTCCCCGCGAATGAATAAAAATGCGGGGACAACGCGCCCGTGGCGACTCGCTCAATTGTTTAAATAGCCGGTTCTCCAAAATTTCTTCTTAAACGGTTATGGACGATTTTGAATGACAGCTCTTGTGAACAAAGGCGGCACCGCTAACCTCTTGCCCGTCTTCCTTGTAGTCTTCATCGGCATGCTCGGCATCGGCATCGTCATTCCGACGCTCGCGCCCGCGCTGCTTGCGGAAGACAGCATCTTCTTTCCTGCGGGCACGTCCTTCCAAGTGAAAGCGCTCGCGCTCGGGTTCGCGTTCGCGTGCTTCTCGATTGCCCAGTTCTTCTCCGCACCGGTTCTCGGCGGCCTTTCGGACCGGCATGGACGAAAACCGGTACTGCTTATCACCATGCTCGTCGAGTGCGCGAGCTACTCGCTCTTCGCGATTGGCGCGGGAATCAGCAGCCTGCCCGTAATTTTCATTGCTCGAAGCATCGGTGGCATTTCCGCGGGGAACCTTTCGGTCGCGTTTTCCGCAATCGCGGACTTGAGCGACGAAGCGGCCAAGGTTCGAAATTTCGGCCTCGTGAGCATCGCGTTTGGCCTCGGAACCATCATTGGCCCGCTCATTGGCGGAAAGCTCTCTGACCCGAGCGTAGTCTCGTGGTTCACATACTCCACTCCGTTCTGGGTCTCGGCAGGGCTATCGCTTCTTAACGTCGTTCTGCTGCTCGCCTTCTTCAAGGAGACCATCGCGCTCCGCCGCCACGTGAAGCTCGACCTGCTCGCCGGATTCAAGAACGTGAAAAAGGCGATTCGCACCGAGAACATGCGCACCGTCCTCCTCACCGTATTTTTTTTCAGCCTCGGCTTCAACTTTTTCAGCCAATTCTTCCAAGTGCTGCTGATTGAGCGGTTCTCATTCACCGCGTCGAGCATTGGGGATATGGCGGCGTATTTCGGTCTGTGGATTGTCCTTGCTCAAGGCGTGATAATCCGGCCGCTTTCTGCACGCTTTTCGGCGGAACAGGTGATAGCGTTCCTTCCGCTTATTTACATCGCGGGCGTCTCGCTCGTCGTGTTCCAGACGACTCCGGAGTTCCTCTGGGCAATCCTTCCGTTCGTCGTAGCCTCCCAGAGCCTGATGATGCCGAACCTGCTCGCGATTGTTTCCCGCCTCGCTGACAAGAGCATGCAAGGCGAGGCGCTCGGTATCAACCAGTCCGTCCAATCGCTCGGGCAGGTCGTACCCGCCATCCTCGCGGGCGTGTTCATCGCAATAAGCCCCGAACTCCCGCTTGCGTCATCAGCGTGCCTCGTGCTCATCGGCTGGCTTGTCTTCATCGTGGAATTTCATCACCGGAGAAAGCGCGCGTCCCACGCCGCTTAAATAACCTAGAGAGCGAAATACCAACCTTGTGATGATAGAGGTGATCGCGGATATTGGATTGCACAATGCAATCCAGTAGATGAAGATTGATGTGCGGTCTGACTAATATTCATCAGCCTGACCAACAAAAAAAGTCAGGCAAACGACGAGGTTTCGCTCGCCTCAACCTCGTCAATCTCCTAACCCACAAAACCGCTACCAGAAAGGTTTCTTTTCCTAGGAAAACTTGCCCAGATTTCGGGCTAGCGAAAAAGGCGAGTGGTGACTGATCAAAACATAGACGCAGTTTCGTTTGAGAGATGAAGCAAGCTATATATAGCTGGTTGAGCAGGACAGGCTGCATGAGGGTGACCGACGGTAGAACGCCCGAGCGCTTCTTCGCAAACGCTCGGAACTGGGTTGGCGCGGGCGCGGAGAACCGGAAGCTCCTTTTGGAGTTCAACCGCGAGAAAACCGCGCAAGGAGCCGCGGAAGGCACGCGGTACATGTACCTCTTTTGTGCTGTCAAGCTCGCCAAGCACTTCGGAGGGAAATCGTTCAGGACGCTCAAGAAGGCCGATTTAATCGACTTTTTCGAGCGCTGGAAGGCATACAAGAGCCCCTGCCTCAAAATCACCCTGAAAGCCTTCTTCAAATGGCTCAACAACGGGACTTACCCCGAAACCGTCTCGTGGATCAAAACGGGTGGCTTCGCGAGACGCAAACTCCCCGAAGACATCCTCACCCAGGAGGAAATCAAGGCGTTGGCGGATTCGTGCCTAAACCCGCGGGACAGGGCCTTAATCCTCTTGCTTTACGAGAGCGGGGCGCGGGCCGGCGAACTCATCGGTTTGGACATCAAGAACGTCAAATTCGACGAATACGGCGCGGTTTTGATGCTGGACGGAAAGACCGGAATGCGGCGGGTTCGCGTCATCGACTGCGTTCCGGACCTGAAAACCTGGTTGAACAACCACCCGCACGGAAAGAATCCAGACGCCCCGCTATTCCCAGAACTCCGCGGGAAGCTGAACCGTCTTGGGAACCACGCGACTTTGGCGAACATTGTCTACTCCGCCAAGCGTCGGGCGGGCTTGAAGAAGCGGGTTCACCCGCACTTGTTCCGCCATTCAAGGGCGACGCACCTAGCTAAGGACTTTACGGAGCAGGAACTCAAAGTAATTTTTGGGTGGAGCGGGAGCTCGCAAATGCCGGCGACGTACGTACACCTCTCGGGAGCGGATTTGGACCGAAAAATGCTCGAAAAACGCGGAATCATACAAACCGACGACCACCGCCACGAAAACGAGCTCAAGCCAGTCGCCTGCCGAAACTGCCACTGCGAAAACTCGGCAACCGCCCGCTTCTGCACCCAATGCGGCATCGCCTTCAACCTAAAAGACGCTATAAACGCCGATCAGGAAAAGCAGGACGCGGTCAAGTTCATCGACGCGATATTCAAAAACGAGGAGATGAAGAGCCTTTTCGCTAAGAAGTTCCTTGCCAGCCAGATGGTTGCTCCGACGCGGGTAGACACACAGGTCATTTCCTAGGAAAAATTTCCTAGGAAATTGAAAAACGTGATTAGCTTCTAAAACTAGTTTATTTATAAACGACACTCGGAGGTAGCCAGTTCTCCTCCGTGGCTTTGGATATTTTGAGGTAAACGTGCTCCGCAGACTACGATTCGGGATACAGACACGCGCATTTCCTCTTCGGGATGATATTGATTCTGCAACTAACGGATTATAGATCTAACTCGCGATAATTTGCGTATGTTCCTAAGAGTCCAAGGAAAGGGCTCTCATCTCCGCTCCGCGTGTAGATGATAACTCTTGTTTTTGCTCTTGTGAGGGCAACAAAGAAAACGCGATATTGTTCAGAAAAAAGGACTTCTTCCGTGGCATCATGTATTAGTTCAAAGATACTAGCACGTGATGGTTTACACGAAAACCCATGGCTTGTCGCATTTAGGATTATTACAACGTCTGCGGTTAATCCTTTGCTTTTATGCGCGGTTAAAATTCGCGTATAAGTCAATTTTTTATCGTTCTTGCTTCCTTCCTTTTCTGTACGTGTTACACGTATATTTTTTTCATTTGCATATTCGAATATTCGGTTTATTATGTCATTTGAGCTCCGATCCCTATGCAAAACAAGAATATCCTCAGGTTTTCGACCTTCATCCAGTAACTGTTTAATACTGTGAATGCAGTCAAAGGAAACAATTTTTTCGTAGGTGGTATCATCCTTTTTGAAAGGAACGGTTAATATTTCGATTTTATTCATACAAGTTTTCGATGGACCGTTTGATTCTAAGATTTTTGCGGTCCCGAAATTGCTCGCATCGATTACCCGTTTCCCGGCTTCTAATATTATCGGAGAGTTCCGATAGTCATTCTTCAAGTATATCTTTGTTACTTTAGATCCGATGACTTTCCGGAAATCGGTAATAATTGTCGGATCCCCTCCAGCAAATGCGTATATGCTCTGCCAGTCATCTCCGACACAAAATAGGGTTGCACCCGGGTTTAGTCTCATGATACTCTTGATAAGTTCAAATCGTTGATAACTAATGTCTTGGAACTCGTCAATAAGTATGTGATCGTATTTATTCTTCCACTCGCCCGGGTTTTCATTTAGTTTATCATTTGCGAGATTTATCATATCTTCAAAATCAATTTCGGGATCAAGCTTTTCTTGATAAATTTTGAATACTGGTAAAACTAAGTTGGCGAACGCGCGTTGTATCTCAGTCCATCTTTCGGGATTGCCCGCGATTCGCAGTTCGATATCATCTGGGTATTCAGAATAAACCTTGGAGAACTTAATAAATTGGGATATATCATTGATGATTACATTCTCTTTAGGTTCGTAGCACCCAATAAACTTGTCGTATATCTCTCGTTCAGATCTTTTAGTAATGGAGTACTCTGGGAGTTTACCTAAGTTACGTATTCTTTCGGTAATTTCTTGTATTAGATAAGCTTTATCCGTCTTATCAATCGAGTCAATTATAATCCTATTTGGTTTCTCAGCACACCCGCTGCCTACATCGAGATGCACAACCTGTCCACTAGGCGTCTCCAACATAAAGCTAGGCGGGGCACACCTCCCGTCGCTTACTACGACAACGTCGATATGAATATCGTTCCCTTTCATTGAGAGATTATGTTTGAGGAGGAAGTTATGTACACGGATGGCGGTATCCTTATTTTCGCCGAAAAATTTTGTTCTATTAATCGATTTCCCAAGTGAGTAGCGTTTCACTGTGACTGTTTCATTCCGTTCAATATTCTTATCAGGAGGAGTATCTTCTTCCGCCGCAAAGCAACGAAGTTCAGCGTACTCGTTATAAAGCCTTAATTGTTCCTCATTATTCTTAAAATCATTTACGATGTCTCGGATGAATTTTTTCCTTAATGCATCGTCAGTTACTTCATCATCCTCGTCATCATCATTGCCTCCAAATTTGTACTTCCTTCCGGATATTTTCATACCGAGTGAGTGGAAGGTTCTGATGTCTACGCCCTTTTGTTCAAAGAATGGTTCTCTACGCTTTATTTCCTGTTTGGCATCTTTTTGATATGCAAGTGCTAAAATCCTATCACCCGGGTTTTTTTGTACCTTCATGAGATACAGAATACGTTTGACTAATACATCGGTTTTGCCTGTCCCCGGTCCGGCTAGGACTAAGTTTACTTTGTCATCGCTCAAAACTGCTCTCTTTTGGTAGTTGTCCATACGGAGGTACTCTTCCCCGAGCGTGGTCTTGTCGAATAACAACTCTTTGGATTTGATGAATTCGTCCATTTGTTCTTCTTCTCTGCGAATCTTTTCCCCGCTCACATTTTCCAAATCTTTTCTAAGTGTATTAAACTTTTCTTCTACTAGCCGTTTTAGAAAACATGTCGTGCTAAGTGGTTTGATTGCTTTATTATTTTCTTGTTCGATAATATCAAGTTGTTCACAATATGGTTCATCGTTAATATCTTTTTTTAGCTCGGCGTACCTCGCGTTATCCATGTTTTTCTCAAAATTATTCTTTTCTTGTTCAGAAAGAAGCGCAAATTCCCCCTGCCAGCAATTACTTTCTTTGAAAAGCGCTCGGGCCCGCGGCGCGTTTCCCAGCGCCCGATACGAAAGGGCCCAATAATATTTTGCAACGGGCCATTGCTGCTCGGTATTATACTTACGATATCCTTCTTCTGCGTTATAAAAGCGGGTAGCGGCCTTATCCCATTCACCTCGTTGGTATAACGCGTATCCGATGTACAAATTATTGATGGGGGCCCCCTCGTAATATTCATATATTCCATCAGCTGAATGATTTAGAGTTTCGTTACTCTCCCCTTTACTCAACAACAAAGAGTACCCTTTACAGCTCAAAGCCTTTGGATTGTATTCGTCAAAGGTCAATGCTTTATCGCATTCGACAATCGCTCCGCTATAATCATGTATCTGTATTTTCTCTATCGCGGCATCCAGTATTTTCTGGACCTCGTCCTTTTGGTTTGGTTCCAGCATGCAAATTACACCCGAGGGCGCTACCCCAGTTCAATGCAGATTTGTACGTTTTACTTTATCGCCAGCGGATTGTAGATTCGTAGCGTCATTACGGGCTAGCTTATGGCGTCCTTTGGTTTATTTGTATTTGTTTGAGTTGTAGCAGATTCAGGCCATCGGATCTCATTTTCGAGCGTTTGGGCCTTCGGTAGGACGCATATGCTGAATGTATGCGTATGTGGATGGAAAAATGCGTATGGTACGTTCCTGTTTTCGTTTAGCCATGCTAATTGAGCGTACCCGAGTGTTTCGCCATCCAGTTCTAGGTCTCCTGATAGTTGGTCTAAGCGTATTTTTTTGTCGCCGACTTTGATTTGCTGTTGTTCGAGGTTGCGATTCAGGCGTTCAATCTCTGTTTCTTCGATTATGACGTTCGTTATGAATGAGCCGTCTATTTCGGATATAATGTAGGGGCACTGTTTCATTTTTGGTTCCGTGAGAAATCGTTCAACTTCTTTCTTTACTTCGTAATAGTCGCGGAAATGCTCTTTTCGCGCTTTTTGGTCTCCTTTCTCCTCCGCGGCGAGCGCTGCGGTTTTATTTGCGCGCAGCTGTCCCTTCTTCTTTTCGAGCCAGTTGTTATTGTCTTGAAGAAGGCGGAAATGGTGGTACGCCTGGGTGTATGATCCTTCACGCGGAAATTCCGCTTTAGCCATTTTGCGTATTTTCGCGATATTTTCCCCGATTTTTACATCAATCTCTTCAAAGATGTCCATTTTTATCACGTCACGCTAACGGGAACCCCAGCCAGAGTGAGTACAGATTGCCCTTGTGCCCTGAAGGCGCTCACTCTGGTGGCACACTACCGCGTCGTTATAGCCCATCGCGCTCTCCGTTCTTTGATTAGCGGAAGGGAGTCTTCTTCCCGTCAATCTCGAACGTGTGCTCGCCCGCTTGCTTCACTGCCGTATTAAGGAAGCGATTCCCGGCCTCTTTGATTTTTCCGCGCGTTTCTTCGCCAGCCGCAAGGTAGCATAAGCCCCCGATTGCAGCTACTGCGAATAGCCCTACACCCAAAGCAGCTATATCCTTCGGGTTCGTTTTGATGCTCAACGCTTCCATCCGTACATCCATGTTCACACCTCACGCCCCAAATTATCATCATTTTTTAAATATAACGGTCGCGGTAACGCGTACCTTCCAGTTCCTTTCTCATTTCTGCTTTTCCGTATCAAATCTCGATTCGCTCTCCTTTTTTTACGTCGATATGTTTCGGGAATAGTTTGGCTTCTTGCGTGTGTATTGGGATGAGATTTTTCGCCTCAATTTCCTTGATCATCTCGAAGATTTCGTCTTTCCCCGCGTGGCCTGACGCGTGTAGCTGGTAGTGCTCCATGGTGAACCGGTCTAGCCAGTTGTGCAGTATTTCGTCTTGGAGTTGTGATGACGGGTCTTCTTCGAATGGCTCGCTCATGGAGTGGATGCATGAACCGCCAGGCGCGGGGTTCACGTCTACGAGCTCTTGGAGTTGTGTGAAGTCCAACTCCCAAATGACGTCTTTTTGGTTCTTTTTCACCCAGTCCGCGTCCACGCATTTGTCGAGGAATGGTTTCTCCCACTTTTTGTATTGCTTCATTTCACGCTGGTAGATCTCTATTGCCGGGTCTTTCGTGGGGTCTGGGAGCCCTAGCGCCTCGTCTTCTTTGAGGCTGAGGAGTAAATGGGCGGTTTTGAGGCTGATGACGAGCTTTTTTCCGGTTTTCTTGGCGATTTCATGAAACGTTTTGAAGCGGTCGAGGTCTTTGGGGTAACGCATGGCGAGAATGAGTTTACCGCAATTCTCACAGACTTTCGAGCTCTCCGAGCTAACGAGGGACTCGGTGTGGTTCTTGCGTTTTTCGGAAGCGCTAACCCGAGTTCCCTCGATTATCAACACTTCCGCATCCTGCTTCCGGACGTTTTCAACGAATTCTTCGGTCATTTCCGGCTTGTTTCCGTGCTTTCGCAGGTCTCCTGAGTACGCGATTACTCCGTTGCTCGTCTCTACGATGAAACCGTATGCTCCGGGGACAGAGTGGTCTACGTGGATGGGCGTGATTTCGATGCCGTCTATTTTGATTTTCTTTCCTGTCCGGAACGTTCCGAGGGCGTTCTTCTCGATTATCGTTCCATCCTTCTTTTCTTCATCTTCTTCGTTGAAGAAGAACGCTTTTGTCGTCTCTTGAACCGAGTCAAGGATTGTCTTGCACGTTTCTCCCAGGTAGAGCGGTATCTTTGGGTCAAGGAATCTGAGGTGGGCGACATGGTCGAAGTGCGGGTGGGAGATGAAGATCGCATCGTATTCAGGTTCAGAGTATTTTATCCGTGTATCCTCGAGAGCCTGCTTGTTGTATAAGCCGGATAGCTGGGGCATGATGTCTAACGCGAAGTAATCCTTGAGCCCAAATCGGTCTCTCGGCTGGAGCCAGTCAACAAAATACTCGTCCAGTAGACTGAAGGACTGCCCGAAGTCAAGGAAAATCCTGGTTTTCCGGTCTTCTACCAGAATCTTGTTGCCGCCGATTTCGTTCGCCCCGCCGTAGACTGTCAGAGAGACCGTACTTCTCACCTCATTCGAGCTCTTCAACCACTTTTAGCACGTCTTCAAAGCGTTCCAGCGTAAAATCCGCGACTTCCCGTTCTGGGGTGTAATCAATGCATCCATATTTAGCGAAGCATGTAGTGATTCCGGCTTTCTTCGCTCCCAAAACGTCCCGTTCGGGGTTATCGCCAACAAACAACGCTTCTCCAGGCGTTACTCCCAACTGGCTTAATGCCCTCAAGAACGGCTTTCTTGACGGTTTAAGCTCATTCGTATCATCAAGGGTGACTACTACCCCAAAGAAGTGGTCCAAGCCCGAGAGAACTAGCCGCTGCCAAGCTTTTTCTCTCGGCGCGTCCGTGACGATTCCGAGTTTGAACCGCTTCTGGAGGACGGAAAGCGTTCGAATCACTTTGGGCCTCGGGCGGAGGAGGGCGTACTTCTTCTTTTGGTACCCGATGATAGCCGCCTGCTTTGCGCGCTCGTGCAAGTTCGGGCTTAAGTTATACCGCAACAAGAGATCGTGAAAAGTGTTCTGGTATTCGATTCCCTTCTCGTCATAAATCCCGAAAATCTTTTTGTAGAGTGCCCGCTCGTCTTCATTCACTCCCGCCTTCCTGATTGCTTTCGCGGCTGCGAGGGCGGACTCCCGCTTAAATCTCGAAAAAT
>Ga0247841_10013045_pt1 | contig 10718 bp, 8 predicted proteins | sample LaCruzMarch2015__2_FD_192410 | JGI IMG/M metagenome (GOLD analysis project Ga0247841, IMG submission 192410) | Freshwater microbial communities from meromictic Lake La Cruz, Castile-La Mancha, Spain - LaCruzMarch2015_18m | ecosystem: Environmental > Aquatic > Freshwater > Lake | place: Spain...
CGCTCTTCACGAGCTTCCCGGCCTCGACTGAAACCGCACGGCCGGCGTTCTCCATGAGTTCCCGGGCAGGCATGCCGCCATCTATAGCGGAGCGGTCCATCTCTTTTGACTCGGAAGCCGTTACATATCTCATAAAACCTTTATAACCACCCGCAGAATGCGAGGGCTGCGATCGTCTTTGCGTCTACTATCCGTCCGGACTTGAAGAGGCGCCGCACAGCGGCTCTGGTGAGGACTTGAAGTTTTATAACTTCATCTTTATCGGCGTGCCTGCGGCGCACCACGAGCCCGCTTGCTTTATATATCATTATCTTTTCCGTAGAGTACCCGGGGACAGGGTATATAGAACCCAGGAGTTTCATATTTTTGGCCGAGTAGCCCGTCTCTTCTATTATCTCGCGCTTGGCACAGGCAAGAGCGCTCTCGGGGGAGTCTATCGTCCCTGCAGGAAGTTCGTATATGTACTTCCCCACTACAGGCCTTAATTGACGCAGCATTATTAACTTATCTTTCGACAGGAAAGGTATGATAAGCGCGGCGCCGGGATGCTTAATTATCTCAAACGTCGCAAGATACCCGTTAGGCAGGCGGACCTTATTTACAAATACCTTAAGAAGCTTACCCTTAAAGACGCTTTTCATATGGATTTCATCGCAATAAAAAAATGGTGCCGAGAGCAAGAGTCGAACTTGCCACGCCTGCCTTTTCAGGGCAGCGCTCTACCGCTGAGCTATCTCGGCACTGTGAGATAAATTAACATGAAACCACACGACGGTCAATACTATTTATATTCGACGCCTTTGAGACGCTCTACATAATTCTGGGCGCTCACGGCGGCGGTCGCTCCGTCACCTGTAGCCGTTACCACCTGTCTTAAGCTCTTTTTCCTCACGTCCCCACAGGCAAATATGCCTTCGCAGGACGTCTTCATATCATCATCAGCTATGATATAACTCTTATCATCGGTTTTTACTATCGACTTAAATAAACCTGAGTTTGGTGTAATACCCACAAATATAAATACGCCGTCGCACCTTATATCCTTAACATCACCCGTCTTATTGTTTTTAACTTTAATTGCCTCAACCCTTGTCTCGCCAGTTATTTCGGTAGCGACCGAATCCAAACACAGCTCTATCTTCGGGTTCGCAGCAGCCCTTTCCTGGAGTATCTTTGCAGCCCTTAAACGATCTCTTCTGTGCACAATAGTTACTTTCTTCGCAAACTTTGTCAAGAACAGCCCGTCCTCAAGCGCCGTATCTCCTCCGCCGACGACAACTACCTCTTTATTGCGAAATAGCGGGCCGTCGCAGGTAGCGCAGTACGAAACCCCCCGCCCTATCAGGGCATCTTCTCCAGGTATGCCGAGGCGATTCCACCCGGCACCCGTTGCGGCTATAAGCGTTAGCGTTTTTACCCGCGATCCGTCCTCCAATGTCACCAGAAAATGACCTCCCGGCCCTTTTTTTAATTCTATAGTTTTTGCTTCAGCCGTAACTGTCTTGAGTCCGAAGTGCGCCGCCTGCTTCGCCATCCACTCCGCGAGATCAGGTCCCGAAACGCCTTCCGGAAATCCGGGGAAGTTCTCGATCTTATCCGTTACTAGTATCTGCCCGCCCGGGATAGCTTTTTCAAATAATATTACATCCATTCTCGCCCTTGCGGCATAAAGCCCCGCCGTCAAACCGGCCGGTCCGCCTCCCAATATAACTATATCGTGTATATCAGCCATCTATTTCCTCGCTGTATTGATAAATATCACCAGGCCTAAAATGAAAAATACCACATTCGGAAGCGACACGCCGATGAGAGGCGGAACCGTGCCTTTCAGCGAAAGCGCCACTCCGGCCAAAAATAATCCCCAGTATGCAGCGAATATTATAAGGCTTATTCCAAAACCTATCGATTTCTCGCTGCGATGCGCCCGTATCCCGAGCGGTATCCCTATAAGCACCAGCACGAAAGACGCTATCGACATATTTATCTTCTTGTATATCTCTACGTAGAGCGGCAGCGTATCGATTTTCTGGGCTTCGGACCTCTCTATCTCCTTATTCAGCTCATTAACGGTCATCTCCCGCGTCTTCTTCCCTATCTTATCTTTCTTAAGCACCTTAGAGAGATCTATCGACATATGATATACCTTGAAGTTCAGCTTATAGAAACTCCCGGGATCCGTCGGCGATGGCTCTTCGCTGGTACCATTATATAATTTCATCTCGACTACTTCGCTGCCCGGAAAAGTCTTAATCTCGCCGGCCTCGGCCACTATCGTCCTGGTGGACTTACCTTCCTGGGGCTGATATATCCTTATGTTCTTTAGGAGATTGCCGTGTATCTCGTGTATGAATATGACATAATTCTCAAAACCCCTTATGAACGTTCCCTCCTCGAGATACGCCGTGGGTTTCTTCATCCCGACCTCTTTTATGACCCGTCTGGACGCGAAAGACGCGTTAGGCGAGACCTGGTCGTTTAAGAAGAATGCCAAAAAGCTGAATATTATGCCGAGTATTATGACCGGGGATGATATCCTGGCCAAACTTACGCCTGAGGCCTTCATCGCCGTCAGTTCACCGTCGGAAGAAAACCGGCCGAAAGTAAGTATAACAGCCGTAAGTATGGCTATCGGCAGGGTAAAGCTCAAAAGCCACGGAATAAGGAAGAAAAATAGTTTCAGGACCGAGAATAAGTCGACGCCTTTATTGATTATATAGTTTGCCAGCGATATTATGTTTCCGACAAGAAATACGAACGTGAATACTACTAGCGAGAGAAGAAATGAATGGAAGAACTCTTTAAGTATGTAGTTACGAAGTATACGCATACGGCTAGAAGAATACGCTCTTCAGCGTATAAAATAGGTCTTTCCACATGTAATAGCACAGATACTCCCATAGCGGAGGAAATATCTTGCGGACCTCCAGGTCTACATAGTCACCTAACACCCTGACTGCTAAATAGTGGTGGTATCCGCCGGCAGATGTGGGTATGTCCATGGGCATCCCCGCGCCTCCGGTCGTTATATATTTAACTCCTCCATAGGAAGATTTTTTGAACATATGTTCATGGCCGGTGAAGACTATGTCAACCTTGTATTTCTCGCACAGTTTCATGAATCTATACGGCCAGGCGCTGAGCTCCGGCTTGTACCAGGCCTGCTGATACGGAGAAAGCGGCGGCTTGTGCATGATGATAAACCTGTGCTTATAGGCAAGAGACTTCTCGAGCTCCGACTCCAGCCATACAAACTGGCGGGGGGTGATAGCTCCTATAGTATTATCAAGTATGATAAAATAGGAGTTGCGGTCAACGAAAGACATTTCGTTGGAACCGCAATACTTTTTGAACAGGTTTTTCGTTTTCTTATTGTCGTCGTCATGGTTGCCGGCTGCGCATATGACGGGCCGGTTGATCCTGGAACGCATAATATCAAATATCCGAAAATCCCATTTTGAACTGCGGAAACTTATATCTCCGGCGCTCAACACAAAATCCACAGGGGTCTTCTTAAATCTGTCTTCGCGGTTCATACTGCGAACCACTTTAAGCATAGCGCTGTCATCAAGCACCAGCCCGGCATGATTGTCGGAGAATACCAGGAACCTGAAACTGTCGCCTTTATTGGCCGCCAGCTGCCCCGCTGCCTGTGCATTCGTATACGGCACCGGCTCTTTCGAAAGATAGAGCGGTATCACCGGCGCAAGCGACACTGCCGAAGCGATAAGAAGCACAATACCCGTGATCTTCAAGAAACGTTTCATATTTGCAATTTTACAACCATTTTCCGTCGTTGTCTATAAATATCCCTTTGGGAAGGGGGATACAGTGAGTGCCTGCGGAGCTTACGGATTGAAGCACGAACGCCATAAGGGGGAAACAATGTTTCCCCCTTTGGAATTTTTTTCCTGATTTGCTAATAAGAATTGACGGAAAAAAATTGGCGGAGAGGGAGAGATTTGAACTCTCGATGCGGTATTACCCACATAGCGGTTTAGCAAACCGCCGCCCTAGGCCACTAGGCGACCTCTCCAAAAAATCTCGTGCTGATTATAACAACTTTACAGGTGGGTGTAAAGCGGGAATTTATGAGCCTTTCGGCCTTACGGATTCTGTATAACAAAGGGGCGCGCGATTAATCAAACGCGCCTGTAAAATATTCCTGGCCTGTCTGCAAGCCTGTGACAGGATCATACGTAAGCTTCGTATACCCAACCATAGGATATTGCGGGTTACCCTGAACATAAAATTTCGGTACCAGTTGCTCGACCAATATCTCCCTCGGCGCGGAGCCATCGGCGGGATAGCTGTATGTATAGGTTGACTTTATCATGGGATTCCCTCTATAAGTGTCATACGGTTCGTACACCTTCCCGGTCAATCTTCCGTCCGGGCCATACGTTTCGATGAGCTCCGTTCTCTGCAGAGTTCTTGAGTCAAAGGTGGTTGTAAATTTATGTTTAGTTGTTATCTGGTACGAGCCATCGCTGTTATATGTGTAGTTTACGTACCCCCATAGCGTCTGCACGAGAACCGGCGGCGTAGCCAGGTGGTCCAGCGTAGCCGGCGTACCCAATGATTTGACAACAACATCGTACAAAGTCTTGGCACTCAGTTTCCCTTCGACATAAGAATACACTTGACGCTGATAATGCATAGGGTTGCTCGGGTTTGCATAAACATTTCGCTCCTGGATCTGCGGCTTGCCGCCTACAGTATAGCAGATGTATGTTTCGTAACTGTTCAAGACCGCATTACCATTTTCCGAAACGGAATAGAAATCGATCCTCGACGGCACGTCGCCGGGATTCCAGGTCGTCTTCTCGAGAGAGCTGGCGCCATACTTGAATGTCTCATAATATCTGAGCGCGTTGGCAGACGTGAGGTACTGCTTCTTAGTTACTTTCCCGCTGACGGTATCATATTCCTCAATAGTAGATCCGGAAAGCACCCCGTAGCTATAAGTATAAACCTGAGAACTTTTCAAGACCTTGTCCGCCTGGTCGGAATTATAGATATCTTTTTTGGTGACCTTGTAATCAGCATAAGTGTAAATTTCATAGCTGGTAACAGCATACGAGCTATTTTTATATTTTACGGTCTCTTTCTGTCCGGACGTATTATAGGTATACTCTATGGAATTATCATATAATCCCCCGACATAATTCTCCAGCTTCGTATTTTGTCCTAGGGCATTGTAGACCCGTTTTGCAGAAAGAACCTCGCCCGCATAGGTAAAGGTGTCATAGCCGATCATTCTATCGACACCGCCAGACCTGCTGCCTGGCGTATAGTCCTTAACAAAATACGTGATCTGCAGGGGTTTTCTACTTGTTGTATACGTAAAAGTTTCGTAGCTTACCACCAGATTGGATTTGTCCAGGTGCTGCTTGGTGCCAATATTTCCTTTGGCATCATAAATATTGTTCACGTAACCGGTCAGCACACCATCGGCGTCGTAGACGTATTCCCGGTAGCCGGTCTTTGTTCCGGCATTGTTAAATATGTCCGCTTTGGTAAAAAGGCCGCTTGCGGCATCGTATTTATATAATTCGTAGCCGGTTCGCGTATTGGAGGAATTAAATATATTTTTGACCACGATCCGTCCGTTTCCATCTAAGGAGTACTCGTTGTAGCCGGCCTGTGCTCCATTGGTGTAGAGGTATTCCCGATATCCGACTCTTTTCCTTGTTGCTGGGTTGTCATTGTCGAAAATGTCCACGGTAGTGAGAAGACCGCTTATGGCGTCGTAGTTATATGTTTCGTGCCTTAAGATGTTTGCTTTAGCGGTATAAGTGGTCTTGGTTATAAGCCGTCCGCCGGTGTAACTGTACATATCGTAGGTGTTGAGTAGCCCTTTGGCATAGTTATATACCTGGCTACTGGTCATCACTCCACCAGTAAATGTAGTCTTGGTTGTGATCTGTCCGCTTCCATTATAGATGTAGCGTTCAGAGCTCAACGCGCTATTGCGCGCAGTGATATCGACACGCTCAAGCTGTCCTATAGAGTTGTAAATGTACCGCTCGGACCTGACCGGCGCCAGCCAACTATAGTTGTCTAAGATCTCTTTAAACACGAGCCGCCCTGCGGGGTCGTAGGTGTACCGCTCGGATCCCATCGGCGCATTGTTAGGGCTTCTGATAGACTTACCTATAAGCTGTCCGATGGAGCTGTAGGTATATTGCTCGGATCTTACCGGTGCATTTCTAGCTCCGGTGAAATACGTACCGATAAGCTGTCCGATGGAGTTGTAGGTATATTGCTCACCGCTGATTACGCCGGTAGCGCCGGATACATACTTGAAGCCAAGCTTTCCGTAGTTTGGCCCGCTGGTGATGTAGGAGTAATTTTCGTAGCTGAGTAAAATGACATTGCTCTGTATGCCGCTGCTCTGTCCAAAGATAGTCTTTTTGGACAGCCACCCACTTACATAGGAGTATGTTTCATAACCGGTAAGCACGTGACGGGTAAGCATGCTGTCCCAGCTGAACATCTCCTTTCTAAGGATCTGTCCGTTGAGATTGTAGGAGTATATTTCATAACCGGCAAGCACATTGACCTGGTTGATCATGTCCTTTCTTATAAGCTGCCCGATAGCATTGTAGGTGAATACTGTAGTTCCGGTAGAAAATCCCGAGGCCCAGGTGGCTACCCGACAGACACTTATAGACCCTCTTTCATTATAGGTATATTCTTCGGATCCGGTTCTGATGCCGTTGGCGTTGAAGATATCCTTAGTCTCAAGCTGGCCGGCGGCATTATAGTAATAGCGTTCGGAACCGAGCTTTATGCCATTAGCGGAAAAGGATCTAGTCAAATAAAGTTCCCCGACAAAAGGTCCGGTGGTATTATAGAAGTATTGTTCGTAGCCGATGAGGGCCTTCTGCGCATTAAAACTCCTTTTTTCTACAATCTGTCCGATGGGGTTGTAGGTAAAGCGGTCAAAAGCGCCTGTTTGCTGTCCGCTTGCATTATACGCATACTGCTTAGCGCTGGTAAGGATCCCGTTTAGATCATAGGCATAGGTCGTCTGAGCTGTCTGGACTGTCTGAACGCCGTTACTCGAGAAGCTGTCTTTTACGATGAGCCTTCCGGCAGGATCGTATTTGTACTTTTCTAGCTCTGTGGTGATTCCGTATGCGCTTTCATATTTTTGAACCAGCTGCCCGATGGAGTTATAGAGATAATTCTCATATATCTTCGTCCGGATACCGTTCTCATCATATAAGTATACGGATGCGGAGAGATGTCCGCTTTCACCATAGTTAACCAGGTCATAGACGTATGTTGTCTGATACATCTGAATGCCGGTGCTTGAATAGGTATCTTTTATTTTAAGATTCCCGGCTGTATCATAAGTATACTTTTCGGATCCTGTGACGGTTCCATTGGCGGCGTGGTCTTCTTCCCGGACAATCTGTCCGCTTAAGTTATGCGTGAAAATCGCATAAGCACCCGTCTGGTTTCCGGCCGCATCATAATCATATCTTATGGAAGTCTCAAGGGTATCACCTGTATAGAAGTATGTTGTATGACCGGTTTGAACGCCGCTAGCCGAACGGCTATCTTTTGACTCAAGTCTTCCCGCAGCATCAAATGAATAATGCTCGGATCCCGTGATGGCTCCGTTGGCAGCATGGTCTTCTTCGATGACATCCTGTAAGACAGGGTCGTACGTGAAAACCGCATAAGCACCCGTCGGCTTCCCGTTCGCATAATCATATACGACAGCAGTGCGAATGCTCTCGCCTTCATATATGTACAATGTCTGGCTGGTTTGTGTGCCGTTAGCCGAGAAGCTATCTTTTGTCACATGCTGTCCCGTAGAATCATACTGATATTTTTCCGATCCGGTAACGGTCCCATCGGCGGCATAGTTTTCTTTGAAAACAATTCTTCTGGTAGCCTGGTCCGGAGACAATTCGTATGTCAGCTTCGAAAACGTCTGGTCAGGATTATAGACTGTTTCATTGAGCACGGGCTTAGAAGGAGCCGTTGGCTGCTGATACTGCGTATTTGCATCTTGAATTGCCTGACTCTTTGCTACTTCAGCGGCCGCATTTGCTTTACTATCTGGGTTTGATACAGGTATCACCGTCGTGCTTTTCTGGGTATATTCTGCTGGATATGCGGGCGATATCGCGGTAGAGATGGCTAATAGGACTATAAAAGCTGCCTTTAATGTTTTCATGGCGCACCTCAAATCTTTTATGTTCCTTTATAAAACTTTTTATTATTCAAGCAAAAAAAATGTTGCATTTCACGCGGTGTGATTTTTTGGCAACTTAGCTAACCCACTTTCAATTTCCAGAAAGATTAAGCCTATATATTGACGTTATTTTCCTTTCTAGTGAACTAACATTTTATTATTGTAACCCTCACACCCATACCTAGTTCAAGTGTACACGACAATATCAATTGTTTCAAGAGATCCTATGCTAACTTTTTTCTATTTAACAGTTTGAATCTACCGGGGATAAATACGGTAATAAAACGTATCAAGAGAGGATTGATTTGGAGTATTTATTGCTGGGAAATAGGATAAGATTTGCTATCGGGGCGGTCTTTACGTTTCATTCTGAAAAATTCTTTCAATAATGCCGCGCACTCATCCTCTAGAATACCTTTTGTGACGGCAATCTTGTGATTCAATTTCAGCTTATTTATATCGAGCACCGAACCGAAAGCCCCTGTCTTCGGATCTGCCGCGCCGAATACGAGACGCTTTACCCTCCCGAGGATCATCGCCCCGGCGCACATCATACAAGGTTCGATAGTAGCATAAACTGTTGTGTCGAGCAACCGTTCACTGCCCAGATGCGCCGCGGCCTGGGTCAACGCTATCATCTCGGCATGAGCCGTCGGGTCTTTCAGTAGTTTTATCTGGTTATGGGCCTTGCCTATAACCATCCCCTTGTGAACGATTACAACTCCTACAGGCACCTCATCGGCGTCGAATGCCTTCACGGCTTCCTTCAGCGCCTCCTGCATATAATGTTCGTCAAGTTTTATCATTAGATTGGCGCGCCTGGCAGGATTCGAACCTGCGACCACCTGGTTCGTAGCCAGATACTCTATCCAACTGAGCTACAGGCGCACGAATTTTATTTTACGACGCTTCCCAGCTTTACTTCTTTATCGAGAGTTACTATGGAAAGGCCTGCGTCGTCGGAAGCGGCCAGGATCATGCCGTTAGATTCCACGCCGCGCAGCATCGCGGGATCGAGATTATCGACGACCACAACTAACTTCCCTATAAGGGCTTCTTTCGTGTAAGAATTCCTGATACCGGCTACGACTTGCTTAGTCCTGTCTCCCAGGTCTACTGTTATCACGTACAGCCTGTCGGCATTTGGATGTTCCGTAACTTCCTTCACCTTACCTACCCTGAATTCCAGTTTCTTAAAATCGTCGTATGTAGCCACTTGGCCCTCCAGTTTACCAGTACATCCTTTTAAAACGCTCTGAGTATCTTTTTATCCATTCGCGTGAGGCTTCTTCAAGCGATATCTCTTTACCGGTCTGCATGCTTCTTAAATCCCTGTATTCGCTTATCAAATATATTTGTTCTATAAGTTTTACCTTAAATGCATCATTCGTCCTGTAAAAACGAACGCCTATATTATTAAGTTTGGTCTCCGGGTTCTTGTCGCAATGCACGACCTTCGCCCTTATGTTGAACACTTTGTTCTCAAACGGCATCTTTACGATTATGGTCGACCCGGCGTCCACAGGGCGTTTCGCGGCAAAAAGGAGCCCTCCCATACTGATGTTTAAGGTGCTGGAGCGGGCCTCTTTCCCGCCGCTATCGGCGTCCTTATCCACGATCTTATATGACAACGGAAAACACAGCGGATGGCGGATGAATCTGCGCTTTTCTTCCACGGCTATCTCCTTAGGCTTTCTGTCTCTGTTATATCTCATAAACACCTACATTGTATATCAATAGGCCCTTAAAATCAAGCGCGTAAAATGGCCTTGACACCCGGCGGTTTTTCCATTAACTTAATACAATTATGCATGCACTTACACTCATAATAATAGCGCTTTTGGTCTTCGCTCTCGCATACCGATTCTATGCTAAGTTTATCACTGCGAAGGTCCTGGTAACGAATGATAAAAATATCACTCCCGCACATACTTTTAGGGATGGGCGTGACTACCACCCAACGAATAAATACGTCCTCTTTGGCCACCACTTTGCCGCAATATCGGGAGCAGGTCCGCTAGTCGGCCCGGTCCTTGCCGCACAGTTCGGATACCTTCCGGGATTTTTATGGATACTGATAGGGGCTGTCCTGGGCGGAGCCGTTCACGATCTGGTCATATTGTTTGCTTCTGTCAGGACGAAGGGGATGTCGCTTACGAGAATTACGCGTAAATACGTCGGTAAGACGGCCGGCATGATCGCCGGCATTGCAATACTCTTCATAATAATCACAGCGTTGGCCGGATTGGCACTCGTGGTGGTAAACGCTCTTAATGAAAGTGCGTGGGCTACCTTCACGATAGCAGTTACCATCCCCGCGGCACTCTTCATGGCGCTCTATATGTATCGCCTGCGCCCCGGGAAAATAGTGGAGGCGTCAATCATAGGCATAGTGCTAGTGCTGTCAGGCGTGATCTTTGGGGAACCGATATCCAAGACTGCTTTTGGCCAATATTTCTTATTATCCAAACCGACGCTCTCCATAATCCTGCCCGTGTACGGATTA
>Ga0247841_10013046_pt1 | contig 10717 bp, 6 predicted proteins | sample LaCruzMarch2015__2_FD_192410 | JGI IMG/M metagenome (GOLD analysis project Ga0247841, IMG submission 192410) | Freshwater microbial communities from meromictic Lake La Cruz, Castile-La Mancha, Spain - LaCruzMarch2015_18m | ecosystem: Environmental > Aquatic > Freshwater > Lake | place: Spain...
AGAACTCGATGGCTTTGTCGTCACAAATACCTACCAAAAAATCCTCGAAGATCTCTTTGAAGTCTGTATAGTAAGCCATTTTCGAGAAAAAAATAAGCGCACAAGGCTCCATCCGGGAAAGAATGACCTTCTCGAAAAAACACTCTACAAAGTGATCCACCAAGATTTTCATCTCTCACTCGGAAAAATCTACCAGATTCTTGAAAGGATTATGTGATGATCAGATGGTAGTGATCTGATCCAGCTCTTTGAAGAATCTCTCCGTGAACTCCCCGCGTATGCTATGATGAATGATGCAACTTTTTGGGAAGACCTCACAGAGAGTATGAATACAGGTGCTTTCGGAGAAAAACGCCATACCGGAAAGATTACTTTTCAAGATGTCCAAAAACTTCGCACTATTATGACTGGGAACTTTTCGAAAGGTGGCTTTATAAAAAATATTCTTCATTTTTTTGCGACAAAAGAGGAATTGTAAAGTTTATAGAGCATTTCCCCTCTTGTATATCATACATTAAAAGTAAAGTGTATTTACTTTTTATTTCTTTTAACCTATTATGACTGATAATAATTCGCTGGTCGACAAACTCGTCCAAAAGATACTGCCTATTGTAGGAGTTTTATTTATCGTTGGTGGATTGAGTTACCTCTTCTATACATGACTCTGGGGGGTAATGGACAAGACCGCGCGTCTTGCATTTGGTTTTTTTATTGCCGTTGCTTTTATGGGTTCTGGATTTGGTCTACAACAAAAATTAAAACAATTTTCCGATGTGATTATTGGTGGAGGAATACTCATCTTCTATATTTCTTTGATTTATTGATCACGATTTGAATCTCCCAGCGATATGCTCATCCCTGAGGTTGCCAGTCTAGGAATAGCTCTTCTTTTCGCACTCGCAGTATGATATTTTTCTCAGTTACGACAGTCCAGAACTATTCTCGGAATGGGTATACTAGGTGCCTATATGACGCCCTTCTTCCTTGGACAAGAGTGAGTATGGGATTTCCAGCTGGGTTATAATTCTTTTTTAATTTATTTCCTTGGTATCAATATCGCACTTTTCTTCGCGGCAAAAAAGATATTCCTCAAAGATATTGTTCTCTTTAATATGATGGGTCTTTTTGTAGCGTCTGCATCGATGAATTACCTCTATACAAGTGGCACAATTGATCAAATCAGTCTCGTACTATTTGTAGCGATTATCGGTTTTTCTATTTACACACTCGCGAGCACGAGTCAAGCGTTTGAAAAATCTGAAAATACCTATTTTGCTCTTGGCTGTTTTTTGCCAATTCTCTGGTTTATTGGTAATACCGTTCTTGGAGACGACTTTAGTTCCCTACAGCTTTTCATCTCCTTCTGAGCTATTGCAGCTATTTATTTTTGAGCATGGTATACACTGAGAAATACTATCAAACAACAAGAATATATACCGATGTATATCGGATGAGTGGCAGCACTGATTATGATGATTTTGAGTTTTCAACAAGATCTCGAAGATTATGTCGGTCTCGTAATCGGTCTCGTAAGTATCGTCTTTGCGGGACTTTATTTAGTCAATCCGCTCAAACAGAGACTCTTGTCATATTTTGGAATGGCTCTCTTCGGGGGAATAGTAAATGCTCTCATATTCGGAGCTAAATATAATGATGCCGGTAGCTATCCCTATCTCATTATTATTGGTTTTATTCCACTGATGCTCGGTTTTATAATGAGTAAAAAAGTCGAAACTGCGATGTGACAAATTCTCAATATTTTTGCTAGTTTTTCAGCGGTGATTTCAGGATTGATTTTGATCAATAGACTCTATATCGGTCTCGATATTCCCCTCTCATTTATATTCTTAACTGTGCCGGCTCTTGTGATTATGATATCACTTTTTGTCTCAAAAAATGATCCAAAAGTCGAGAAAGATTTTATCATTGGAGCGACAATTCTCGCAGTACTCTGATATTTTGTGACATTCTTTATCCTCCTCGATCGTATCTATCCTGCACCCGTTTGAATCTATCCTTTCCACACACGCGAAAGCCTTATTGGTATAACATCAGCCATTATATTTTACGGACTTTTGAAAAAACAAAGAAATATGGCAGTAGCGACCAAGGACCATCCCAGCTTCTTTTTGACCCTCCTCACCGTCGTCGCTACACTCCTCGTGGTAAATCAAGAACTTATTACTTCATTTAATTATATTGACATTGACACGCTCGACCAACAAGTATTCTGATTCCGGGCTTTGACAACGACGCTCTGGTGGGTAACGCTCTCTGCCTATCTAATCTATCGAGGAACAAAAGTGCTCAATTATAAGCCAGAAAAAATACTAGGACTCGTACTTCTCGGTATAACGATTCTCAAAATAGTATTTTATGACCTCACGCATGCAGATACAAATCTGAGGATATTTATCCTCATCGTCGTCGGCGCGATCATGCTCTGAGTATCTTACTATGCAAATCAAAAAGAACATAAACCAGAAATTACTGCTGCAAAATAAATCCTTTTTTCATCTCTCTTAAAAGCTCTACTATGAAATCCTTTTTTCATGCTCTTTGAGTCATCCTCCGCATCATCTGGCGTATTATACGAATAGTATGGTACTGGCTAGAGAGACTTATCCTCGTGGTCCTCCTCATAATCATAGCAGTTGGAATGGCTTGGTGGACATCCCAGAAACCATCACTCAATCGTGACTGGGATCCAGTGGATGCGGTCTTGCCGGTTATTACATGGTCGCAAAATATCGTGACGATAAAAAATATCAGAAATCATCTCTGGACCACCGATAAAGATTTTACTGCCCGTTACTATGATGATACTTTTGATCTCGATAAACTCACCGATGTTCACTATGTCCTCACTCCATTTTCCAAGAGTGATGGACCAGCACATACGATGCTTACTTTCACATTTTCTGATGGAAAACATCTCGCTATCTCCGGGGAAATCAGAAAAGAACGTGGTGAATCATTTGATGCTGTTGGTGGAATACTCAATCAATATGAGCTCCTCTATGTCATAGCCAATGAAGAAGATATCATCAAACTCCGAACAAATTATCGAAAAAATGATGTCTATGTCTACCCGATAAACACTCCGAAAGAAAAGATACAAGGACTTTTTCGATCGATGCTTATCCGTGCTGATAAACTGACGAAAGAACCAGAGTTCTATAACACACTCTGGAATAACTGTACTACTTCTCTGCTCACACATGCCAATGCTCTCCGAGAGAATAAACTCGTATGAGGAAAACACACGATACTCCCCGCTCACTCTGACGAGCTCATCTATCAGGCAGAACTTATTAATACAGGACTTCCTTTAATCGAAGCGAAAGCATATTACAAAATTGACGATATCGCTCAGTCTCTCACTGAAGACAAGAATTTCTCGGCAGCAATACGAAAAGAAATACGATAAATATTTATTTCATCTTCCTCCAAAACTGGCACTTATCTCCCCCATTCATCAGATTGGCCTTTGACCAAAGTGAAACATGATGAGGAAAATCATCATACGTTGTGATAACGCCACCCGTCAGGTGATAGGTAAGGAATGTATCTTCTAGGTCACGATACAGCACATCCATATCGTCACTTTCGAGACGTTTCCCATATGGAGGATTGGCGACCAGATGCCCTCCATCGATACACTCAAGTTCTGAAAGTGGTTTCGTAGTAAAAGTAATCGTATCAGCGACGTCAGCTCTACGTGCATTCTCCTGGGAGATAGCAATCATCTCAGGGTCGATATCGCTTCCGAATATTTGGTAGGACTGTTTGAAAACTTTCTTTCTCGCTCCTTGAAGTGCTTCAGTATGAAGCGCTTTATCATACCATGGAAAATGAAGAAAATCAAAATCTCTCTGCAATCATGGTGCGATATTGCGAGCTATCATGGCTGCTTCGATAGGAATCGTGCCGCTTCCGCACATTGGATCATAAAACGGTATCGCATATTTCCAGCCACTCAGAAGTATCATAGCGGCTGCGAGAGACTCCTTAATTGGTGCTTCCCCTGCTAGAGTTCGATATCCACGTTTATGAAGAGCATGTCACGAAGTATTGATCAATATATGTACTTCATCAGCGACCACGAGAATAAATATCTCGATAGGCTGATGCAGCATATTCTCGTGCCATTCATCTTCTCCATTGGAGAGACGTCGAATAATCGCCTTCTTTGTCACAGACTGAATTGTCGGAGTATTAGAAAGTGCCGAGCGAATGCTCGTCGCAGAGATATTGATGGGCGTATTCCCTGGTATCCACTGACTCCAGTCGATACTCTCGATACATGCGAAAAGTCCATCAAACGATGTCAAAACTATCTTATCCAGCTCGATATAGATACGATTAGCAGTACGTGACCAGATATTGGCCGTCGTCATGGTCATCATATCGCCCGAGAATCCAATAAGTCGATCTTGACCATAGGTTATCTGAATATTTTGACGTTCGAGTTCACTACGTACAAGACGCTCAACTCACGGAGTACACGTAGCGAGAAATTGCATATGCCAGCATTATAGAGAGAAGTCTCAGGAAGGCAAAAGAGAGATACTACCGTTGATAATGTCTTTTGAGATATCGAATCTGATCATCAGTTAAAGTGTGTCAATAAATTTTTTCAGCATTTTCTTTATTTATTTCTCCGCCTGATGATAATAAGGCACTTTGTAAGCGTTTATATCCTTGATCTTCCTTATTTGTTTGTACCGGCATATTAGGTCACAATTCAGGGAGGGTAATAGTAAGTCAACCACTATCTGTTTTTAGGGTAGAACCTGTCATTGTTCATTCCAAACCAGAGATATTAATCTTTCTCGGAGTAGTATTTTGCGCCGGACTTCCTGTAGAAGAAGTAATGGTCCCCATAATCTCGTTTGCTGGAGCCTGATCTGCTGGTTTTAATCCTGCAATAGCTTTTTTATTAATCTCCTCATTTTTTTGGAGCATTCATTGCAATTTCACTAAGCTACCTTGATTCTTCTCCACGAGTTCCGACATTTGTTTAGCTTCTGGTGCAGTAGATTTTGAATAAACATTTCTCAAAGCATTTGCAGCATTTTCTGGATAATCAGACATCCTATCTTTTACACTTTTTAATGTCTCATTTGTTTCTGATATACTCCTTGTGACATCCTTTAAGTCACCTTTAGCTTTATTGAGTGGACCATCAAACATATCTCCAGCTGTACGTGCCATCTTCTGCTGATGATTATACTGTGATTGGTTCATTTTGGCAGTAATTCCGGCAATACCATCTGGCGTCAAAGCGGCAAACGCTGGATGTGGCAATGGGATATAACTTGGTGAATGGACGACGAAGTTTCACACACTTTCTCAGAGTTTTGCAAATGGTCTAAATGCTGCTTCTGTCACTGCGTCAAATTTTACCGCAACTTGTACACCCATAAACATAAATACGAGAGCCAGCATCGTCAGAATAAGATGAGCGAAGATATCATCGACGCTCCCTATAGTACCAGCTGCTATGCCTGCTCAGGTAGCAACACTCGCACCAGCTGCTCCACTAATAATCTTTGAAAATGTATCTCAGAAATTGAGGATAATAAGAGCATCATCACTATTAACACTTGTCGTCTTCACATTTCATCTGATATCAGTCCCTATGATAAGTCTCGATCAATAGGTAGCTCCCCCCTCAGAACTGGGAGTTTCTGTTATACAGTAGGTCACCATAAATCAGACTGAATCATTTGTACAATAGAGCTTCGTTTGTTCAACTGTGGCCTGCTTTATTGAGCTATGAAAATTATCACGCACGACTCAAACAAAGAGAAGGCCAAATGCTAAAACTGCAGAGACGAGTACTGGTACCATTGCGAGTTTAAAAAATGCTTTAAAACCAACTGATCCCATACCAGATTCTCACCCCTCTCAAACAGGTGTTCCGAGTCACTCTCATGTGAAAAATGCCAATCCAAAAAGGGGCGAGAGCATGATATAGATCCAGAGCTTGATAGCCCGCATCAGGAGAACCCAGCACAATGCTATCAACATAATCGCAAAAAATACGGTAACAATCAAGCTCAGTCAAAAATCTCGGACGATACCCATAAGGTTCTTCGTACAGTCCTTGGCTGCCATGTACTGCGTACCGTCCGTTGACTTACAAAAATTCTTCAGAGGCTTCATGTCTGCTTCTTGTATTTTAAAAATATTATAGGCGTAGATCATGATGATAAAAAATGGTCCTGCCTCATTGTGTGTGAGAAATTCCGCTGGAGAAATACACTTTACGCCAGTTTTTGTTTTACCTCCAGTACATTTGACATCTTCCCCATAACCACTCGAATTAGTTGTAAAATCAAATTGTTTTGGGAGTACTTTGGCATGCCACAAGGATTTATTCTGTGTACCTGGTAGGGTGCCCGTACTCAATTTACCAATGGAATTCATAGGTATAGAGAGCACAGCTGCAACTGCCTGATTTGCAAATGAGAGTGTCCAACTTACGATCAACCAAGTAAATGGTACTATCAGGATACCCACCAAAAATGGTCATAACTTCTGCTTAAATGCATATTCATTATTGGCGCCACCAAATATCTGCATAATAGCCATATAGAGCAGCATCAAGGCAAAGACAATATAAACAATATTTGACACTAAAATCCATACAGCGAGAAAGTACGGTCGAAGACCAAAAAAATCACCCATCGTCCAGTCAGGAGAGAGGAGCCATCCTGCGAGTACCACCATCGGTCAGAGTATGAGTGCTATCATGGCAAAAATAAGATCCAGAATCTCTATGATACCCTGGGTCAGATCACTCTCGGTATACTGTGGGGCATCTGTTCCAGCACCAAAACACACTCACGTCACAACGATGCCCAGCAGAAGGAATAACGTTATAAGACGTTTTTTGCGAAAAAAATTCAGGCAAGAAGAAAGAAATGTCATCATATTTTAGAGGGTTGTGCGAGAAAATATTTGGAGCTCTTCGAGAGCAGTTACGTTGGTTCCTTTTGGAAGATTGACCGTAATGCCTTGCACGAGAGCAGGGATATTGGCTTTGAGCAATGTGAGTTTTGTATCTGAGAATTTGATAAGTTTTTCATATTCACTCGCGATTTGTTGGCCGAATATCTGTCCATATTTATGATCTTGCTGTACGAGAGTGAGCTCATCAAGCTGCGCGATATTATCCATAATAGCACTACTCCTACGATCCAGGTAGGCTTGCTCTATTTTAGCTTGGGTATTTTTTATATCAGCTTGTGTACTCGTAAGTGCATTTTTATGAACAAGTGTCTGAGCATTAATAGCTTGCAAGGTGGTGGAGGCCTTTTGGGAATGACTTGTGAGCTCTTCGATATAGTATTCGATTGCAGCTTGTCGGTCTTTTTTAGCATCTAGATACTTAGGTATATCGATACGGGCGATTTCTTCATACTCTGAGAGCTGTTGAAAATGATCGGAAAAAAACACTTCACCATCCATAGCATCACGGATAATCGCTGTCTGTGCTGTGGAGACATCGATTGGCAAATTTACCGGTATTTCCGTAGTACGCGATGCACCGGTTCCTACACTATTAGCCACTGCGACTGCTACCATAGCGAGAGACTCCTCTGGGGCACTCTCAAGTATCAATGATGAGCCAACCAGCGGAACACCAAGAGAAAGTGCGAATCATCCAACAGTAACGCCCACGACAATACAAGCAGATATGACAAAACCACACCAGTCTTTGAGAGGTATTCACCAGAGTTTTTGCTGTTTTTTCTTATGTTTTCACATACAGATACAATACCTCATTTTTTGCTTTGATTCAAGCACAGGATATCAATACAGGCAAGAATGAGATTGACAAATAAAAAATCGTGCAATAAGATTTAAAACATTGTCTCCTACAAAAAAAGATGCATTTTTTAAAAAAATAAAGATAATAGCAAAAATTCTACCTTTTATCTTTCTTTTATGCACCGAACTCATACCTGCGGGCAACTCAATGCACACCACCTGAGTGAAAAAGTGACTCTCTCTGGCTGGATAGCCAATCGTCGTGACCATGGAGGCATTATCTTTATCGATCTGAGGGATCGTTATGGTATCACCCAGCTCGTGTTTGATCCGCAAACACATGAAGAAGTCACAAAAATCATAGAATCAGCCAGATCTGAGTGGGTGATAAAGATTGAGTGAGAAGTAAGATCACGTCCTCAAGGGCAAACGAATGCTCATCTTCCAACAGGAGAAATAGAGATACTAGTTCATGCCTGTACCATAGTCAGTAAGGCAAAAACACCACCTTTCGAAATCAATGATCACGGAAATATCAACGAAGATATCCGTCTCAAATACCGCTATCTCGATCTCCGCCGAGAAGTTCAGAGAAAAAAGATAGAATTCCGTGCAAAAGTAAATGATTATACCAGAAAATGGTTTAGTGAAAAAGGATTTCTCGAGGTACAAACGCCAATTTTTACGGTCAGTTCACCAGAATGAGCCAGAGATTATCTCGTCCCTTCTCGTCTCCATCCAGGGAAATTTTATGCACTCCCACAGGCACCACAACAATACAAACAGCTCTTGATGGTTGCCGGCGTGGATAAATATTTTCAAATAGCACCGTGTTTTCGTGATGAGGATCCTCGAGCGGACCGCCATAGTTGTGAATTTTACCAGATAGACTGTGAGATGAGTTTTGTCCATCAGGAAGATGTCCTGGAAATCGCTGAAAATTTTGCCAAAGAGCTCGTCACCGATTTGTGCCCAGAAAGAAAACTTCTCACACCTACCTTTGCACGACTGACACATCGAGAAGCGGTGGGAAAATACGGATCAGATAAACCGGACTTGCGTTTCGACTGCCATTTTGAGGATTTTAGTGAGACATTTCAATCATCAGATTTTTCTGTTTTCAGAGGAGCTGTAGAAAAATGAGGTGTCGTAAAAGCATTCAAACTTCCTGGTGTTGCTATGTCCCGCAAGGATATCGATGAAATCACAGAACTCGCCATCTCTCAGGGAGCAAAAGGCCTTGCCTATATCATCTATGAAACAGAAGGACCAAAGAGCCCTATACTAAAATTTATCAGTCAAACAGAGATGAAGGAACTCGAGGAGAGGCTCCAGCCACAAGTTGGCGATATGATCTTTTTTGGAGCGGATATGAAAGATATCGTCAATAAAGTCCTCGGAAGCGTCCGTATTGCTCTCCGAAATAAATATAACCTCGTCGATACTAATACGCTCTCTTTTGCATGGATTACAGATTTTCCGATGTTTTCACGAGACGAAAAGACAGGAAAACTTGATTTCGACCATAATCCTTTTAGCAGCATCAATGCCACTATCGAAGATTTACGTACGATGAATCCTCTGGATGTCTATGGATTTCAGTATGACCTCTCTCTCAACGGCTATGAGATTCTCTCTGGGTCAATACGTAATCACGATCTAGAACTCCTCACAGAGGCATTTCGGATGGTAGGACGATCAGAGGAAGAAGTGAAATCAAAGTTTGGTGGTATGTATGAAGCATTCCAATACGGTGTACCTCCTCATGGTGGCTTTGCCTTCGGTGTTGATCGACTGATTATGATACTGATGGGTGAAGATAATATCCGGGATATTTATGCCTTTCCAAAATCTGGGAAAGCCCAAGACGTAATGATGAATGCCCCAAGCGAAGTCGATGAAGACAGCCTGAAGGAACTCCATATATCTCTTCGAAAATAAAATAATAAGCCTCTCTTATTTTCCCCAAGAAAAAAGTATAGGGGAAATCTGTGGCGTAAGAGTATCAGAGAGAGATGATGAATTATTATACCCCAAAACGACCATTGTTATCAACACGAGCACACCGACACTCAATATGCCTCAGAGGATTCGGAAGACATATGATCCAAATTTAGGACTTCAAAACTTTTTTGCCAAAGCGATTTTAACAGCCGTATTCGTCACGAGTGCTATAATAATGGCTGTCGTGGCTGCAATGGAAGAGATTCATTGACCTACAAGAGCCGACTTTTCTGCCATATCTTGTGTGATAGCATCGACATCTGTGAGCCCGGATAAAAGCGAGATAAGGTAAACAGGGAAATTTTTGAGCCATCCGATTTGGGAAAAAACATCTTGGTAGGATATGGCAAGTGTAGAAAATAATTTAATTAGTACTATAAGCCCTGCAAATTTGAGAGCAGGTATAATCTGAAATGGGCTCTCGTAGGTACTCGCAACAGTGATTTTATCATGATTTTTTGATTTTCTCCAGAGTCAGAAAAGGACAAGTCCAGATGTGATAATCATGGCAAAAATTGGTATCAAGAGTGTACCGAGGAGATATGGATTAAAGGCAGAGACGATAATAATAATACGAAATAGCATGATAGTACACGCAGTAATAGTCGCAATAACTGTCGGATAAAGGTATCGTGCCTCATGAACACTTTCTTCTGCCATAGAAGACGTCACAGCTGTCGATGATACCATGCCACCTATAGCACCAGAAAATATAATCCCCTTACTTGCTCCGTAGATTTTACTCAAAATATAGCCAATATAGCTCACACCAGACATAACTACCACAAACTGCCAGATACTATAAGGGTTAAAAAATTCAGCAGCAAAAAAACGTCATTGGGGCAAGAAAACCAGGAGATCTCGGATAGCATATTTATGATCTGGGAGAAGGGGTAAGATAATGAGAGCAATGACAGCAAACTTGAGAGTA
>Ga0247841_10013047_pt1 | contig 10716 bp, 7 predicted proteins | sample LaCruzMarch2015__2_FD_192410 | JGI IMG/M metagenome (GOLD analysis project Ga0247841, IMG submission 192410) | Freshwater microbial communities from meromictic Lake La Cruz, Castile-La Mancha, Spain - LaCruzMarch2015_18m | ecosystem: Environmental > Aquatic > Freshwater > Lake | place: Spain...
ACAATCACGTCTGTTTGAATCATAATACTGATACGGGGAAATTTTCCATTCAAAAGTGCATTATTCGGGCCACCCTGTATAGATGGTTCCGTTCTTTATCCCGGCCGAGATATCGGTTAGGGCTGTTTTTACACTGTCAGGGACCATACCATCAAAATAATGGAAAGGAGCAATTCCCACTCCCCCGTTATTCAAATTTCCATGAATTACAGTTCCGCCAGGATAATAATCCATGTAATAGCTATAAATAATATTATAAACAATCACATCCAGCGCTTTCATGCACGAAGTCAATAATATTGGTCCTACCGCTGGAATGGTGAAAAATTGGTCAACATCAACTCCAATAGCCCATTTTCCGGCTTCTTTTACCTTATAAAGTGCGCCATTCCCTGTTGGGCCTGCAAAGGCAAAAATAACTGATGCGTTCTGACCAATCAAACTGTCGGCCAACTCAGCTCCCTGCAAGGAATCGGTAAAGGAAGTAGCATAATGGCCCATTGTTCGGACATTCTTATAATATGCTGTGTTAAAATAAGTTACGCCTTTTGAATAACTCACTGCAAACTGGCGGATTTCGGGAATCTCCGGACCGGCAACAAAACCCGTCACAGGATCAGCCGGGGATTGTTTCAGGGCCCACCAGGCAGCCAGAAATCCACACTGGAAAGAGGCCTGATCTACGTCAAACACTGCACAGAGCAAATTCACAGGCGGGTTGGCCATGCTATAGTCTATGATAACAAAATCGATTCCCGGATTGGCTTTGGCGGCGTTGATGGTCGCTTCTGCGGCACTAAAACCAGCGGTGATGATCAAATCGAATCCCTTGGTAACGAAATATCCGATATTCGCGGCAATGTCCTCCTGGAATTTACTTTCCTTCGCTTCACTGCTGATCGGAAAATCCCTGGATGCCGCCTGAAATCCATATAAAAGAGCCTGATTGAACCCGGCGTCAGAAAAACCGCCCAGGTCGCTGACCAGGCCAATTTTTAATGTTGGTAGTGGTACCGGATCTGACTTCTTCGAACATGAGGTAAAAATAAAAACTAGTGTCAATATGGCACAGAATACCAACGTAAATAATTTCTTCATTTTTATCGGCTTTATTACAATATCGGTTTGATTCACCCTGTCAGGGTGTGCCACCCTGACAGGGTGAATGCAAAGTTACCATTTATCGAATGAGTTTGCCACTTAAAAGCAGCAATTCTGTTTCAGTAAGTTTTGCTTTGAATTCGGCCGTGACCAGGCGGGTTCCGGCAGTCAGCAGATCTTGTTGTACTTCACGCAACTGTAAAGAGGAAATAGATCCGACCGCATATCCCTCTTTTGCAATATCCATGCTTTTTCTCGCAAGCAGTAGGTTTTCATGCTCAAATCCAATCATTTGGATCTGGTTCTGGTAATCATTATATATCCGGGCAAGATAGGCTTCGAGCCGACTTTCTATCTGTTTGATTTCAAGCTCGTTTGTTTGCAATGCGATAGCTGAATTTTTGAACTCTCTGTTTAAATTAAGTCCATCAAAAAGTTTCATATTTAACGATAAACCAAATGAAGGTCCATAGTTCTGGTTATATTGAACAAAATTAGCCTCAGTTTCTGATCTGTAATAGTTGAAATTAGTATAAAAACCAAGTGTTGGCCACTGATTAGCCCGGGCTGTCTTTAATTCCAGCTGCCCAACCTGCTTATTCCTGATTGCCAGAAGGAGATTCCGGTTTGCTGTTTTCATGGATGATCTCAGTGAATCGTACTGCAACCATTTGGAAACAAGGATTGTGTCCTGCACAACAAAAGGGGTATTGACATCTCTTGATAACAAATCGTTCAGGGTAGTTTTGGAATTTTCAAACAGGGTTTGCTGGTTTGATAAATCAGCCACATCGGCGTTTAACTCAACTCTGGCCTTCAGATATTCCATTTCGGAACCGGCGCCCGTTTCAAAGCGCATGGTTGCAAGTTCAAGCCGAAACCGGGAGATGAGGACCTGCTCGGTGAAAATCAGGGTCACCCGTTCTTGCCTGATGATCTCATAATAACTGCCGATAATCCTGGCTATTGTATTTTCGATGGTGATCTTAGCGCTCAGTTCACTCATCTCCTCCAGCTTTTTTAACTTATCATAGGTGATGAACATGTTCAATCCATCGAAAAGGGTCCATGAAAGACCTATTCCAGCAGTAATTAAATCACTGTGCGCTCTTGAATTATTCAGTTCAGCTCCTGTAACAACATTTACATTTACATTGCTGAGACCATTAACATATCCTGCATTCACACCGATTTCGGGCAACATGCCCGCATTGCCCGGCGAAGCATTATTATGTGCAACCTGATTCGAATTTTGCGCCATTATAATGCCGTAATTATTCGCCAACCCTATCGCTACAGCTTGGTCCAACACCAATATTTCCTGGCTCTCAGCCAATCCGGTAAAAAGCAAAAATAATAATCCGGTAAATGCAATTCTTTTCATTAACTTATATCATCAGTCATAATGGATTTTTTCTCAACTGTAAGTTCTGTATAATCAATTATCTTGGTGCGCGGGTTTGCCGATAAGTATGAGTAAATCACAGGAATAATATAAAGTGTGAGAAAAGTAGAAAAAAAGAGTCCTCCTACCACCGCAATGCCCAGTGACTGCCTGCTTTCGGCTGAAGCGCCCAGTTTAAGGGCAATAGGTAAAATTCCCAGGATCATGGCCGATGAAGTCATCAGGATCGGCCTGAGCCTTGAAATGGCAGCACGCTGAACCGCTTCGATTTTATTTAGCCCGGATGCTTTTCGCTGATTTGCAAATTCTACGATCAGGATTCCATTCTTAGTCACCAGTCCTATCAGCATGATAATACCGATTTCACTGAAAATATTCAGGGTCTGATTAAAATACCAAAGGGTGAAAAGTGCGCCGGCAAGCGCCAGAGGAACGGTTAAAAGGATGATCAGCGGATCAATAAAACTTTCAAACTGCGCGGCAAGGATTAGAAATATCAATACGATGGCCAGCAGGAAAATGAAGATTAAACTCGATGAACTTTCCTGGTAATCGCGCGACTGCCCTGCCATTGCCGTGTTGAATGTGGGCGGTAAGACCCTCTTAGAAACTTCATCGAGCGCTTTGATTCCATCACCTAATGTTGCACCTTGTGTAAGTCCTGCAGAGATGGTAGCGGAAATATACCGGTTAAATGAATAGATTGCTGCAGGGTTGATGGACTCCTCCATGTGGATCAGATTGTCGAGCAGGATCATGTCCCCCTTATTATTCCTCACATAAAGCGCCTTAAGTGCATCAGGGCGGTCACGGTCACATCTCATCACTTGCCCGATAATCTCATATTGCTTGCCATCCATGATAAAATAACCGTAGCGTTGGCCGCTCATGGTCAGCTGCAATGTGCGGGCGATTTCCTGTGTTGAAACCCCCAGCTGCGCTGCTTTTTCACGATCAATGGTAATCCGCAATTCCGGTTTGTTCACCTTAAAATTGGCATCGACAAACTGCAGCGCCTGGATATTTCGGGCTTCCTCGAGGAATTTTGGTAAAACTTCATTGAGGCTTTTCAGATTTGGAGCCTGTAAAACATACTGGATTGGCTGACCCGCGAAGCGGTCGCCGATCGTAGGAGGTTCGAATGGGAAGATTCGGATACCAGTAATGTTCTGAAAATCCTTCGTCATTTTTCTGAATATCTGACGCTGGCTTCTTTTCCGTTTGTCAGGATCAACCAGGTAAACAATATGTTGCGCCTTGTTCGGATTATCTACAGTTCCCAGGCTTGGCGCAATCAAAGAGAACGAAACATCCGCTTCCGGAACCGAGTCGGCAATATACCGATCAAGCTGTGCCATGTATTCAGACATGAACTCATAAGTAGAGCCCTCGGGCGCGAGTGTCGGGATCCGGATATTGGAACGGTCTTCAAATGGGGCCAGCTCAGAATGCAACGATCTGAATGTAAAAACGATGATAATCATTAATCCCAGGAAAATCGGAAATATAAGCCACCGGTGATTCATAAATTCTTTAAGTGAATAACGATATCCACGATTCAATGCAAGAAAAAATGGTTCAGTTTTGTTGATGAGCCAGTTTGAATTCAAATGATGCTGCGATTTCAAAATGCGGGAACACATCATCGGGGACAAAGTGAGCGCTACAAAGGCGGAAATCAATACCGAAGCTGCCACCACAATGGCAAACTCCTTGAAAAGTCGCCCGATCAATCCCTGAAGGAACATTATCGGAAGGAATACTGCCGCAAGGGTAATGGTTGTTGAGACAACTGCAAAAAAGATCTCCTGCATTCCTTTCAATGATGCCTCGATTGGTCTCATGCCGGTGTCTATTTTGGTATAAATATTCTCAAGCACGACAATTGCATCGTCGCACACAAGTCCAATAGAAAGCACAATGGCCAGCAGTGTGAGCACATTGATTGAAAGGCCCATGAACGCCATGATAATGAACGCCCCGATGATGGAAACGGGAATAGCCACTACCGGGATGATGGTGGAACGCCAATCGCGCAGGAAAATGAATATGATCAGCACTACGAGTATGAGCGACAGAATGATTGTTTGTTGTACTTCTTTGACCGCCTCACGTTCAAATTTGGTGAAATCATAGCCAATGCTGACTTCGTAATCGGATGGAATCTCTTTCCTAAGGCTCTCCATGCGCTTGTAAAACTCATCGGCAATGGAAACATTATTGGCGCCGGTTTGGGGCACAACCCCTATGGTAATCACCGGCAGCAGGTCCATGAGCACAGTAGACCGGTCATTCAGAGGGTAGAGTTCAGCGGTGCCGATATCGGAAATCCTGACAATATTTCCATGCTCCTGTTTAATGATCACGTCGTTGAACTGCCCGGGTGTTTGCAGCAAACCCAGGGTGCGTATTGTGAGTTCGGTCAGGTCGCCTTCAACCCTTCCCGAAGGAAGCTCGATGTTCTCACGACTTATGGCCCGTTCAATATCCACTGATGTGATCCCGTTTGCCGCCATTTTATAAGGATCAAGCCACAGTCTCATCGAATACTTCTTTTGCCCGTAAAGTTTAATGTCTCCTACCCCTGGAATGGTCTGAAGACGCTCTTTCATCGTATTTTCCACGAGGTCGTCCACCTCCATGATGTTACGTTTATAACTTCGCACGATTACGAATATGATCGCGTTTGCATTGGCGCTCAGCTTTTCCACGATGGGAGGATCCACATCCTTGGGTAATAATTTAATGGTTTTCGAAACACGGTCACGAACATCATTTGCTGCAGACTCCATCTCCTTTCCCAAGTTGAATTCCACGTTGATCAGGCTCGACTGATCCGTTGAAACCGACGACAGCACGCGTATTCCTTCGATCCCATTGATGGCATCTTCAAGAGGTTCTGTGATCTGGGCCTGGATGATTTCTGGATTTGCACCGGAATAGGTTGTCGTAACAGTTACTACGGGTGGGTCCATTTCAGGATATTCCCTGATGCCAAGATAAATAAATCCAACAGCGCCAAAAATGAGGATCAGTATGGTGAATACCAATGCAAGAACCGGTTTTTTTATGCTCAGGGCGGAGAGACTCATCTTAGCTGATTTTAATGATCTTCAACGGTGACTCTTTCTTAATACGGAGTAAATTTGTCATTACGATCGTATCCCCTGGACTCAGCCCATCAAGAATCTGAATATAATCCCGGTTTCTGACCCCGGTTTTAACCGTCAAAGGCTGGGCGGATCCATTGCGGTTTACAAAAACTCCATACCCCTTGATAGACGGGATCAATGCCGAGGTAGGTATAAAAAGACTTTTGTCGAATTCCTTTAAGGTCATCGCGACCCTTGCTGATGTTCCTGCTACCAGCTTACCATCGCCATTCGCTGCGACAGCCCTGACTAAAAGCGTTCGTGTTTTTATATCGACGGCTGGTTCAATGGCATCGACCACAGCTGAAACCTCATTCTCCAGATAATCAGTATGGAAAGATATCTTTGAACCAACATGCAGATCCTGTGCATACCGCTCAGGGATAGAAAAATCTATTTTCATCCTGCTTACATCTACTAAATTTGCTAAAACAAGTACTGGATTTACCAAAGTGCCTTCGCTCACATTCCTTAAGCCGATCCTACCTGCAAATGGTGCGCGGATCTCGGTTTTTGTAAGGTCGACCTTGAGAACTTCGATTTCTGCCTGGAGGGTTTGACGCAGGTTTGATACCACATCAAAGCGTTCCTGGCTTATTCCTCCCTTATCAAGTAAAACTTTCTCCCTCAATTCATTCGCTGCCGACAGTTTTTCCTCAACAACCAGTTTGTTGATTCTTGCCTTGATGTCAGCATCATCCAGTTTAAACAACAACTGGTCTTTTACAACATTGGCTCCCTCTTTGAGATAAATGGCTGTAATTTTCTTATTGATCTCCCCGACGATTTCAACCTGTTCATTAGCCCTTATGGTACCAACAGTCTCTAACTGATAATTTACCGAAGTATCCTTCGCTATGTAACATTCAACAAGGATCGCCTGGTTGGGAACAGCTGCAGTTTTTTGCTCCTGATTGTCTGAAAAAACAAACATTTTTAAAAGGGTAAAAATGACAACAATAATGGCTATTCCCAGAAAAAATAAGTTTCGTTTCATCTGCTAATGTTTTTTACACCTCTAACTCATTGAATCTCCGAAATTGTTATTCACGATTTGCAGGAACAGGATTCTGTGCCTGAATCATTTGTCGATATTTTAATTTGAATGAGCGCGATCATACCAGAAAAATTCCGGATAACAAGATCCGTCCTGTTTGAGGTAATAGTTTTCATTAATCCATTCCGGCTTCGTAGGAGCCAAATCCTGTTAGCCCGCATACCCCCACCCCGATCTCAGCGCGCCGTAGGTGCGCAACACATTTTGGATTTGAATCTCCGGAAAATAATTTCGCACCTACGGCGCGAAATGCTTCCAAACCCCGTCGTTCTACCAATATATCGCACCTACGGCGCGAAATGCTCCCAAACCTCGTCGTTCTACCAATATATCGCACCTACGGCGCACATGGAAGAAGGTCACTGTTCCATATGTTAACTTCACTGGCATAATAGCGCTCAATCAATTATTTTAATATCACCCTTAATTATTCAGGAACATAAACTCCCGATCCGATAAAAAAATTTGTTCCGTAAATTGGCTCTACATAACCAATCTTCAGCTTTTCGCCTGTTTCCCCCGGTTTGATCCAATAGAAATCAACAAAACCACCACCTTTACCGGCAGCTTCCGACAACGCACGTATTACATATTTTCCCTTGACATCCTGGTAATTATAGAGATTTTTCCCCTGAAGATTCTTCTGCATTCCATGGGCTATGTTTATACATTGGTAATTGTAAACATAGAAATACCCCGATTTATCATCATAAAACCTGATAGAATCAATGTAAACCCGGATAACCTTAACTTTCGTGGCCGAATCGGGTATGGTTCTCAATATCTCACCGATTCCGACAGCTGAAGCATGAACAACAGCTATGGCGGTCTTCTTGTTTGTAGCCAACATTAATTCTTCCTCTGAGTGACCCGAACTTTCTTTTTCTTTGCATGCTCCTGATAGAATCGCCAACAGCGCCATCGAAAACAAGAATAGATACCTTAATCGTTTCATATTCATTTCAATATTTTATCCACCCTGACAGGGTGGGTTGATTCCAGTCCGTTTTTCCTGATGATTTCCAGTTCGCCGTCTGTAAACAAACGGGCCCTGGATAATTTTAACAATTGCTCCGAAACTCCATTCCCGAATACCAGCGCATCATCGGTGTTAACAGTCACTTTCACGCCATGATCAAACAAGATACGAATAGGATGTGTTTTATAGGATCGGACCCGCTTCAGTTTGATATTACTGGTTGGGCAAACATTCAACGGAATATTGTTGTCGGCCAGCCATTTCATCACCCCGGGGGAGTCGGCAGCCCCGATGCCATGCTGCACAGCATCCAGTTCAAGTGTTTCAACCGCCTCCTTTACAGAATCAGCAGAGCCGAATTCTCCTGCATGAGCCTTACATTTCATACCCTGGTTTCGCGCAAATCGGTACAATTCCCTGAAGTTAGCAACAGGCTGTGCTGATTCATCATCATACAGGTCAATTGATTCGAAATAGTTATATTCAAGATAAGGATCAAAGCAACTAAGTAACGTACGCAATGACTTGCTCCGGGGAAATCCTAATTCCGGGCAGAATTCTATTTCGGGCGCAACAGTCTGGTGATAGTACTTCAAGGTATCGACAACCCTTTTGGCCGGAATTTGGTATATTCTTCCGAACATAACGTCGATGCTCATATCCAGTCTGGTCACCCCATCATTCCTTGCCTGTATGAAAGCCGCCTCCACCCCTTTTTCAAAGGCCCCCGGGAGTTCCAGAAAAGGACGATATTCTTCTACAATCCACCTGTTCAGATCTTCTAATCCAGGTTGATTCGCTTTGAAAGAAGGTAATTTCTTCCCGAAATACTTTTCAATAACCGCTCTTTTCCCGCCAAGCATGCAATGGTTATGCAGGTCGCTCTTGGACAACACTCTGACGGACCGGATATCCTTGTAATCTTGCATACTGGGTCTATAAAAAAATCAGGAGAAATTAATATAATGAATTCTCATGTCAAAGTCTTGCCGATATTCCCAAGTTTATGAATCCCTGAAATCCTGCCCCGAATTCAATAAATCCGCCAATCTCTTTTCCGATCCTGAAGCCAACGACATTTAGCTGAAAAGCGACAGTAGCTGCAACTCCGGAAACATCCGGTTGCCAACTGTAATTATGTGAGTATGAGGCCATGCATAAACCCATTGCAAAACCGGAATACATGGAAAATATACCTCGGTTAACATAATTAAAATCGATCCTGGGCATCAATGAAAAGATGTTATAAGAATCCGTTTGCGTATGATCGCCATTCTTGTAATGTGTCTTGGAAACAATGGGTTGAAAAGTGATTATGCCTCCGATTTGGACGACTTTGCCAAAACTGCGCTGATATTGAAAGGCAAAGGAACCGAACGTAGTGATTGAGGAGGATAGAATACTGTCATGTATGATGTGGTGACCAATACTTGTAAACACTTCACCCATCCCAATTGCCACCTCGGATACAGTAAATTTCCCATAGCTCATTCTGAAATCATTTTTATGGAACGGCGCTTCCTGTGTCAGGCCAACATTGGCAGTAATCGTGAGTGTGATTAGGCAAAAAACAATGATTTTAGCATTCATAAGACAAGGATTTTCGATTTGATTAACAAATATAATTCTCTTTCAATATTAAAACAAAGATTGTTAACTTGTTCACAACTTTAATGAAACCATAAACTGGTCGCTGGGAAGCATCGGGCCGTAAGCTCTTGAAAATCCGAATGAGAGTGTCGATTTGAGTAAAGTAAACAACACAATTTCCAGATCAAGCTGAACACCGGAGGAAAAGAAATTCAGCTGGGGTTGGTCATTTGCAATGTTGGTGAAAAGACCTTGCCCGAAAAGCGTGAATCTCGCATAGGTCGAATAAAGCCCTTTTAACCCAAGCCGCTTAAACCGGATGGGTTTAAAATTAACCTCTGTTGAAATTTTTCCATAGTTCAGCGCCGATATTTCGTCGATCTCAACACCGGGAAAACTTGACATATCCCGATATTGCTGTGCGGAACGGTAATCAATGTAATTATTGCCAAATCCGCCAAAGTAAAAGTAGGAGTTGGTTTTATCCGATTCTCCGAACGATTGGCCTGCCGATGTCCTGAACCATAATGAAGAATTTCGCAAAGGAAGTAAAAACCCGACATCGAAATTATTGATCATCTGCGGATAAAAGGTCTCCTTGGCGAAACTGGTAAAAGCAAAAACATTCCAGTCGTATCCCTGCTCGGGCTCGATTGAGCCAAGCGATTTACGCAAATAACTCTTGTGATAATTGATTGTGGCAACATACAGCTCGCGGTAATCGGAGGCAATATTCTGATAGAATGGTAAGGTTTCCAGATCGCCATAAGCAGTTAATTTAACATAGAAATCGGTCTTGGTGGGTGATAACCGGTTGAATAGCTTATAATATTTAGCTGACAGGGAATATCCTGCCCGGCTGAATTTGGTTGGGCCAAACAGGTCATAAAAATCAGCATAATTGTAGTTGCCAGTGAAGGTCCAGTTCCAGAAAGTGTACTCCGCTGAAAAATGCACTGTTTGTTTGATCGGCAGATTGGGTTGTGGACTAAATGACAGTTTGAGGGTGAGCGAATTTAACCCCATTGGGTCCATGAAATTGAGGCGGTAACCGGCTGTAACATAATCTTTGTAGCCCTGGATAATGGGATAAGCGCTTGCCAGTTTCAGCTCTTTGACAGGCCTGTACCTTTTCTCGACCACATTCAGTGAGTCAAGGTTTATCTTTGAAGGTGGCTGAAGCATCCAGGATTCGACCTCCGGGTATTTCTGATAAATCTTCTGGCCTAAAAATACAATGGCATTGACATCAGGGAGTGTATCGATTTTCATCATCCCCGGCACCATGCCATCACGGGTATATTCAAGTACCAGCATAGAATCCTGTGAAATTGGCAGCGGCCTGAAAAATCCGCTGGAGCTGTTGGTAAGAATCTCTGGCCGCGGGGTTGCAATGGGAATTCTAAAAACATTCGAAACTCCCGTATAATAC
>Ga0247841_10013049_pt1 | contig 10712 bp, 12 predicted proteins | sample LaCruzMarch2015__2_FD_192410 | JGI IMG/M metagenome (GOLD analysis project Ga0247841, IMG submission 192410) | Freshwater microbial communities from meromictic Lake La Cruz, Castile-La Mancha, Spain - LaCruzMarch2015_18m | ecosystem: Environmental > Aquatic > Freshwater > Lake | place: Spain...
GATTGAAGATTCACGTTTCTTTGATCATAATGGCTTTGATATTCCTCGTTTCACCAAGGCTGTATTTGAGAATATTCTGACTTCAATTAAAGATCGACATCTTGTATTCGCTCAAGGCGGATCAACCTTTACGATGCAATTGGTTAAGAACACCTATTTCGTTACAGAAGAATCCAATGCAGCGGATAGTGGTTGGGCTGGGATTAATCGTAAGATTCAAGAAATCTATTTAGCTCTAGAATTAGAAAACGTTGTTGCTAAAGAAAGAATTCTTGAACTCTATCTAAATATGATCAATTTTGGAGTACCTGGTAACAAACGTGGTATTCAAACCGCAGCTCAATATTACTTTGGTAAAGAAGTGAATCAATTGTCTTTGGTTGAATCAGCACTCTTAGCTGGGATTATCAATGCCCCCACAACCTATAGCCCAATCAATGACTTAAAATCATCCATTGAACGTACCCATACAGTTTTAAATCTGATGGTAACCCATGGGTATATTACCAGTGAGGAAGCCAGTCTAGCTAAAAAGATTGACATTGAAAACCTCATCGTTGGTAACCTCAATAACAGTGATGAATTGCCCTATCAAGCTTATGTAGATGCGGTAATCGATGAAGTCATTGCCCTAACTGGACTAAATCCGGTTGATGTTCCTATGAAAATCTATACCAGTATGGATGTGAACCTTCAAAATGCCATTGAAGATGTTCAAAATAATAAATCTAAAGTTAAATGGCCTGATGATTTAATGCAAACTGCGATTGTAACTCTAAATAATAAGACCGGTGAAATTGTTGGTTTAGGGGGCGGACGTTATTATAATGGTCAACGATTATTCAATCGAGCCACCTCAATGTATCGTCAACCTGGATCATCCGTTAAACCCATATTACCTTATGTACTCGCTTTTGAATATTTGGGATGGGCGACTGATCATGTCATTGAAGATCATCCATATAGTTTCTCTGAGATTAACGATAAAATGATTGTTGGTAACTGGGATCATCGTTACCACGGAGATATATTCATCACCAATGCCATTGGTAATTCTTGGAATGTACCGGCCATCTTAACAATGAAGGATGTTGTTAACACGATGGGTTATAAGGCAATAACTGACTATATAAACAGTATTGGTTTCAGTGATATTCACCTAACTGGTGATAAAGTATTTGACCTAGGATACGCAATTGGGGGCTCAACCTTCACCGTTACCCCTGTTAGTCTGGCAGGAGCTCATGCAGCGATTGTCAATGCAGGCAATTATATTGTTCCACATGCAGTAACTCGTATAGAGTTCTTAGATGGAACTGCTCCACTTGAACCATCCTACTCATCAACTAAAGTTGTTTCTTCTGAAGCAGCTTACTTATCGACTATGATGATGGAACAAAACGTTACTGGACCTTGGTCCAATGGTATGCAAATGCTAGAACGTGATTATCAAGTATACGCTAAAACAGGCACATCCGATTGGGGCACAGAAGGAAAAATCTATGGAATCCCTGAAAATGCAGCTAAAGATAAATGGATGTTAGGTTCTACAACCGAATATACGATAGCCATATGGACTGGTTATGATACAGCTAAAAAAGGCCAACAGTCTTACATAAGCGCTGCCAATGTCAGTAAGAAAATACCTAATAATATTGTAAGTTTACTTTTAGATGAGCTTTATCAAAGCCCAACTGATTATCCGGCTAACTTACCTAAACCAAGTGGGATTGTTCCAATTACTCATGTGTTGGGTGTTTATCCTTATGTTTCACCTTTACCAGGTATGGATCCTACTTTAGTCTCAACTGGCTTAATCAAGAAAAGTTTTGCGACCTTGGGTACTCTAAGTGTTCCGGTAGTCTTTACACCAGATACTTTCGTTGCTGAAGTCAGTGTCAACGATATGTATAAACACTTTACTTTTACCTTTAGTCCTTACGCTGATCCTGAAGCACTCCTTGTTGCTCCTAACACTAAGAAGATGACTCTAACGGTTGGAAAAACAACCATCAATGCAATTGGTACCCGCCTATTTGATATATCCTGGGTATATGGACCGGTTGAATATAAAGTTGATATTAAAGTAGATGGAACTTATCTCACAACTCTAACTTCGAGTTCAAATATTCTTGAAACTGATTTATTATTGAGTGCCACCAGTACCGTAGAGGTTTGTGGATTTAATGCTTATCGCGATCTCAGTTATGGCAGTGGTTTAAAGTGTCAGACACTTGATTTAGGTACACTCAATGTGAGTGTTCCAAGTAGTTTTACCAACCATAGTTATACCACCTTAGAAAACTGGTTAAGTGGCAATGGGATAACCGATCAAACGGTGATCTATAGTCTTACCAGTGGCTCTCCAATCGCTGATTTAGGAAAAGTTACCTCTATCAGTCCTAGTATTGAAGGCAATACCTATACTCTAGCTGAGTTAGAGAGTAAGGTTATCACTGTCACTGTTAATGATTTAAAATTAAACCTTTATGATTTATTTGTGAATAAAGTCTACGCTAGTCCAAGTTGGGAATCCTATTTAGCCAATGCGACCATCTATATCAACAGTACAGTTCAACCCATCGCCAATTTATATGGTAAAACCGTAACCCAGATTAGAATTGGATATACGAGTGTCAAAAACACGGATAGTCAATTGTTACATGATTTATCAAACAGTATAATTCGCTTCACCACATCAGATTAAAAAATGGTTATTCAACCATTTTTTTTATAAATAAACATTGTTTTCTTAGTGGACATTCTTCACATAGAGGATTACGCGCCAGGCAAGTATAGCGTCCAAAGAAAAGTAAACCATGATGAGCTCTAATCCATTGATCTTGAGGGATATTCAGACATAACTCTTGCTCAGTTTGAGTAATACTAGCTGAATCAGAGACTAAACCCAAGCGATGACTCACCCGATATACATGGGTATCTACAGCTAAAGCTGGAATATTGAATCCAACAGCCAAAATGACATTGGCTGTTTTATTTCCAATCCCAGGTAAAGTGATTAAATCAGAGTGATTATTTGGTATTTCACCGTTAAACTCTTTAAGTACCTGTTTAGCGAGTGCACTTAAATTTGCAGCCTTATGATGATACAAACCAATCCGTTTGATATCATGTTCGATATCAGATAATTTAGCTTGGGCTAAACTTTCAGCATCTGGATAGTGTCTAAATAGATCAATCGTAACTTGATTAACCATTTTATCGTTGGTTTGGGCACTGAGTAAAACGGCAACACTTAGTTGAAACAAAGAGTTGAAATTCAACTCACAACTGGCATTGGGATATAAATTATATATGGTATCTAAAATCAGCTGATATTCAACGTTTGCCATGGATGATATCTTCAATCGAAATATGATCTTTCAACCATTGATTTAGAATACGATCAATATAGGAAAACTGTACTTTATTATATAAAATAGCTTCACGTAAGGCATACATTAAATATTGCACGTCCATTCGCGTTAACCAATCATTGAGTTTGTCAATCTCATTATGACTGAGTGGTCGTTTAAACTCTCTTTCAAATAAACCGTAGATATCTTTCGTTTCTTCAAGCAATTGTGTTTTAGGTAAGAAGACCCCATCGGTTATATAATTAACTCCCGAATCATCGATTTGTATTTCTAAAAAGCCTTTAGCCCTTAAGCGAGTACAGATTTCATCTATCTTACTCGAATCATCATTTAAGCAAGCTGCCAACACTTGTAGAGATAGACTATCATGTTTACGATTGAGATATTCGATCTGAAGTAAAACAGCCAATTCATATGCGGAAAGACTTAGCTCATGACTATTTTCCAAAATCCACGCAATCCGATCAACATAAGCTTCTTTATACCAATGTTCATTCATAACTCAAATCCACCTTCCATAATACGATATACGTATTAAAATCGACTAAATATTCTAAATGCTTGTCTCTAACATAATAAACAATTTGATTATCATAAAACGATAATGTTAGTTCTGGATTTACCAAATTATTATACTCTATAAAGCTCTTCTTTACTTGCTCATACTGAATGGTACTTTCAACTATTTCAGCTAGTTTATTGCCTAGATCATCATAAACGAACACCTTCATAAGACCTTTATCCATACATTTGGCAACGTTTCTAACCTCTTCAATGATGTGTCGATTGATAAATTCACATTCCTGTACGTTCTCTTTAACACTCAACATATCTAAACTCTTTTTATATTCAGATTGAATATGTAAATATGGTCCAACAATAAAAACCATACTATTGTAGACAACTAAACCAACTAAAAGAATAAAAACAATCAATGGAATTAAGTAGTCTTTTATTGGTCTTAGCTTATGCATAATATAATTATAGCAAAGAATAGGCCCTTATGCTTTTATTTACATAAAGCACCCCTCGTGTTAAAATCAAACTATGCATTTAAAGCTAAGCCGAATCATATTGATTGTTACGAGTATTGTAATTATACTCACAGTCATCTATATCAACTTCTCTGCTCAGAAGCAATCTAAGAATATCTATAGTGTTTTTAATAGTGAAACAATTCGATTTAATTACTTAGTTCAAAATCTTACCCCAGAGAAAAAAGCTGTTCTTTTTTGTGATGAGAGTAATCCAGATTGTCAATATATCATGATTAATATGGTTAAAATTCTGTTGGATGATGCCAATGTTTCTAAGTTTGATAATATCTATCTCGTAGATACCAAAGACATGGATTATGGAATCCTACCCAGTTCTCTAAAGAGTGCCTATGGTTTTTCTCATATACCTGCTTTTGTTATCTTAAACTATGATAATAGCAAAATAAACTATTTCTCAGTCTTAGAATGGAACTCCACCAAGCCATTTACAATTGATGATCTCAAACAATGGATGAAAGAGAATAAGCTCTGGTTAAACACATATACTAATTAGACTCCTTATTTGATGCATCTTTGATTCCACTGCGTTTATTATAGAGATTAGAGAAATAGTATGTGATGACTAAGACAGCTAGACTAAAGATAAAAATAATGGGATGATCCTGAATATTAGTCAATGAATTACCAAATAAAGCCAATAATCCAATCATGGTGATTTTTCCTATGGCGATACTGATGATGTATTTTCGTTTGGGATAATCTGATAAACCAAAGGCAAAATTCATAAATGAACTGGGAGTCGTTGGTAGCATACTCAAAACAATGATCATGGCCATTGTTTGCTTACTTACCCAATTTAGTACTCTTTCTACTCTTTTAAAATGGATGAATTTGGATGCAAAAGATTGACCACTGACCCATCTAAAAAACAGAAAGACTATGATTGAACCACTGAGTGAACCCACATAAGAATATATGAAACCCCAGAACCAACCATAAGTACTGATATTAAACGCCACAATTAAAACCAAAGGCAAGGCTGGAATAAACGATTCCAACATCGCAATTAGAATGGGAGCTATAATTCCAAATGATTTGTATTGCTCCATCAAACGTTGCCACATAGAATAATCAAACAGGTTCATAATTGAATCCTATCCACCAAATCTTTACACAATTTGGCACTTCTTTGGCTGGCTTTGATCAAATAATCTTCAAAGGTCATATGATTATCGTGATGAAGAACAATATCTGATAATGAGCGAATGATAATGAAGGGTATTTTAAATAAAGTAGCCACATGTGCAATCGATGCCCCTTCCATTTCAACACACATCGCTTCAGGATAATGACTTCTGATCTCATCGATTTGATTTTGACTTGATATGAATTGATTACCTGACACTATCGGTCCAATCCATATACGATCAGTCATATTCAAAGCTAAAACATGATCGATTAAAGTTTGATCAGAATAGAAGACCGTCTTATTTTGTTCACTAAAATTACGTGGATTACCAAATGCTGTAATATCATAATCATGATAAGTAATCTTATCTGAAATGACTAAATCTAAAACTTGTTGGTGCTCTAGTAAACCACCAGCAGTTCCAATATTTATAACATGTGTAATCGGATAGCGACTGATTGATACACTCAAGCTCATTGCAGCCATACTAAGTCCTACTCCACTTTGAATAACCAAAACTGATTTATCACTTAAATGGCCTAAATGAAAAACTAAAGGACCAAAAGTTTCCGTTTTGTAATCATCCAGTTCATCTAAAATAGCTTTAACTTCTTCATCCATGGCTCCGACAATGGCAATCATTTCACTTTCCCCTTCTGGCTACAAAGAAATATTTCTCACAATCTAGCCGCACTTGATAATTAAAATCACTATAAACTTCAAATTCATAGCCATTTTCATTCAGTAATTTCTTAATCATAGCGCATGGATAAACACGCTGAATGACTGTTTTTTCATCAAATTGAGAATCCTTAGAATAAAACGCAAAGTGATGATGAACCATAGAGTCCTCTAGACTCATAATCGTCCATTGGTATGGAATTGATTGAATTAAGCCTTCTTCAATGTATTCTTCCTTAAACTCAATTAAGCGTTGTTCACTATGCATATCAAATAAAAATAGACCCTTAGGTTTTAAATGCTGAAGAACTTGTTGAAACAATTGCTTGATTTCAGTTTCTTCTAAAAGATAGTTCAAACTATCTCCAAATAGTATAATCGCATCATACTTTAAAGTATTTTCAAGTTTAAGCATGGATTGATGGTAGAACTTAAACCCAGGATTCTTTTCTCTAGCCTTATTTAGCATCTTTTCATCAATATCTAAACCCTCAATCTGATACTCAGATTTTAAGCATTGAATTAAATCACCTGTTCCACAGGCCAATTCTAGAATTTCACCCTGATCAAGGTGTTGCTTGATAAACTTACGATAACTTTCTATCGCATCCAAATCTTGTAGTAAATCATCATAGACATCAGCCAATTCAATCATGATCAACCAATTTATCTGCCCATAGATCATCTAGTTGATAATAAAGTCGACTTTCTTTTAGAAATATATGGACTAAGACCGAATAGGCATCAATCAAGATCCAATCACTATCCACATTTCCTTCGATATGATGAATCAAATGTTGATCCTTGCTTAAAGCTTCAATAAGATAATCTTTGATAGCCAACATCAAACGTGGATTATTGGTATCCGCAATCACCATATATTCAAATAATCCATGACTTTGGGTGAAGTGAAATACACTGATATTCTCACCCTTCTTCTCATTGATGGTATGTTTAATTACTTCAACTAGATTGCTCATTGTTTGCTTTGCCTTCCCGATATGTTACTTGTTCAGCTTGGATGTATTTGACTGCTTTATTTAAGTTCTGATATGCCATCTGTATGATTAGACTGGCATCGTATCCTCTTGTATCATCGCATTTATCCGCAATATAAATAATAGCAGCGATGGGTTCAAGACATGCACCATCACTGTGATGTTTGATCGCATTAAGAATTGACCGATCTTGCACATTAAAAACTCTTTGAAGATAAGCTGCTGCCACTTGTTGATGCCATATGGCTTTAGGTTGACTAAGATAGGTTGGATTATAAAATGATAAGTACTGTTTTAGTTTATCAATACTCCATTCTTTACACATATCATGAGCTAAGGCTGCTATTTCAACCTGAGTTAAATCAAGATGATAATGAGCAGCTAAATCAAGGGCTAAGTCTTTCATCGCTCTAACGTGCTTAAAACGCTTAGCAGAGTGATACGCTTTAAAGATACCATCTTTATATAAACCATACTTCATGATATAGGCTCTAACTGCAGGTGAAGTCATTGTTAGATTTCCCATTTTAATCTCTGTACTTGAATAAGGTAATACTTTATTAAATCTAAACACCTTCATAGATTCTATCAGTTTATCTGTTTCATTTCTAACCACACAAATGAATGGAATGAGTTCTAATAAACGTTTAGAATCATGCCACTTATCAAACTGTTGGGCTTGATCAGATCCTATAATCCAAGTAAAACGATGATCTGGATATCTTTGAATCAAGGCTTCAACCGTATGAATTGTATAATTGGGTATCTTCATTTGTGATTCAATTTCACACACATGTAATTTGCGATAAGGTTTAATTAGCAGTTTCAACATCTCTACTCGATCAGTAAAAGAAACCTCTATCTCATCCTTAAGTGGACTTTGATTGGTAGGTAAAAACCATACTTCATCAAAATGATAGGTTCTAAGTATCGATAAGGCTATTTTTAAATGACCATAATGAGGTGGATTAAAACTTCCTCCAATACAAGCAATTTTTTTCATTTAGGTAATTCGATTAGATGTTTCTCACTGGGTTTATAAACCAATATGGTCCGACCAATAATCTGAACTAAATCACATTTAGCTTGAGCTACAATGTCTAAACTGAGTTCTTTAACATCGACATCACAGCTTTTTAATACACTGATTTTAACCAGTTCATGCGCCTTCAAAGAATCTTTCAACGAATCAATAAAGTTAAAGGATAAACCCTCTTTACCGAGTTGAAATAGAGGTCTTAGTGGGTTACCTAATGATTTTAGAAATTGTTTTTGTTTGTTGTTGAGCATTATAACATGGCCTTTCGCAGATGGGTCTGGTCTTTCAATCTAGATTTTACCACAATTTGATCGATTTTACCCTTTATTGAAAACCAACCAATATGCTTAATCACTAGATCCAGTTTATCATTCTCAATATCATAGCTCTGGATATCCATTGGATAATCAGACAAGTGACTTAGATAGTAATGTTCTTCCCGACTGACACTGACTCGATGTAGTGGACAAGTATTCGACAGATAGGTCGTTATTGAATAAGGTTCAGAAGCATATATCTCAATGACAAGAAACGGTAAGATAAAGAAACTCTGAGGACTATCACATTGGTAAGTATTGGGTTTAATCTTCTTGCTTAAAGCATATTGCTTATATTCTTTAATACTGATTAAATCTAGAAAACTCAACTCATCGACTATTCCAGGAGTATCATAAAAGGTCAAATCCTCATACGTAACTTGATTGAGATTAAGACTAGTATGGGGATAAACGGAAACGGTTAGTCCTGAACTTTGTTGACACAAGGCATTGATTAAGGTGCTTTTCCCTCGATTCACATACCCAACAAAGATAATGTTATGATCTACTTCTCGGCATTGATCCAGCAAGGCTTGATAATCATCAGAAGTATGCAGAATGATGTGTAACCATAGTACCTTTTGCTTAAGACTGCGTAAACGTAAAGCTATCGCTCTCTCTAATTTCTCAACTGAAACGGTACTTGGTAGAATATCTTTCTTTGTGCATACAATCGCAACTGGCTTATCTTGACATACATCAAACAAAGCTTGGCTTAAACTGCCTTCAATATCTAAGGCATCCACCACTAAAAGACAAAGGCCTTCTAGTTCAGAGATGGTTTTCTTAAGATCGATATGTTCAGTATCTGATTTATGAATCAAACTGGTATCTCCATAATGAGACAAACGATAACAGCGCTGACAAATATCCTGCTCAGGTTTTTGACAGTAACCCAGCTTACTTGAATCAATGCTTTGTAATTCAATCCCACATCCCTTGCATATTTTACTCATCTTTATTTCCTTTAAGAACCAGTCTTTCTAAGTGTCGAACCATTTTAGTTAAACCATGTTCATGAATTGAAAGTGGTTTAACCAAAACAGAATCGATATGACGCATATTAGATCCTAAGACATCCGTAAACAACTGATCACCTATCCATAAAATGGATTCTTTAGAGTACCCTTTCAAATGCTTCATCAAACGCCATGAGAATGGTTTTAGTGCCGACTGCACTATCTCACAACCAATGAGTTGGCTCACATTGATATGCCTTTGAGAATGATTATTGGTACATAGGATGAATACAATCCCCTGCTCTTTTAAACCTTTAATCCAATCAAGGATTGGTTGATCAATATTTATCTCATTTTTTTTGATGATGGTATTATCCATGTCTAAAACAATGAGTTTCTTAGCTAAACCAATTAAAAAGTCTGATTCAATATCATAAACATACTTAAATTGATAAGTGGGTTTTATTATCCTAATCACAAAATCATTATAGCATGGCCAATTCAAGTACTTTAAGCCTAAATATCAAAATGAATGAACTCGACATCCTCATCACTGTGTTCTTTTTCTTCTTTAACAGGTTCAAGTAAAAATTCAACTTGTCTAATCTCTTCAACCTCTTTAACTAGATATAGATTTTGATTGGATGAGACTTGCGAAAAAGATGCATCCTTATCCATAATCGCAACATCACTGGCATTCAACCAAGCCTTTTGATGATGGGTAAGTTTGAGCACATCATGACTAGATAGACTGGTACAGGTTAAGACAACTTGTGGATTCGATTTGACTCTTTTAGCCAAGGCTTCTCCACGGGCAGGTCGATTAAAGCGATTGAGTTCACTGAGTTTAATCCGTTTCATTTGACCACTGACACAGATTACACATAAAGCATTTGCTGACTTGTTTAGTGCACAAGCACTAGCGATGGTATCATTCTCTACCAAGTTCATGGCTTTAACACCCCGTGCTTTAGGCTGTGTCAGTGATATCATGTCAAAGGTATAGATGACTCCATAGGCATTTTTAGATACGATGGCCACTTCATCGGTGCGATATAAGGCAAAACAACTTATAATCTGATCATTCTTTTGTAGAATCATGGCTTCATAAGTCTTAGAAGTCCGACTGATATTAAAATCTGAAATTAAAGTCT
>Ga0247841_10013050_pt1 | contig 10711 bp, 10 predicted proteins | sample LaCruzMarch2015__2_FD_192410 | JGI IMG/M metagenome (GOLD analysis project Ga0247841, IMG submission 192410) | Freshwater microbial communities from meromictic Lake La Cruz, Castile-La Mancha, Spain - LaCruzMarch2015_18m | ecosystem: Environmental > Aquatic > Freshwater > Lake | place: Spain...
TTTACCTACGTGAAGAAGAAAAATATTAAGGAGGATCGAAGTGTTTAAAAGAAACAAGATTTTATCAGTGATCGTTGGAATTGTAGCTATTTTAGGTATCGCTTCTGTTATGGTTCCTTCCAATGCTCTTACTGCTACCGCTAAAACTACGATTGAGCTTTGGTTGAACAAACCACAAGCTAGGGTCAATGGGGAGACAAGATGGATTGATGACACCAATCACAGCGTGACCCCAATCAGCAAATGGGGAAGAACTATGCTCCCCGTTAAGTTTATCTCAGATAACTTTGGCCTAATCACCACATGGGATGGAAAAGAATCAAAAGTAACGGTTATGCAAGGGGGAGAATTAGCAGGAACTATTTCTGAATCAGGATCAACCAGTGTACTTCCCTTAGCTGAAAAATTTGCATTAGCTTTCATGAAGAAAAATCCCAAGGTTCGTATTTCCTATACTGGTGGAGGCACCGGAGCTGGAATAAAACAGGCTGCTGCAGGAACAGTAGATATTGGCGCCGCTTCTCGCGACCTTAAGATTACTGAGTCTGATTTAATGGTTCATGCCATTGCTAGAGACGGTGTTGCCATTATTGTGAATAAAGGGATTGGAATTAGTGGCTTAACGGTGGAACAAGTTGGGAAAATTTATGCGGGTCAAATTTCCGATTGGAAAGATGTTGGCGGAAGATCTGGAAAGATCAATGTTTATACTCGCGAAGAAGGTTCTGGAACGAGAGATACGTTTCAAACATTTTGCCTGGATCCTTTTGCATTAAAAATGTCTCCAGCCTGCCTTGCCAAAAAGTCAAATGGTGAAATCCAGATGTCTGTTCAAAGCGACCCCAATGGAATTGGTTACGTTTCCTTTGGATATGCAGAGGGAGTGAAAGAGCTTCTTTTAAATGGTAAAGAGCCTTCTATTGCCAATGTTAAGAATGGATCGTATCCAATATCTCGTCGTTTATACTTCTTGACCAAACACAATAACAATGTTTTAGTTCAGGCTTTTATTGATTTTTGTCGTAGTGATGAAGGACAAAAGATTGTATTACAAGAAGGATATATTCAGCTTGCCGACTAATTTTCAAAGTAAATCCCCTTCCAATATTTTTAGCAGGAGCCAATTGGCTCCTGCTAAAACTTGCTATAGGAGGCATATCATATGAGTAAACCGGAGCAATTTTCTGAAAAATTGGGCAAAAATCTGATTTTTATTTTTGCATCTATCTCTTTGTTGATTTTGCTAAGTATCGTTTTTTTTATTTTTAGAGATGGATTTCTTGCTTTTAAGGAAAATGGTTTCTTTCATTTTATTTTTGGAAACGATTGGAGCGTACAAGATAACACTTTCTCTATCCTTCCGCTGATCGTGGGTTCTTTGGTAGTTACCCTTGGAGCTCTTATTATTTCTGTCCCAATCGGTTTTTCCTGTGCTGTTTTTTTGGCTGAAATTGCTCCTGAGAAGGTTAGAAATATTGTAAAACCCGCTATAGACATTCTCGTTGGAATACCATCCGTTGTTTTTGGTTTACTGGGCATGATCCTGCTAGTTCCCTACATTCGAAACCATTACGGCGGACCGGGACTTAGTATATTAACTGCTATCATCGTATTGATCTTGATGATACTCCCTACCATTATCGCCCAGGCAGAAGATAGTATTAGAAGCGTTCCCTCTAGTTATAAAAATGCTTCCCTTGCACTCGGAGCTACTCATCTGCAGACCATTTGGAATGTGATTTTACCTTGTGCAAAATCGGGCCTAGTAAGTTCTGTCATCCTTTCATCTGGAAGAGCAATAGGAGAGGCGATGGCAGTTTATATGGTCATTGGAAATACTTTTACTTTCCCAAAATCATTACTTGATCCCAGCCGAACACTAACCAGCAATATTGTTGGTCAGATTGAGGAAGCTACCGTAGGAGGAGCTCATCTTCATGCCTTATTTGGATGCGGATTGATTTTACTATTCATTGTATTTATTCTGAATAGTTATAGTTTTTTTATTAAAAGAAGAGGCTGTCGATCATGTTAACAAAAAATAGCCAGCAAAACTTGGTTTGGTCGATTTTATGGATCATCACGAGTCTACTAATGTTAGTATTAATCTTATTAATCGGATTTGTTTTTGTAAAAGGAGCTCCTGAGATGAAACTAAGCTTCATCTTTGGAGCAACTACTAATGGAGGACTAATGACTCCGATTGTAGGTACATTATACTTGACTATCATGACACTTATTTTCTTAATACCCTTGAGTGTTGGAACGGCTCTTTATTTATCGGAATATGCCAAACAAAATTGGTTTACGGAATTTATCCGGTATAGCTTATCCAGTCTGGCTGGTATCCCTTCTATCATATTTGGATTGTTTGGTGTTGCGCTATTTGTGATGATCTGGTTCAAAAAAGCTAGCATTATAGCGGGATCATTTACGCTAACTTGCCTGGCGCTTCCCTTTATGGTTGCCACAACAGAAGAAGCAATTCGAAGCATACCAAAAGCATGGAGAGAGGCAAGTTATGGACTGGGAGCAACAAAATGGTATACAATTATTCATGTGGTACTGCCTAATGCCACTCCGGGAATATTAACGGGTGTCATCATGAGCATTGGTAGAGTTATTGCCGAAACAGCTCCGTTACTCGCAACGGCTGGTTTTAGCGCTTTTTTGCCAGTATCTCCCCTGGACGGGACAAGAACATTAGCCCTGCATCTATTTTATTTAGCGACAGAAGCACCAACTGTTGGTGGATTGACCAGAAATGATTTACTGTCGCAAGCTATGGCTGTAGGCACAGTATTAATATTATTAATCATTCTGCTCAATTTCTTAGCGAGAATGATTTTTAATCATTTCAATCAAAAAGTAAGAGGTTTCCGATGAAAAAAAACGAAGATGGCAGAAAACATAAAATATCAGTCCGTAATCTGGATTTTTATTATGGCAAAAAACAAGTATTAAAAAACATTTCGATGGACATCAGGGAGAATAAGATTACTGCATTAATGGGTCCATCAGGTTGTGGTAAATCAACTTTCCTTCGCGTTATGAATCGAATGAATGATTTAATACCAGAAGCAAAGGCATCGGGTACGGTGTTACTGGATCATGAAGATATCTATGGAAACAATACCGATGTTGTCAAGCTACGTCAACGGGTGGGAATGGTTTTTCAACAGCCTAATCCTCTTCCCAAGTCAATTTTTGAGAATATGGCTTATGGTTTAAAGATCAAAGGAATACACGACAAAGGAAAACAAGCAGAATTGATTGAAAAAAGTCTTAAAAAAACTTCTTTGTGGGGAGAAGTAAAAGAAGAATTGCATAAATCTGCACTATCCTTGTCAGGCGGCCAACAACAAAGGTTATGTATTGCGAGGACAATTGTCATGGAACCAGAGATGATTTTGATGGATGAACCTTGCTCAGCACTGGATCCTATCTCCACCACCAAGATAGAGGAATTGATGAAAGAATTAGTAGACGATTATACCATCGTCATTGTTACTCATAATATGCAACAAGCTCATCGAATATCTGATTGGACTGGTTTTTTTTATATGGGCGATCTGCTAGAATATGGAAAGACTAAAGAGGTGTTTAACGAACCAAAAGAAAAGAAGACTAGAGAATATATTGAAGGCAGATGGGGATAGAGTGGACTATCAGTATCCCATACGAGTAGCTAGTATCGATATGGGTTCCAATGCCATCAGGTTTCTGATCGCAGAATTTTGCGACTCTGATCAGTTTGTAACCCTTTATTCTAAAAGGGCTTCTATCCGGCTGGGGCATTCTGTATTTTTGTCAGGAAAGTTAGATCCTAACTTAAAAAATGAAACAATTGAGTTACTAAAACAACACCAACAAAAAATGGAAGAATTATCTGTTTTAGCTCATCGATGTGTTGCTACCAGTGCGGTACGGGAAAGTATGGATGGTGCTAGTTTTGCCACTCAAGTGAAAGAAGAGACCGGGATTTCTTTAGAGATCATCAGTGGCACAGAAGAAGCCAGATTGGTTTATTTAGCGATCCGTTCGAAAGTACATCTGGGAAATAAAAATTGGTTACTGATTGATCTTGGCGGAGGAAGTGTTGAGCTTTCCTTGATCAATCAATCGGGTGTCATTTGGTCTGAATCACATACCATGGGCTCTGTCAAATTACTAGAGGAACTCTCTACCCCAGATAACGGAACCACTAAATTAAGGAACATCATTACAGAATATATTTCTCTTCTTAAAATCCCATTTCCAGGATCAACCCAAGAAATGGGGGGATTAATAGCAACAGGAGGAAATATTGAGGACTTAGCCAGGGTAGCTGGCGTGTTCCCTGGTTTGGATGACATCATCGAGTTGCCGGTAGAAAATCTAACCCAAGCTATCGAAACTTTGTTTCGTTTGTCATTTAAAGAAAGAGTAGATCAATTACATCTTCGGGAAGATAGGGCAGATGTTATTTTGCCAGCATCTTTAGTTTATGAGCATATTGCCAAGTTATCGGGTGTGCAGAAGATTATTGTCCCGGGTGTAGGCACCAAGGAAGGTGTTTTGTTCGATTTAGTTAATCGATTAACTAAGCCAATCAGTTATGGTGAAGAGAATGAAAAGTTTATACAGGAATCTTGTCAACAGATAGGCTCAAGGTTTATGTTTGATGAGTCCCATGCCAGGCAGGTAACAAGATTATCTATTTCACTATTCGATCAATTAAAAAGTATTCATAAACTTCCTTTAGAGGATAGAAAACTGCTAATTGCAGCTTCGATGCTTCACGATATTGGTTCGTTTATAAGTTATAACAAACATCACAAGCATTCTCAATATTTGATCGAAAATTCAGAAATTGCAGGTTTAAATGAATCAGACCACTTTTTAGTTGCTTGTATAGCCAGGTATCATCGAAAGAGTGAGCCATCTCTTGAACATACTTTTTTTAAGGCTTTATCGAAAGAGGACCAAAAGAAAGTAGAAGTTTTATCTTCTCTGTTACGAATGGCTGATTCTTTAGATAGAGAGCATCAAGCTAAAGTAGATCGAATGTTGATAAAAAGAAAAGAAACTTCGATTTTTATTGTCTTAAAAGGAAAAGGTGATTTAAGTTTGGAATGTTGGTCTTTTAAAAAGAAATCAAAGCTATTTACGCAACTTTTTAACATATCTGTAGAAATAACTGAACAGTTTGATCTGTAGGAGTCTTTATGAAAAATGAGATAAATGGTGAAGAAATAAAAGGAAAGTTAATTGCTGTAGAAGGGCTTGATGGATCAGGAAAATCAACCCAAGTCCATCTTCTTTACAAATGGCTCTTGGGGAATGGGTATAAAGTGTTTTTTACCGAGTGGAATTCTAGTGATTTGGTAAAGGAAGCTACCAAAAAAGGAAAAAAACGACAACTGCTGACACCGACAACCTTTAGTTTGATTCATGCGACCGATTTTACCGATCGATACGAACGACAGATTTTACCTATGCTAAAAGCAGGATACATTGTGCTCTGCGATCGATATATTTTTACCTCTTATGCAAGAGATCAAGTTAGAGGATGCGATCCGGATTGGCTTCGTAATATTTACCGACATGTAATATTGCCCGATATCGTTTTTTATTTTCAATTACCCTTAGAAGTTTCTTTAAGTCGAATTTTGGATGGAAGACCTGCTTTAAAATACTTTGAGGCAGGGATGGATATGAATCTTTCCCCCGATCCTTATATGAGTTTTCGATTGTTTCAGGGAAGAGTGAAGGAACAATATGAATTGATGGTGGAAGAATTTCATTTTACTGTGTTACAGGCTGAATTATTGATCCTTCAACAACAAGAAAAAATGAAAGAAGTGGTGAAGAGCAAGATCAACTTATCTTTGTATAGAAAAGGGGTCCAGTGATGAACCAAAAACTTTTTTTTGGAGCCCCTCCTCCTAATGTAGATCCAGCAAGATTATGTGGAAAACTAATTGTCATCGAGGGATTGGATTCTTCAGGAAGAACCACCCAAGTCTCTCTCTTGTCCGATTGGCTAGAAGAGCAAGGTAATGCTGTCATACAAACTGGCCTTAAGCGATCTGAACTTGTTTCAGAATCATTGGAACAAGCAAAAAAGGGAAATGTTCTCAGTCCTCGGACCGTTAGTCTTTTTTATGCTACTGATTTCTATGATCAACTGGAGAACAGGATTATACCTTCTCTAAAAGCGGGATTTGTAGTTATTGCAGATCGTTATATCTACACGTTGATGGCCAGAGATATTCTACGAGGCGCAGATCCAGAGTGGTTAAAAATCCTATATTCAAGAGCGATTATTCCAGATGCTGTATTCTTTTTAAACGTGGATTGTAATTCTTTGCTTGATCGAACTCTACAGTCCAGGGGTAAACTGGATTATTGGGAATCGGGGATGGATATTGGTTATGCCAGAGAGTGGTATGACAGTTTTATGATTTATCAACAAAACATGCGGGTGGAATTTCGAAAATTACACAAAGAATTTCATTTTAATGTGATTAATGCCAATCGTTCACAAAGAACGATTCATAATGAACTTAAAAAAAAGATAGAACTTATGTTAGAAAAATAAATGGAGGATAAAATGTCAAAAGCTACTGTGATGAATTCGTTAAAGATTTTTTTCTTGTATTCGAAATCAGACAAAAGACTGGCAGAAATCTTGATGCACTATTTAACCCCTATGGTAAAAATGAGAAAAGTTGATATTTGTGATGGTTCCGAAGTTATTGCTGGTAAGGATTGGGACTTGGATACCAAAGAAAGGTATAATCAATCCGATATTTACATCGCTTTGATTAGTCCTGATTTTGTTGCTTCTGATTTTTGTTATCAGGATGATTTGAAATTGGTCATCGAAAAACATCAAAATAAACGTGCTGTCATGCTGCCTATATTAGTGAGATTCACTCCTTTTTGGAAAGAACTGGGGATTGGTAAGTTAGACTATCTTCCTATTGATGGGAAGCCAATTTCACAATGGAAAGATGAAGAAGAAGCACTTTTTGAAATCATGAAGTATATTAAAAAGTTGATCAAGAAGCTTGTAGGCAAGGAAGAAGAAAGTTCAGAGGAAATTTAATAAGAGTCCCTCTGTTTTGTTTCAAGCCGAAAAATGTAGCCGACTCCTCTGATGGATCTTATAAATCTAGCAGTAGTGTTTAGCTTTTTTCTCAAGTAGTTTACATGAACATCTATCACTCGAGTGGTTACTTGGCATTTGTCATTCCAAATTTGGTCTATCATTTGATCTCGAGTTAGTACTCTGTTCGAATTTCTCGCTAATAATTCAAGTATTTTAAACTCGATGGTGGTTAGATTGATTAAACTCCCATGAACAGAAACCTCTCTTTTGCTTGGATCAATGATTATCTCACCATGACCAAAAGACAGTATTTCGTTTTTACTGCGATCAATTCTTTCAAACACTTTTTTGATTCTGGCTAGTAATACTTTGGGACGGAATGGTTTTGTCACATAATCTTCTGCTCCCATTTCCAAGCTCTTGATAATATCAGCGTCTTCTGTTTTAGCTGATTCAACAATAACAGGGATGGCTCTATATTTGAAGTTGCTTTTGAGGCGAGATAAGATTTCCAATCCGCTGATCCTGGGTAGCATCAGATCCAAGATAAGCAAATCGAAAGGCATATTTTCTAATATGATAAGAGCTTCTTCCCCATTTTCTGTCCAGGAGACAAGATATCCTTCTTTTTCAAGATGATAGATGATTAATTCAGCGATATCACGGTTGTCTTCAATAATAAGAATCTTTTTATTCAAATTGGGTTAGCCCCACTTTTTCCAGTGTTGAGGAATATCCAAGCGAAAGCACTTTGTATCCCCAATTAGAGAGGAGATTTTTATCTAGAATATTTCTTGTATCAACGATTAATCTGCCACGCATAAAGGGTTTTAATTTTATATAATCTAATTCTTTGAAAATGTCCCATTCTGTTAATATAAGAATAAGATCAGTCTCAGTGAAAACATCTTGCGGATTTTGACAATAACTGATGTTCCAACGTGGATGTTTTAAAAAGAAATTACTCATACCTTCGGGATCGTACACCTTTATATTGGCTTGTCGAAATAAGAGCTCCTGAATAATCTTAATAGCAGGACTTTCTCTGATATCATCAGTGTTTGCCTTAAAAGTCAAACCTAAAACACCGATATTTTTATCTTCTAGATCATCAACTGCATTTTCAACAAGGTCAACAATATGCATTTTGTGGTTTTCGTTTGATGTTTGCGCTTCTTTGATCAGGGTAAGGGGGATTCCTAATTTTTCACTCATCGCGATGAGTGAATTCATATCTTTTGGCAAACAACTCCCACCAAATCCAGGTCCAGGGTTTAAAAAATGGGGGGAAATTCGGGGGTCTAGTCCAATGCCAAGCTTAATCATATCCATATCACTGCCTAACTTTTCTGATAGTTGAGCCATCTGATTGATAAAACTAATTTTTACACCCAGAAATGAATTGCTGGCATATTTAATAACCTCGGCTGACACAAAGTCTGTGTATAGAAAGGGAGTGTGAAGCCAATTATAGGTTTTGTAAAGGTTTGATATCGCTGATTTACCGTTCTCTGTTTCATATCCAATCACGATACGATCAGGCGCAAAGAAATCTTGTACAGCTCTTCCTTCTCTTAAAAACTCAGGATTTGAAATCCAATCAAAATCAACATTTACCTGGCTTTTAACGAATTGGGATAGCATATGATTTGTGCCGGGTGGAACTGTACTTTTCATGATAATTAACTGGTAATGAGATATCGATTCGATAATGGATTGGACGGCAGAGTTAATTTGCGATAAGTCTGTTTCACCTGTTTTTAATGGAGGTGTACCAACCGCAATAATTACAATATCAGCTTTTTTTAAAGATTCCTTAATGTCTTTTGAAAATGAGAGTCTTCCTTCCAGAATATTTCTTGTCCTAAGTTGATTTAATCCTGGTTCAAAAAAGGGAATCATGCCCGCTTGAAGTTTTTTGATCTTTTCAGGATTTTTGTCCGTACAAATGACTTCATAACCAAGCTCAGATAAACCAATACCGGTAACAAGGCCAACGTACCCACAGCCAATAACAGTGATCTTTTTTTTCATAACATTTGGTCTCCTTTTTTTTACAAAGAGGCTAAAACTGTTTTCCATTCTCTTCCCTGAATCGCATTGGTTCTTGACTCAAGTCTCCATTTTTGGTATGTTTCCGGTTGATTTTCTCGAAGGTTGATCAGTTTTTCAATAGATTCCACCCAAGCAGGAATATGGTTTGCCTCCAAAATAAGTCCTGTTGTTCCATGTTTGATTATTTCCTTCGGACCACCCTGGTTAGTGACAATAACAGGGAGACCGCAAGCTTGAGCTTCTAGTACTACCATCCCAAAGGTGTCTGTTGTGCTGGGGAAGAGCAGTAAATCACTAAATGAATACAGTTTTGGAAGGTCTTTTCTTGACACCTTTCCATAAAACTGTAAGCCTTGCAGGTGCTTATGCTTTGCCTTTAAATCTTCCAGATAAGGGCCTTCTCCCACTAAATTTAGTTTTGCGTTTGGATTTCTAGTAAGAATTTTTTCAAAAACAGATATCAGGAAGTCCAGGTTTTTATCTTTGGAAATCCTTCCTGCATATAATAGCTGAAAGTCACCAGTATCTTTTTTTGGTGAACAGAGAGAAACATCCAAAACAGGAGTAAATAAATCTGGATCAATTCCTTTGGGTAGAAATCGGAGCTTTGATCGACTAACTCCTCTACTTTCCAAAATATTTGCATACTCTTTGGTAGTAACGCGTACTTCATCCATTTGAGAGTAGAACCAATGGATGTATTTTTCCAGGAAGGTGATAATGATATCTTCCTGGATAATTTGTTTAGCCTGCAGTACAAAATCAGTATGAAAAACTCCGACGCACTTTATTTTCATCACTTTCGCAATCAGGCAACCAAGTAACCCTATTGGTCCGGGGGTCGAAATAACAATTTCATCTGGTGATTCTTCGTATATTTTCTGGAGAGAGGATAAAAAGGAAGGAACTTTGAGAAGATAGCTTTCATAGTAGGGTAAATTGAATTGGTAAATGGATTCCAGGTTGAGTAGATTGGGAGGAAGATGGTTTTTTTGACAGCTATCCTCTATTGAAGCCACCATAGTAATTGGGTAATGTTGGTGGTAAGCTTGCCATCCTAATTCATTTAAAGTAGCAGAGACACCATTTAGATCATTAATCGTATCCGTAAACCAAAGAATTTTTTTTGAGTATGGTTGCAGATTTGTTTTTAGATAATTCTTTTTTAGTTCCTGGATTAGATCATTTCTGACGTGAAGCTGTTGACTTGTAAACAAAAAAGGCAGACTGGATAGAATTTCCGGAGACATCCGAAACAAGCTTTTGGCTAAACCGGGAAGATCTCCTGATTTGAGATTCTTGGACAGACACGAAGCAAAATCCATGACGACGCAATCGATAGAATCGCTTATTTGCTGAAATATTTGATTAAAACGTTGACCTGATGGTAGTTTTTGGCGGTTAAGTTGAACGAGAAACGAAAGAAATTGTTTCATTTTTTTGTGTTTTTTGGATAAGACAATCCTGATCAAAAAGAGTTTGAGTTTCTTTTTCATCGTTAAAGACTCTGGATGCAAGATGGTTTCTGATACAATTTCAAAGAGGGATTCCCTGGTTGTC
>Ga0247841_10013051_pt1 | contig 10710 bp, 3 predicted proteins | sample LaCruzMarch2015__2_FD_192410 | JGI IMG/M metagenome (GOLD analysis project Ga0247841, IMG submission 192410) | Freshwater microbial communities from meromictic Lake La Cruz, Castile-La Mancha, Spain - LaCruzMarch2015_18m | ecosystem: Environmental > Aquatic > Freshwater > Lake | place: Spain...
GGATAATGCCACTGCAAAACCCAACATACCAATGGCAGGCGCTAAAAGATTACCACTACTTGAAACTTCAACCAATAATGTGCCAATAATAGGTCCTGTACACGAAAACGATACCAATACCAACGTAAAAGCCATGAAGAGAATACTTACAAATCCGGCTGTGGAATCTGCTTTTGCATCAAGTTTTGTTGACCACGAAGCAGGTAGTGTGATTTCGAAAGCTCCAAAAAATGAAATTGCAAAAACAACCAAAAGTGCAAAGAAAAGTAAGTTGAAAATTGCATTAGTTGATAAACTATTTAGTGCGCTTGCTCCAAATATTAATGTGATTAGAATGCCTAAAATGACGTAAATAAAAATAATTGCCAAACCGTACAAAATGGCATCACGTTGTCCACGAGCCTTATTTTCAGACCGTTTAAGAAAAAAACTGACAGTCATTGGAATAATTGGCCAAACACAGGGTGTGAATAATGCTAAAAATCCACCTAATAATCCTGCTAAAAAGATAAGCCATAATGATAAATTTCCGGATGAGCCTTGCGAATTACCAAAACTGTTTAACTCTTTAATTACCGGTTTCCAATAATCTGTTAATGAAGATGTAACAGTTGTATCGGATTGAGTTTCTTTAATAACTTCTACTACAACAGGTGCTCCTAAAGAAAAAGGTTCCTGACTTGGTGGTAAACAGCTTTTATCATCACATGCCATAAATTCAATATAACCTTTCACCTTCAATTTGGAGAAATCGGTAAAACTGATTTTTTGAATAAAAATGGCCTCGTTTATATACCAATTTAATTCCATTGCAAAATTTGCATCATATGCTTTAAGCAATTTTGAAGGAGATTCCAATGCTCCGTTTTTTTGAGCATTATCGATCTTTTCAAAAACAATAGTAGTGGCTCGCGGGCCATCTTTTGGTATACTCAATCCATATAAATGCCAGCCTTCTTCGATGGTGGCTCTTATTATAATATTCGCTGAGGTTTCGCTCGTCTTTTTTAATTCAGTCGACCATTTTATTGGTTCATATATTTGACTAAATAATGATGAGCTTACAATTGTAAATAATAGTGCAATAAATAATTTCTTTTTCATAAATGGTAATTTTTATGCAAAAATATATTATTGATATGAACAAATGAATAAGTGTTCATTTGTTTTGAGAATTTTTAATAGCTCTTGTTTTAATAAATCAAATTATTTAGATATATTAACGTGTAAGCATGAATTTAAAACTCATACCGAAATTGGTAGAAGATACCGGATATGACGATGAAATAAGTGGCGAACTTGATTGTTTATCATAGAATAATTGAATATTTAACTTCGAGCTAAACACGTAATCAGCAATGATTTTCAGGGTGAATAATTTATTTCCACTCGAAGCCTGAGTAATATTACTATCTACCTTTCGCAACAAGGTCTTAATATCTTTGTAAGATAAATCGGCACTTAATTTCAAGTCATTTTTAACGCTTGTTTGAGTTTGATTCTTTAGTTTTAATATCACGTCAAAATCTTTCAACAAATAACCTAAACCAACAACGAATTCATCCGTAGCTGCTTCGATGAGTTGTGTGCTCGACAAATTAAGTGCTAAGTTCCGTTGTTTCCTATATTCCAACTTGCCGGTCATACTATTGTTCATAGCAACATTTACACCAATTAGCGGACTAAATTGTTCGGTTAGCGAAATGTTTGAAATATCATAAGGTGATGACGGAATTGGAATATCGGTTTGAACATCACGTACATAACCCAAAGCACTGTTATCACCCCCCATTGCTACCCAGGTAGAATACGACGTATATGAACCAATGCTATATCGACAAGTATAAGCGTGTGTAATACTGATAGATTTAAAATGATCTTTAATCCATCCGATTCGTGATAAGCCATCATAACTAATTCGCCAGTTAGGAAGAATGCTCAATAACGAAAGAAACGGATTTGTATCAACTGTGTTTACATCGCGTCCAGTATAAGCGGCTAAAAATGAAGGAATAAGCACATCTGCCGAATTTTCAGTATAACTGCGATTATTTATTAATTCCGAATTGGTTAATTTGTTATCCTTCATAAATCCATAGGTTGGTACACTTTTATTATTGAATGATTTGTTCAAACGATTTGCAATAACTTTACGATTATCTAAGAACGTTTGGAATACATCTGAACTGTAATTTTGTTCGGCAGTTCCTATAGGTTTAAATGCTGTAGATAAAGCCATTAAAGTAATATTATAACTACCAGTAAATGTGCTTGGCATTCCATCGAACATATATTGAACCGTAGTATTGGAAGCAATATAACGCTTGCCGCTTACATCAATTTTAAGTCCAGGAATAGGTTCAATACTTGCTTTTATATCGAAATCTGAAGTAAATGCTGTTGTGGCAGGGTTAACAACCGAATCATTTCCATTCAACCATCCATTATCAAGTGCATTTTGCAAAATATTGGGGTCTTGAATACCAAAAGCAAATGCATATCCCGGTGCATACAACCCGTTATCCATTTTTTGTTGTCCCATAAATCCTGGTTGCGGGAAAAACCCTGGTAACACCATACTATTTGATTCACGATAAGTAAATGAAGCTCTACGCACCATCATAAGCGTACGTGCAACAAAATCGACTGATGTTTTTGCAACATTTTGAACATTAGGGTCAGAACTTACAAAAGTTAGTAATACACTGTCTAAATTGACTTTAGATGTTATTTCAGCTGTAGTTGAATTTTTAGATTTATAAGAAAGTGGAATTGATTTACCATTTATATCTGTTGCAGTGAATTTTAATTTGTCACTATTCAATTTGTGAGAAATGGTAATCAGTTTATTTTTTTCTAAATTAACTTTTTGAGTATATGTTTTTGGCACAAATTTCGTTTTATTGTTATTCGTTTGTGCCGATGATCGTTGATTTACAGCTTTTAAGTACTTTGATTTATTATACAAGTTTTCAAAATTGAAATTTCCATCAGCTTGCCAAGCACCCATACTAGTAGCAATATTACCAAGTTGCGAACTTCCCTCAATTCTTGCCGTTCTATTCCAGTCGTAAGTGGAATTGTATGAAGCATTGGCAGTTACCCAATCGAAAAGTGGAATTTTATTTATTGGCAAATTCCAAGTTGCCGAAAAAACTTGTTGATATGTATATGGCGAACCTAGTTTTTTTATGCTGGTCCAAACCGAATCGCGCCATTCATTATAATACTCAGGATTAATTTCCGGAGATTTGGTTGGCTCAATAATATTGGCATTCATGGCGGTTTGGAAACTAAACTTGATTGCACGACTTAAATCGTATTTTATATCAAATTGTCGATTCCACATAAAATCTCTACTGAACGTCAAATCAAATGCTTGTGCCGCTGATGAAGCGGAAGAACTAATATTCAGATCGCGCAAAGTCATTTGAGAAAATTGCCTGTTCATGTTTGTGTTAAAACCCAGTGAAGCGGGTAAGTAGTTCAAATTGAAATCTTTGATTATTTTAAATAATGGTTTATCAAGTGCTTTTGTTTTTTTGAACGGTTCCCATGGTTGTGCATTGAATGAAAAATTATAATCTACTGCAGCCCTTTCGCTTTTTATTAAATTTTGTTCAACTTCGGCACTGTGCTGGTTTGTTTCAGTAAATGCATACGTGAAGCTTACATTTGCAGGATCAAAAAATTGCGGTGTTTTGCTTTTTAAATTAATTCTTGCCCCCGAAATATTAAAACTTTTTGAAGTGTTTACAGTTTGTGACATCGATTTTATAGAATCTTTTTCGGCTTGATTATTTGCATTTTTCAATGCATCAGACAGTAAAATATCTTGGTCGAGCGGATTGTACTTTGGTGAAACTGTTTCGTTAGTATAAGAGAAATAAGCCGGAATTTGTAATTTTATTGCTTCTGGTAAAAAACGTCCTAATTCCATAGAAGTTGAAAAATTCATTTGGTACAAATCGTCCATACGTCTATTTGTAACGTTACTTTCCAAGCTTCCGTAGCCAGCAGTTTCAACTCTACCGGAGAAATTTACTGATCCAATATCCGATAAACCAAGTGCAATATTACCCATGGCAGCCCAACCACCTGACTCGTCGAACTCGGACATACGAAGTTCATTAATCCATATTTCCCCCGATTTTAACTCTCCTTTCACATTCCCTTTTACACTTCTAACACCAATCATTATTGTTTGAATATCAGAAATTGTAGGATTTCCAACCACGCGAATACTGTTGTTTGGTTTCGAAGGGTCGGGGTAAGGAATTATTTCGGATAGATTATTTCCATTCTGCTTGTCTTTATTTCGTTTCAATTTGATATTTGTAAGTGTTTCAAACGAGAAATCAAACATGTTTTCGGGAATCCAAACTTTTTCTCTATCTATCAGATTTTCACTATTATAAATGCCTGGTTTTGTGAGCTTGAGCGGAATTTCATATTCGTAATAATTATTCACCATATCTGAACCTAGACGCACGAAACACGACAATTGATTATCTTCCAATGTTCGGAAATCGTCTACCATTTTTTCGGCATGTACAAACATTTGTAAGCGTTTGTACTGGCGCATATCGTAGGCAGTGTTTTTATATACCCCACGGGCATCTCCGGGTGCAAGATCTTTTACTCTTAACACCATCGATTGCTCATTTTGTTGTAATAATTGTGGTTGCCCTGGATCTGTTTCGCGAGTAATTCCAGGAGGTAAAATATAATTTACCGGAATTTTGTCAGCATTTTCTTCGATATTTACGGCTTGAACATCTAATTTTCCATCAGGTGTAGGTGCAGAACCAACAGAATTCAAAGTTTTGTTAAAGGTGCGCCATTCGCCACGTACTAAATCAAGTGTTCCAAACCTTAATGTAGTACTGTCCATAAAATTAGTAAGAAACATACGAACAAAGCGTATGGATTTGAAATTTCGGATGCCACCAATTTTCTCGGCATTATCGCCTTTAAGCGGAATTTTGAACTGATACCAAGAAACTGAATCTACTCTACCGTTTTTTAGTTCAACAAGAGAGGTCATTTTGTCGGTAATATAGTTACGACCAACTTCCATTTCAGTACGTTTAATCTTCACCTGATACTGAAAATACTTTTCGTATTCATTTAGCGTATTGTCCGAGTTAATATCTTCCATGTCAGGTACAGAAGTGGCAGTTGTACCATAAGTTTCGGTTACATTTGTGGCTTCAGGTGAATTGCCTTCGGTACCATTATAGTGTTTATAACGATTCAGAATGTTCATTTCTGTATTGTCATAATCGGTACCGCGATAAAAATGATAATTATCGCCCGAAGGATCCTTTAACGGCGAAAAATTATCAGCATTCATTTTATCTTTTGTGGGTTGAGTTAATTTATTATTTAACTCAGTAACATAATCACTAAATTTAGGAAATTCATTTGCATTCGATAAGCCATCTAATCCTACATCCTGATTTGTACGAGCACCTGCCGTGTTATCAAATGCACTTACCGTGGATTGAATTTTGGGAACACTTCCCCAAACTGTTGATTCTGTTTTAGCTTGATCGCCATCAATTGGTAATCCGTTTTCAAAAGCTTTTTTACCGTCTTTCAGAATATCTTCGCTCACGTCGCCCAAATTGAAATATAAGTCACCACTCTTATCGGTTGACATACCGCCTTTTACATAAGGATCCATCATCCAAAATTCGATATATTCAATATTGGAAGTTTCAAAATCTGTTGCGTCCATTTTCCGCATAATACCTCCCCAACGTTTCTCTGGATTTGTTAGTTTGCCGTTGGCATCCATTCCAGTTACATCAAAATTATAAGGACCACGCTCGGTTGGATAATAAGACAAGTTCATGATAGTCATACGCGAAGTTTGTGTTGCCAATGTTTCTCTATTTGGAAAAATTTCCTGCTCCAACACATTTCTTGTTAAGTGATTTGATTGAGCATCAGGATTATTACGTAAAAATGCGGGGGTTGATTTAGTATCACCATTTAATACTGGGTCAACATAATACCACGATAAAAGTGCACGATTTTTCCCGTAATCGAGTGTGCTATTCTTTGATTCGGGAAAAAGAGGTGATGTTGGTGTACTTGCCAAATACCAATTTACTGGGTAATGTATATCGATGGTAGTTTTTGTCGATTCAAAATCGTCGAGATAAGCCAAACCAGCTGAACTTACCACTTTTGAATGTCCGGGAATGAGCTGGGCGTATTCAGCATTTAACGCAATGGTTGAGGGTTTAGTGGCATTTACAAATGGGATTTTATCCAGCATGTTGGTTAGCCATTGCGATTCGGCACGCCACGAAGTATTCAAACCCCAAATTGTATTTGAAATAGGTTCACTTCCAGTATTTACTTTTGTGGTAAGTGGCATTTCAGAAAGATGCATAACTGTTCCACCTAAACTGAAATCTTTACTGAATTGATACTCTAAATGTGTCCCCAATAAGGTTTTACGTTGCATGCTGAACATCGATTGATTCTCGAGTTTTACATCAATTTTTGTCCCCGATTCAACCAATGATTGATTAATGATATTCACACTTCCCATGGTGTAATCTACGGTGTAATCCACATTTTCTACCAATGTTTTTCCACCTGCAGTTACTGTAACTGAGCCTCGTGGCACATTCATGGCATTCAATCTTATTTCCGAACCTGACGAAGATTTGTATTCGCCCACCAATCGAAATTTATTTTTTTCGCTGTATTCCTGCGCCACCACTAATGTAGAGTCGTACAATTCCTGAAAAATATATTTTTTTGCAATATCATCATTTCCAATTGCTTTGCGTAAATGCGATCCAAAAGGTTCGAGCACCGGAAAAATAATTTTGCCATCGCTTGATTGAGTTGTATAACCTTCAACAAAGTCAAATTTCCCATCCGGATTGGTGGCATTTTTTGAGTCCAACCGATCGAGATTCATTACTCGTAATAGAATTTTATTTTGAATAGCACCTTCAGTAATATATTGCATATCAGTACCAATAGAATCGTTACGATAAACAATATTCAATTTGAAGTTGTCGGGTTGAATTTGCATTGCGCCCAAATTATACACATTTTTCAACATCAAATCCCACAATGCCAACTGGGGTGATTGTGCTGTTGCTTTTAATAATTTCACCATCAATGCATCGGGTGCTGTTACAGCGTCTGTCGAAAATTCACCTACCTGATAAACCTGACCTGCATAGGTAAATTCGTATGCAACACCAAGTACTTCATCGGGATTTAATACATTTCGTAAAGATAAAATTCCCAATGCCGAATTTAAAGTATATTCGGATGGTTCGAGTCGACGGGCACTTTCAATTTTCTCATAATCCTCGCCACCATTAATTCCCAATCCACCATATTGAGATGACAATACTGAATTTGTTTGTTGAATATCGCGAACACCCGAAAGCGCTGTAACTTCATCATAAAGTGTATTTGCCTTATTCATAGGTACATTGCTTGCAGTTTTTACACTCCAATGTGTTTTATCGATTCGCTCAGTTTCGCCCAAATCCATAAAAGCTACAATATTTCTGGCCTGATCGTAATTTCCACGTTTATTGGTTACCCAAACTTCCACCCTGTTTATTACAACACCCGATGAAATATATGGAAGTTTACTCATTGAATTTTCGTAATTGTTACGAAAATAATGTCCCAAAAAGAAATGTCGGTTATCGTCATAACTATCAATATTTACTTCAAATTTGGTAGTTTGCGCACCACCTTTTGAACTTACTGTCTGTGTTTCAGATTCTTGTTGCGAAGCAATGGCCGAAACATTCAGTTTCCCAAACTGTAATTCGGTTTTGATACCAAACAAAGCGGTGCTACCAGTAATAAGAGAGCTGTTGAGTTGCATACTCACATTTCCGGCTTCTATATTCTTTATAATATCGTCTTCTTTTCCTTTAAAGGCGAGTTTCACCATTTTTTGGTCGAAATCGAAACTAGATTCAGTGTTATAATTCAGACCAAAATTCACTTTGTCACCCACTTGTCCGGTAACATTCATTTGAATTTTCTCATCAAAGTCAAATATTCCCGACTTGCGCATTCTTTCAGTTAATGCAGGATTTTCAATTGTGTTGCTTTTAAATCCGAACACTAATTCGGCCGAACCCTGGGTTTTAATTTGTACGCCTCCAGGACCGAAAACCTTATCAGCAGCTCCGATGTTGAATTTCATATCAGAAATTGAAAACTTATCTTCATTATTTTTTCCTGATTTGGCATTTTTTTCCTTCCAATAGTTTTGCATATCTTGTTTGGCCGAAAAATTACGATATTCTTGCTCGGTCATCAAAAAAGGTGTTGCAATTTCCGTTTCTCCTACAAAAGTTCTCAGAATATAATTGCCCGATTTAACATCATATTCTACCACCGATTTCAAATTTGTTGGTTTCGGTGCGTCCATTGGATACTTCGTATTCAGTTCTTCGTAAGTATTTTGAGTGAATTTTTTAATTGGGAAACTCTTTTTTTGATTCGATGAGTCGGTTGGTGCTGATGTTGGTTTTTCGTTTGATGATTGTGCTTCGAAAGCATAATGCTCACTCGCACTAACAAACACGTATGCCGAACTGAGAAGAAATCCGCAGAGAAATAGTATAGGGAATGTTTTTTTTGTAAAATTCATAGAAAGAAAAAGTTTGACGGGTTTGTAAGGATTTGAAAGATTAATGATTCTACATCATCTTCAATGCCAGTTTAATCAATTGTTCAACTTTTAATGTTGGTTGCTCTTTTATAATTTTATCCACCACTTTTTGCGAAGCAGCTGAAGCAAATCCGAGCATAACCAAAGCTGAAATTGCTTCTTCTTTTTGTTCGGATTGCGTATTAGAAATGAAATTCGGAATATCTGCGCCACCTACACCTTTAACTATTTTATCTTTCAAATCAACAATTATTCGCTGTGCTGTTTTGGTTCCAATACCTTTAATAGCATTTAATGCCACCACATTTCCGGTTGCAATCATTTCCTGAATTTCCTGAACCGAATAGGATGACATAATCATTCGTGCAGTATTGGCACCAATACCCGACACCGAAATTAACAATAGAAATAATTGTCGTTCGCTCTTTGTCAGAAATCCAAACAGTAGATGAGCATCTTCTCTAATTACTTCATATACATATAATTTAGTGCTTGACTGCTGACCAAGAACCGAATATGTTGGAAGTGTAATATGAATAAAATAACCTATATTTGCTGTTTCGAGAACCACATTTGTTGGAGTGATTTCGGTGATTTCACCCTTAATATAATCTATCATTCTATACTATTTTTTCTCTACTTTTATATATTTTTTTAACCTGCAAATATACTGATATTTTATGATTAGCCCAAAAACTATTTTTTCTAATTCAATTTTTGCAATGTCTGAAATGAATAACGCTTTTCTTAAATAAAAAGTACAAAGCAATGTGTTAAAAGGTTGAAATTCTAACTAATAACATCATTATTAATATTAATTATTTGATAAATATAAGTTTAGAATTTGATATTAACTCAATCACTATTAATAAATATTTATTTTGCGAGTAAATTTGAAGATATTTCTACGTTTTAATTCTAAACAAAATCGATATTGAAAATGTTATAAATACTATAAATACTATAAATCAAAAAATAATCAACTAAAAAAATGAAACATGAAACGAATTAATTTTTCTTTATTTGTCTTATTAGCAGCTTCAACCATGGTTTTTGGACAATACAAATTACCGGAACTGCCTTACAAGTACAGTGCGTTGGAGCCCTACTTCGATAGCACCACCATGTATATTCATTACAATAATCATCATGCCACTTATTGTAATAATGTAAATAAAGCGTTAGAAAAATACCCTGAATTGTACAAAAAGAGTGTGCTGGAATTGCTACAAAACTTAAATGAATTACCCGCAGATATTCAATCAGTTATTCGTAATAGTGGTGGTGGTTTTTACAATCACAATCTTTTCTGGTCGATGTTGGCACCTGCCGGCACTGCCAATATGACACCAAAACTAGAGAAAATACTCATTACTAATTTTGGAAGTATTGATGCCTTCAAAGCAGAATTTGAAAAAGCCGCTGCTACCAGATTTGGATCGGGCTGGGCATGGATTATCAAAGAACCGAGTGGCAAATTAAGAATTATTTCAACACCTAATCAGGACAGCCCAATTTTGCAAACTGCCGATGTAAAAGGTAAACCTGTATTGACGTTAGATGTTTGGGAACATGCATATTATCTAAAATATCAATCGAAAAGAGCAACATACATTAAAGCTTTTTGGAACGTTGTAAACTGGACTGAAGTAGAAAAATTGATAGCAGACTAATTTCAAACTAACATCCGCAAATGATTATCAATAAATTATTTGCGGATTTTTTTGTAAAAGTAACAGTTTGAATCAGAACTTGCAAAACAATATATAATGACACAGAAAATTGAAAAACATTTGTTACCCGAACAACAAGAAGAACTACTCAAAACATTAAAAGTTCGTTTTGAGAAAAATATGAACCGACATAATGGTATTGAGTGGGCTAAAATCATTGAAAAGTTGGAATCAAACCTAGTGAAAATTTGGTCGATTAATGAAATGGAAAGGACTGGTGGTGAACCGGATGTAGTTGATTTTGATAGCAAATCGGGCGAATTCATCTTCTGTGATTGTTCAGCAGAAAGTCCTAAA
>Ga0247841_10013053_pt1 | contig 10708 bp, 5 predicted proteins | sample LaCruzMarch2015__2_FD_192410 | JGI IMG/M metagenome (GOLD analysis project Ga0247841, IMG submission 192410) | Freshwater microbial communities from meromictic Lake La Cruz, Castile-La Mancha, Spain - LaCruzMarch2015_18m | ecosystem: Environmental > Aquatic > Freshwater > Lake | place: Spain...
CGGTTTGGACTGAATCATTGGATGAATGAAAGTGTAATAACACCCAAGTTTAGTTTAAAACTTTACGATTTTATATTTGACAAAGCCGCATAAAAAGTCGTAAAGTCAGACATTATAAATTTGCTATTTCTTATTTATCTCATAAGGCAATACAACTTCTACAAGTGTACCTTTATTGATTTCACTAGTTATATTAAGCTTTCCTTCAAGCAAATACACTCGTTCTTTCATTCCAATCAATCCATATGAATCAGTTCGTTTACTCAGAGTTTGATCAAAACCAACACCATTATCAATTACTTGAAGTAAGAGCAAATCTTCTTTGTTGTTCAGAGTAATTCTCACTTCGGTTGCTTTAGCATGTTTTGCTATATTGTTAAGTGCTTCTTGAATAATTCTGAAAAGTGCAACAGCTTGCTGTGAACCTAAATTTACGTCATCAATAGTAGATTCAAATATACAATCCACATTATATCTTTCGTGAAAATTATTCAGATGTTGTTTCACAGCATCAACAAAACCAAGCATATCCAACACTTCAGGCCTTAAATCCGTCATAATTTTTCGTGCTGTTTGAATTGTAGTATCAATCAACTTCGACAATTCGTTAAATTTAACCAGTACTTGTTCTGAATATACCTTATCTGAGTTATTTACTACATTTTTTCTCAACAATCCCATATCAATCTTAACGGCAACCAGAATTTGACCAAGTTCATCGTGTATTTCGCGGGCAAGTAGAATTCTTTCTTCTTCACGTACATTCTGAAGGTGAGCAGCAAACTTTTTCAATTGCTCTTTAGATTCCCTTAAAGCATCTTCAGCTAGTTTTTTATCGGTAATATCAATATTAAAACCGGCTATTCCAATCGTTTTTTCGTTATTTTTTATTGGAAATACAATTTGTTGATAAACTCTATTTTTACCAAAAACTTCAAATTCATATTCATCAGTAACAATTTCACCGGCAAATGCCCTATCATTGTTTCTTTCTAATAGACGTAATGTTTCACTGTCAAATCTCGGATCATTCGATGGGGTATATCCAATAATGGATCCATAGTGGTCAGTAAGCTTTTTATTTTCGAGAATACCAACACTGTCAATATCCCTGGCCCAAATTTCGAAAGGTGTATTTTCGATAAAAGTGCGTAAAAATGTTTCGCTTTTTTGAAGTGATTTTTCTATATTTTTTCGTTCGGTAATATCAATCAAACATAATAATAAGCTTTTTTGAACACCATTTTGAATTAATGCCGTAGATGCAAGTAATGAAACTTCAATAACTTCACCATTATGTATCATGGTACTTTGATGTTCAACGTTGCTATTACCAATTCCTGTTTCAAGAGTACTTGCAATGGCGTTCCTCAATCCACATTTTTTACAAAGTTTCCCAAACCCGCAACCTCGTGAATCATGTTTGGAATTGATACAGCTAATTACATCACCAACCTGTCCACCAATCATATCAGTTCTTACAGAATCTGTCAAATTCGCAAATGCCTGGTTAGCGAATTGAATACTTGTATCTTCACCTACAACACACATCATTACCGGTGCATTATCATAAATTGCTTTTAATTCAATACGACTTTTTTCAAGAGCATTTTCTGCAGCTTTACGTACAGTGATATCATGTCCCGACAATTGAAATGCCGGCTTACCTTCAAAAATTATTGGCATTGCTTTTATTTCCACATCTACTTCTGTACCATCTAGCCTGATGTATTTTTCTTCAACCGAAGGTAAAATTGCATTTAGTGGAGCCATTGCTACCATTTTCATTCTTTCAAGCACTAATGCCTGATTATCGGGGTGAATAAAATCTACAATGGTTTTGCCCAACAATTCACTTTTATCATTGGCTTTCATCAACCGCATTGCTTCTTTATTAATGTATGCAATTTTACCATCTAAATAAATAGTAATTCCTTCGGGTGAATTATCCATTAAATTTCGGTATTTTTCTTCACTTACTTTCAATAATTCATCAGCATTTATTCGTTCCAATTCAGAATCGATGGCATCGATGGCATAGCTTATATTTTCACTAATTTCAGATAATAGTTGTTGTTCTTCCTCATTAAAAAAGTTAATTTCAGAAGTGTATAATGTTATTGTTCCAATTTTCTTTTTTTTACGAAAAATTGGTGATGAAAATGAAGAAAAATAGCCACGTTTAAGTGCTTCATGTTTCCAGGGAATCATCATAGGATCAGTGGATATATCATTACAAAAATACATCCTACCCTGATTAAACGCACGACCTGTTGGACCATTGCCATAATGATCATCTCCGGGAATAATAATTAGATTATCCAAATATCCATCAACATGACCAGCAGTAGCACGAGGCAGTATTAAATTCTTTTTTTCATCGTAAGTTCCAACCCAACACATACGGAACTGTCCATATTCGATGGCTAAATCACAAATAGTATGAAGTAATTCATCTACATTTTTTATTTTTATAATAGCTTGATTTACATGACTTAGCAATGCATAAAGACGAGTTATATATTGTAATTTTATTTCTGATTGCTTCTGTTCTGTTATATCAACGATTAACCCTCTTAATCCAATTGGTTTGTTTTGTTTTATTATCGGTGTTGAATACACCAAAACCGGAAAAGTAGTACCATCTTTTCTAATCATTGTGTAAACATTACTGCCATGAGGTTCGCCCGAAGCACTTAAATTTACATTTTCAATGGCTCTGATTCTGTCTTCCTTTATATAAAGTTCAATAGTATTGGCCCCTATCATATTGTCACTAGGGTCATAGCCAAAAATCTTATATGCTTGTTTGTTTACATAAGTAAGATTCCCATATAAATCAGTTTCAAATATCACCTGAGGCAATAAATCAGCCATATCTCTGAACTTTTCTTCACTCTCACTAAGGGCTTCTTTTGCTTGTTTCTCATCGGTAATATCTTGAATTACACCAAAAATAATATTTTTTTCTTTATCAAAGAAAGCAATAGAATGAATATCAATAATTTTATCTGAACCTAATTGTTTTACTTGAAACTCCAAATCGTAGGGTTCATTTTTTTCAATTAAGTTGTTTAATGCATCATTTAACAAACCCCTATATTCTGGAAGTGGAATATCCTTTATTAATTCATAATTAAATTCCTGACCTTCCAATCCATAAAGTTTTGAAGCACCTATTGAAGAGGTCATTTTTTTAGTCGTAATATTTAATTCCCAATTTCCGGATTTAGATGCCAATTCGGCACGTGTCAAACGTGCTTCACTTTCACTTAAAGCTGCTTCGATTTCATTTTTGATTTCAATTTCTTGTCTTAAATCTTCAAACAGGTTTAAAGTAGCAGTATTAGATACCTGAAGTTGGCTGGTGCGTTGATCAACTAATAATGAAAGTTTTAGATTTTCATCGCGTTTCATTATATTTGCCCTTTTAATCTTCACCATTGCCTTCACCTGAGCAATCAATTCGCTTTCGTCAATCGGTTTTGCCAGAAAAGCCTCAGCTCCAACTTCTAAAGCACGTATGCGACCTAGTCTGTCGCCTTTGATAGCTGTAACAAAAACAACCGGAATTACACTGACCAAAGAATCTGCTTTTAGTTTTTGGCAAACTTCATACCCATCCATTTCGGGCATGATTACATCCAGCAGAATAACATCAGGATCTTTAGATGTAGCCATTTCTATCCCTTTCAACCCATTTAATGCCGTATACACTATTGCCTCAGGAAAAGCTTCTTGTATAATGGCTTTAATTGTTATCAGATTATCCTGATTATCATCTATTGCAAGAATTTTCATCAAATTATTATCCATAAAATTGGAAAATTTATATTGTTGGTAAGCTAAGTAAAAAACAAATTTATTCGCTATCTTTTTTATTTTTACCAGCCCCTAAAGGGGAATTAGGCAAGTATAGATTTACTGAATTTCTCATTAAAACGGCCCCTAAATCCCCTAAAGGGGACTTGAAGCTAGTATTGTTTTGTTGCATTTCTCTTTAATTTCTTTTTTATCTTTTTCTTTATAACATACTACGTCTTATAGCCCCGCAATTTATCCCGATTCTTTTATCGGGAGGGGTTCGGGACCCTTCAAAGTTTGGGGTTTATTACTTTCCAAAAAGTACTTTGTTGATAGTGCTAAAAAACACTTTCTCATCTATTGGCTTTGGAATATAAGCTTCAAAACCCTGAGCAAGAACGGTTTCTCTATCAGAGGTCATAGCACTGGCAGTAATTGCTATTATAGGTATATGAGTTAATTTCGAGTTTTTTCTAATCGTTTTAAATGCTTGAATTCCATCAACTCCCGGTAATGCAATATCCATAAGAATTAAATTGGGAATAAATTTTTTGGCTTGCGAAACAGCCTGTATGCCATCAGTTGCCTCAATAACCTCAAAGTTGTTGTCTAATAAGGCCTTGACAGTAATCATATTGTCAGGATTATCTTCAACAACTAAAACAACAGGTTTTCCCTCTGTTTTTATTTTCAAAGGTTCCACTACTTCAATCTCAGTTTCGAATAAACTTGCTACCGAGTTCAACAATTCGATTCTATTTACATCGCCCTTTTGAATGAGTTGATGAACATTATTGCGCTTTAAGAATTTAAGTTCATCTTTCGTTATGTGCTTAGCTGTCAAAATCAAAACTGGAATATAAGCTGTTTTTTCTGCATCCCTAATGGTTTGTAAAACCTGGAAACCATCAACAACTGGCATCATTAAATCTAAAATAATGGCATCGGGTATGGTAAACTCAATAATGTCTAAAGCTTGCCTTCCATCGCGGGCAACAATTATTTTGTAACCACTTTCTTCCATAAAATCTTTTATTTGAATTATGGCCGGCTCACTATCTTCAACTAATAAGATTGTTTTTTTCGTGTTATTAATTATTGGAGTGGTTTTATTTACTGGACTGATTATCAACTCTTCTACCAGATGTACTTTTGTATTTTTTTCGCCTGAAAATCTCAATGGTAATGACAAAACAAACTCCGATCCTTTGCCTTCAATACTGCTTACAGTAATAGTTCCACCTAACAAATGTGCATATTTCTTTGCAATTGCCAGTCCAAGTCCTGTACCACCATACCTCCGTGATGTACTACCATCTGCCTGACGGAATTCATCAAAAATGTGTATCATGTTTTTTTCCGAAATTCCAATTCCTGTATCAGATATAGTAATACAAATATTATCATCGCTAACTTCAGTACTAATTTCAACACTTCCGGTATCTGTAAATTTCACTGCATTAGCAATCAAATTCTGCAATATGTGGCGGCATTTTGCTGAATCACTAAACAACTGTATATCTTGTTGATTTACAGCATAAATTAATTGTATGTTTTTTTCGTCCGACTGTGGTTTTATCATTTCTACGACTTCCGAAAGCAAATTATTGATATTAAAAGTAGATATTTCTACTTCTTCTCTACCAGCCTCAATGCGCGAAATGTCAAGAATATCATTAATAAGTGACAATAAATGTCTTCCGTTTCTTTCAATCACTTCCAAATAGCTGTATTCGTCTTCAGGGATTTTATCCACAAGTCGACGATTTAAAACGCCTGAAAGTGCAATTACCGAGTTAAGTGGTGTACGTAACTCATGACTCATATTTGATAAAAAGTTGGTTTTTAACCTACTGGCTTCGTTAAGTTGAATTTTTTGAGCCTCCAATTCCCTGTTTTGTTCAATTAATTCTGTCGATTGCGATTCGAGTTGATTTTTTTGGGTTTCAAGTTCTAAATTTTGAGCTGCTTGTAATACAGAATAATCTTTTATTCTACGGAAATTCAACACACCCTCAATTCGAGCATTCAGTGTATTATATATATTATTAATCAACAGGTTAGATAAATCGGAATAATTCCGGACACTTGCAAGTGAAATGATGGCAACAATTTCGGAATTTGAAAATATGGGAATAGTAATAATTTCTCGTGGAATAATTTTCACACTTACGGTATGATAAACAAACCGTGTTTCTAAAGGAATATTCTTAACCGTTTGTATTTTGCGTGACCTTAGCACCGAGCCAAATTCACCTTCGAAACCGTCAGCCGAAAACTCCATTTTTGCAGTATCGTCCGATAAACCAATTGATTCATAATGAATGTATTTTTTCTTGTCGCTGGTTAACAAATAAACAGCAGCCATTTGAGAATTGGTATAATCCGAAAGTATAGGTAGTAAGGCCTGAAAGAATTTATGTGCATCATTTTCCAATAACATTTGAGTAGAAATGTTTGAAGCTTTTTCGCTCATTTCGTTGTTTAACTGTATATTATCCAGCATCGAATTAAATGAACTGCTTAATGAACCAAATTCGTTTTTGGAATGAATTTCGCAACGAGCATCTTTATCTCCATCATAAAACTTCTTTATTGCATATGTGAGTTCGAGCATTGGAGTACGAATATTCCCCAACAAAAATAATCCGATAATGATGGTCAAAAATAAAATTGCGAATACAATTAAGGTTAATTGCATTCTTAAATCTTCTTTAATTTTAATAGAATTGGAGTATAATGAATCGCCTTTATTTAATGCAAAATTATCAATTTTACTAATAATCTTCATCATTTTTTCACGCAATACGCCCACCTTTCCTGAAGGAAGCAAACTTACTTTAACCATTTCTAAATCACCTGATAGTGCCAGTTTTGTATTTTCATCACGTGCAACTTTCCATATTACAAAAGCCTTTTGAGCTTCATCTACATCGGTGTGTGGACCTAAATACAAATCATCGATTATTTTAAATTGTTCAATTGCATCTAATTCAGCAATTTGCATAAGTTCTATGGATGCTTGCTTTTCTTTGGCATCGTCTGCTAACATTAAATCTCGGGTACTCAAACGCATTTTCAGAATATCAGCTTCAAGTGCACCAATCGCCCTTCTCACTTTTAGTGGATGATTATATAGTTTTTCGGTTTGTAAATGAATTTTATTCGCTTGTATGTACGAAACAATTCCGAGCGTTACAACCAATATCAATATAGCACAAAAACCAACCATCAATTGGGTTCCTATTTTTAAATCTTTGAATTTCATATTATTTTGTTTTTAAAAAGTTTTCAACTTTCTCTTATATGTATTTTTCAATTAACTGTTTACAACGAACCATTAATAATTATATCGGTCGAAAAATGGCCGAAAAAGGAAAAACTTCCAGAGCATTTTGTTGTAATAAAAAATCTCTTTCGGTTTCACCTGTAATCAAATAACCATTTGTAGCGAGACCTTTATTGATTTTATCAAGTATTATTTTTCTAAATTGCGGTTTATAGTAAAATAGTAAATTTGCACAAATAACTATATCAAAATCTCCAAAAATACTTCCGGAAGGACTACTATATTGATTATCAAGCAAATCGAAAACCGAGAAATCTATATTTTGTTTTAATTCCGGTTTTATTTTATACAATTCACCTTCTTTTATAAACCATTCATTCAAATGTCTTAAAGAAATATTGTTTAATGATGATTTGTCAAAAAAACCATTTTTTGCAATTTCAATTTGTTTTTCGGATTGATCTGTTGCAAAAATACGGAATTTAATTGGCTCACCTTCGTGGTTTCTAAATTGATTTAAAAGTATTGCCAAACTATATGTTTCTTGTCCTGCCGCACAGGCAGCCGACCAGATTCGTATCTCTTTTTGTTTCGAATTTACCTTTTCCAACATAATTATTGGAATTAATATTTTTTCAATAACCGAAAATGTAAGTGAATTTCTAAAAAACTCGCTGTAGCTTATTTGTAATGATGCTAAAAGAACTGCGGCTTCTTCGTTGTTATTCACCAATGAATTAAGATAGTAATCTACTGTATTACATCGTGTTTCGTCTACTCTTTTTTGTATGGATTTCAACAAAAAAGATTCATTGTATTTTGAAACATCAACACCAATGGTGCGATTCAATATTTCGATTATTTTCTTATTAATTTCCTTCATCTTTTTTTCTAAGAAGTTGAAATAAAATCTGTTGGTTACATAAAAAGTGCCATTTGGCACATAATATTTATAGAAAAAATAAATTCAATAATAAATGTGCCATTAGGTACATTCTTTTTTTTCCTGCAATTCGATATTTTGTCACTAAGGGGACGATAACATTATCATTATTTCATCTTACAATCAAATACTTTTCTGGTTTTCCGGCATTTTTAAGCAATTCATTTATTTCTTTCTTTAATTCTATCATTTTAAGTTCCCGCCCTATGGTAATATCATTAAAATGAATCAATTCCTTCATTTTTTTATCCAGTGCAAGTTCAGTTTGTTTCTTTTCGGTAATATCGCGTGCAAAACTTACAACACCTTCTATTTTTCCAGAAACATAGATGGGAGATGTATTAACATGCCAAATCAAAACAGTGTTATCATGCTTTTTAAACCTAAATTCATAAGAACAACTTTCACCATTGATTGATCTTAAAAAAATGTCATTCATCATCGCTAAATCCTCAGGAAGCACGAGTGGAGCAAATGATTTTCCAATCCAATCATCATGGTTTAATTCGGTGGTTTTCAACGCCATTTGATTCATAAACACAAAGTTTCCTTCTTTGTCCACTGACCAAATTAAATCATTTGAATTATTAATCATCGTGCGATATTTATCCTCACTAGCAATCAGTGCATCTTCAGCCAATTTCTGTTGTGTAATATCTTCAAGTAAAAGATGACGTGCATTTGAACCCATAATTGGAGCAGATGTACCTGTAATTTTAACATAGACCATTTCTCCATTTTTCTTTTTATGCAACGAAATACCATCTGTTTTAACGCCCTTTCTGGTTTTTTCAATTGAGTCAAAAAATATTGGTAGTTCCTCATCGGGATGCATCTCTACAACAGTCATGTTGAGAAATTCTTCTCTGCTATAACCATAAAAATTTAATGCGGTTTGGTTAACTTCGAGTATTGACAAATTTTCAATGTCGTAAATAATCATAGGCTGTGGATTTTCAGCAAACAAAACTCGGTATTTGCGTTCACTTTCGCGTACTGCATCTTCTGCCTCTTTTCGTTGCGAAATATCGCGGGTTACCCCCTGTATAGCAATTGGTTTTTGATTTTCATCTCGTATAACCGATACATTCATTTCAGCCCAGAAAATACTTCCATCCGCTCTATAGTGTTCTACTTCAATAATTTTGGTTCTTTTTATATCTGAAATTGAATCTTTTGCTAATTCTTCAATAAAAAGAGAATACAATTTTTCGACAGATGCTGGTGTAAATTTCTCTTCAACTGTTCGTTTAATATGTATTTCGACCGATTCACCTATCATTTTTTCGACCGAAGGACTAATGAACTGCATATTAAATTGTAAATCGGTTATCCAAACTACATCTGAAATATTTTCGGTAATATGTCGATACTTAAATTCACTTTCAATGAGTTCTTCCTCTGCTAATTTTCGAAATTGAATATTTACCAACATTTGAGCAAATACCTTTAAAAGGTCTTTTTCAGTTTCAGTATAGACATGATGTTGTTTTACCGAATCAAACCCTACAAAGCCAATACACTTCTCATTCATCATCATCGGAACCGTCAAAAGGCTTTTAATACCTTGTGGCTCTAGCAATCTTCTTAAAGTATCATTTTTAAGTGAATGCACATCCGGTATATATATTCCCTCTCCCTTTTGGTTTATTTCCGGCCAATCCAACATTTCAGATATAGGCACTAATTTTAAATTTTCAATTTGGGGTTCAATACCTTCATCGCACCACTCGAAAGTATTAATAGCTATTTGATTTTCAAAGTTATAATCAAAAATATAGCTTCTATCAGCACCAACAAACAATCCTAAATTGTGTAGTGCAGTATTTATTTCAGTTTCGATTCTATCTAATGGAAGATTGATAAATGACGATGATATATTAACAAGTAGTTGTTGAAATTTTGAATAATATTTTAGTTTCTGTTCAACCTCATATCGTTCAGTAATATCCTGTACCGATGTTCGAATGCCACTGATTTTTCCATCTGCAGATTTGAGAATCTTATCCATTTGTAAAACAGGAACTTTTGATCCGTCCTTTCGAATAAATAATCTTTCGTAAGGTATTGAATTTACAACACCTTTCTTAAGTTTATCTTTGGTTATATTCCTCGATAAATCTTTTTGCGAAAATAATTCCCAGATATATTTGTCTTTAACTTCTTCAAAAGTATTACCAAGTATTTTTAATTCTGTCTGATTCATTCGCACTATACGTCCATTTATATCAATTTCATGATAACCAACCGGTGCATTTTCAAATAAATCTATAAACTCTTCTCTACTTTCAAGAATCAGTTTGTCATTCGGTAAAATATTTTCATCGTTGGGGCTCTCAGAACATGATTGTAAATGAAGAAGATATTTTTCTAATTCCTGAATTAGCCTGTTAAACTCATCTTTGTCTTTTACTGAATCTGATTTTGAAATCATCTTCCTCAAGTCTTCGATGGTATTTTCGTAAAAGTTTACAGTGTAGTCTGATTGTTTTTTATTATTATCCATATACCCCTTGGTTGTAGTAAATATTCTATCTGAGAAATTAAGTAAATGAAATATCAATAAAGATTATGCCGAAATATTCAGTTTAATGTACTGTATAGCTTGCAAATATAATAATAATTGTATTGTAATGATTGTAAATTGCGTTTTATTTTATTCAATATGTTTT
>Ga0247841_10013054_pt1 | contig 10708 bp, 6 predicted proteins | sample LaCruzMarch2015__2_FD_192410 | JGI IMG/M metagenome (GOLD analysis project Ga0247841, IMG submission 192410) | Freshwater microbial communities from meromictic Lake La Cruz, Castile-La Mancha, Spain - LaCruzMarch2015_18m | ecosystem: Environmental > Aquatic > Freshwater > Lake | place: Spain...
CGGACAGCGTATTTTGGTGCTCGGGAGTTTCCACGATCACCTCGTGCCTGCCATATGCCTTCTTGCTTTCGGAAGAAAACGCAGGGAACTTGTTTGGGAAGCAGCGCACCTCCCACTTCCCGTCGCGCTCAATCCTGTCAATCTCAGGCGGCGTGAGGTGCTCGTTGCCAGGGCAGAAAAAGCATTTTTCAATAGGGACTGTCTTTGCCTGGCGCTCGCTCGGCAGATGGTCGTGCGGCCTTGCCCCGCGCACTGCAGTGATCACGACTTTCCTTCCTATGGCGTCCTTGCGGACCTCGTTTGTTGTCTTTGCCATCATGGCACCCCGAATCAATCTACAAAAATGCTTCCGTATTCTTTCTTTCCCCTGGCTTCGCGCCGCCGAGCCTACAGGAACGCTTCCACGTCATCATGCCCCCAGCCGGGCGCAGCCATGCTCACAGGAACGCTTCCACGTCCTCTTTTTTCTTCGTGTTATCCTCCTCGAATTTGCGCGCAATGAGCTCAAGGTCCTTGCCTTTTGCTGAGAACGTCGTCTTGCGCTTCCGTATCTTTACAAAAACCGGCGAGCCCACTGCCTCGCCCACGAACAGCGCCTCGCCCACTCGCAGCGTGGTGATGGAATCAAGCATTGCCTTGTCGATGCCCTCGCACGACTCGCCCACATGGTCGATGTCGAACGGGTTTGTGATTCTCAGTATTATGTTGGTGTTGCACTGCGCGAGAGCGGTGGTGGCAAGCTGCACAGGCCGCTGCGATATCAGGCACAGGCATGCGCCGAATTTCCTTCCCTCGCGCGCAATGGTGGTGATGGGTCCTTTGGCAAGCGCGTGGCGCTTTTCCGCCTTTTCTGGGGCATAGTTGTGCGCCTCCTCCACCACAAGCACGAATGGGGGTATCTTCTCCTTTTTCCTAAGCTTGAAAAGCCGCCTGCACAAATACGAAACAATGAGCTGCTTTTTCTTTGCATGGTCGATTTCAGACAGGTCGAACACGGTGAGCATGCCGGGCGACACGGCCTCCTCGAGCTTTGGCACATCTACTGCGCCGAACAGGCGAAGGGACCGGAGCTCGGAAAGCCAAGCAAGGAGCGGGCGCTTCACATTGTCCTTTTTCTTGTCCGCCATCTCTGACTCCACGCGCGCGATGAGGTCCTCGAGCGTGTAAGCCTCGTGCTTTTCCTTGCTCTCCTTCCTCAATGCCTCCATGATGGGGGCGAGCTCGCGCATCTGGGTGGATGACATCTCAGGCGCCCACTCGGCAAGCATTTGGGGCGTGATTTTCCTGAAAGCTATCCTGAATTTTTTCGCGCCCACCACGTTCGTGCTTTTGGAATACTGGGTCTGGCGGAAGCCCACATACTCACCGTGGCTGTCAAGCACCACAACTGCCATCCTGCCGTCGGCAGGCTTCCTGTCCAAAAGTTCCTCGATCAGGACGGATGTGAAATACGACTTTCCGCTCCCAGACATTGCAAGTATGGCAAGGTGCTTCTGGAGCAGCCGGCTCATGGAAATCTTTGCGGGAAGGGAATGGTGCTGAAGATGCCCGAGGTTAAGCCCGTTGTCTTCAAGAAGCAGGAATTTTTTCAGGAGCGCGTCCTCTGCCACTACCACGCGGCTGCCAGGCGCCACGGGAAAAGTGGAGCGGGAGATGTTTTCCCCCTCGAATGTGCCATGCACGCGCGCGTTGGCCACTGAATATTCCCACTCGCCTGTGGGGAATGACTGGGAAAGCGGCAGGTTGCGCTCGTACTCCGCAACCGATTCCGCGCGCTCGAAATAGCGGTTTGCGCGCGTGATTTCAGTGACCGATGCCAGAACAAAACCGCTGCCGGACTGCACCTTGACAAACTGGCCTTTCCTCACTTTGGGAGACAGTATTACGAATGAGAATGCGATTGTTGTCGGCCCCTCAAGCGTGGAGACCACTGTTCCCACTTCGTCTTCTGCCATGATTATATTTGCCGCATCATAGCTTTTAAACCGAAGCCGAGAATTAATCGCGAGTGATATGCCACAGGCAAACGAGCTTCCGTTTTCAGCGCGCTACGCGCTTCCTGCGCAGGTCAGCGAGAACCTGGGAGACGTCTCCTGGGAATCCGTGGTGCAGCTGTCCACTGACTTCCAGGTGCGCACAGAGGAAAAGAGGACAAGGGTGCGAAAGCTCATCAAGGAGCTGCAGATGTCACGCCTCATACTGATGGAGAGGATAAGCAAGGGCACGCGCGAGGGAAGGATAGACCCCAGGCTCCTTGTGGATGTTGTCAAGCTCCTGCAGCGCTGCGAAGGGGCAATGGAGGAGCATGACATTGACCTGAAGGAATTTTCCACCTACCTTTACCTTGTTTCAGAAAAGCTCAAGAAGGAGAAAATGGCAAGGCACGAGGGCGCTGGCATCTGCAAGATTGCACCCATGAAAGAGGAGTTCGCAACTGAGAGCAGGGAAAAGAGGCGCCAGAATGCCGGAAAAAAGAGAGGAAGGAAAAAGGGCGCCTTGACGACTGGAAAAAGGGATTGAAGGAAAAATAGGAACGCTGGGATGCGGTAATCTCTATGGAATGGAAATTCGACGACGAATCGCTTGAGTTTTCCGGAAGGAAAATCAAGCCATCAGTGCGCAAGCTATTGGAAATGATGCCAGTTCTTGCAAATCCCAAAAAAGATACGCCGCTTGCATCAGATTCGCCGACATACTATATGTACAGGGACGTGGCGCATTTCGGGAAAATCCGCTATGATGTCACGCGCATACTTTCCCTGGACCTCGCAGGGGAGATGAACAAGACATTGGGGCATGTGCACCCGCACTCGGCAAAGGGAACGCCCTGGTCCGAGGTATATGAAGTCCTTTCTGGAGAGGCGCACTTCCTTTTGCAGAAAGTGAATCAGCTTGGCGTGCAGGACGCAGTGCTGCTTTCAGCAAAAAAAGGCGAATGCCTGCTCATCCCGCCGGGCTACGGGCATGTCACCATAAACCCAGGAAAGCATGATTTGGTGCTTGGGAACCTTGTTTCGTCGGACTTTGACGCGGACTACTCGCAGTTCCTGCGCCTGCGCGGCGCATGCTACTACGAGATGCACGATGGCAAATTCGTGAGGAACAAGAACTACGGCGGCGACTTTGAGCTCCGCCAGCTGCGCGCAGTGGAATTCTCATCGGCCTTTGGCACCTACGCGCCGTTCAAGAAGGGCCTTCTTGCCGCGGTGAAAAAGCCAGAGGACATCGAATTTTTGAAAAAGCCCGAGATGTTCTACTGAGTATTCCGTCTTGAGATTTATCAAGAACACCTAGCGCACGCAACTTTTAATCTCGCAAACTGAGCCGAGCCGCAGCGTTTACACAACTTTTCCCCTTGCAGATTTCCGCAAGCCTCGCGCCTATGCAACTTTGCCGCGCGCGAATGTTTCGCTCCCGCCCCCTTTCCCGCCGTGCGACTTTAGAAGCTCAATCGCGCTCATGCCGCTCCCTTTTGGCGCGACCGCCACAATGAAGCCGTCAGATATTGATACCACTGCAGCCATCCCCTGCGCGGAGAGCTTTGCACAGACTTCCTCTGCAAGCTTCTGCGTGTAGGGAACGCCAAGCAATTCCACCACTTCCTTGCCTGATGCTTTCGCGCGCGCAGCTTCGGTCTCTGAAATCTGCTGCGCAAGAAGGGCCTGCAGCTTCTCTATCTCCTTGCCCCTCTCCTTCCACTCGTTGAAAAAGCGCATTATGGTGGGCTTGAGCTGGTCTTCTGATACTGCCAGCGCCTCTGCAGCCTCGCGCAGCAGCCTTTCGCGCTCCTCTATGTGCTTTATGGCCTCAGGGCCGCATTTTATCACCACTCGCTCCACCCCGTCCTGCACCCCCTCTCGCTTGACGATTTTCACAAGCTCAAGCTCAGAGGTGTTTTTGATATAATTGTGAGTCCCGCCGCATGCCTGATGGTCGATATTGCCGATGGAAACCACGCGCAATTCCTTGCCAGGCACTGCCCCGCCCTGGTAAAGCCTGAAGCCGTATTTCTGCTCGGCCTCGGTCCTGCCAAGCGTTTGGGTGGAAACCGGAAGGTTCTGAAGCACATAATCGTTTGCAAGCTGCTCAATTCTCTCCAGCTCTTCCCAGGTGATTTTCCTGTAGTGCGTCAAGTCTATCTGCGCCTTGTGCTCGTCCTTGTAAGAGCCTGCCTGCCAGATGTGAAGCCCTAAGACTTGCCGCGCGCAGGCATTTATGAGGTGTATTGCCGTATGGTGCCTTGTTATCTGCTTCCTTCGCGCACCATCCACCTTGCCATGCACCGCCATGCCATCTGAAAATGCCGAAGGCTTTTCCACCTCGTGCAGTATTACGCCCTTTTCCTTCTGCACGTTTTTCACCTTGATGCCGTTGAGCGTGCCTATGTCGTAAATCTGCCCGCCGCCCTCAGGATAGAAGGCAGTGGCGTCGAGTATCACGTACTTGCCCTTCACGGAAAGCACTTTTGCATCAAACTCTTCCACGCTGTCATAGAACATCGTCCTTGTCCTCTCATGCCCCGCAACGTCGATTTTCTTCTCGACCGGCTCGCCGGTTTCGTCGCTTTTCTCGATCAGCTTGTAGAAGTTTTCAGGCACAATCACCTTGGCGCCCTTTTCCTTGCCAATCTCTGAGACCAGCTCGGGAGGTATGCCGTCTGACTCGTAAAGTTTTTTCAGCTCCTCGATGCCGATGGGCTTGCCGCGGGCAAGAAGAGACGCCACCTTGCCCCTGCCCTTCTCCTTCCCTGCAGCGTATTTTTTCCGCTCCTCGTCAATGACCGCCGCAGCAGTGGCAACACCCTCCCGAAGCTTGGGCGCAAAATCGCGCAAATGGTGGGCATGGGCCTCGAGCACGCCCTCATAGTCAAGCCCGAGGGAGAACTCTCCGTCAAACCCGAACACCCTGCGCAATATCATGCGGAGGTTGTAACCGCCCCCTGAGTTTGAAGGAAGCATACCGTCAGTGGAGGTGAACAGGATGGTCTTGAGGTGGTCTGCGCACGCATATGTCGCATGCAGGGGCGCAAATGTGGATTGCATTTCTTCCACAGACATGCCCAGCTTGGATGCCACCGCCGCCTTTTCCGCCCCGATGTCAGCAACATCGTCGATGTCAAGTGAGCCTGAGAGCTTGGCATACTCAAGATATAGCTTTTCATCCACCTTGATGCCGGCTTTTTCCTTTATCCTGCAGACCGCATCTCCAAATACAATATCATAGCTGACCGGCGAGGCGTGCGTTATCCAAGCAAGCCGCTCAAGGCCTGCCCCCATGTCTATGACTTTGGTGGAAAGCTCGCGGCTGGTGCCATCCGGAAGGTTTTCATATTGCATGAACACGCAGTTGCCAAGCTCAAGCCCGTCGGCAAAGTATTCGATGCATGGGCCGAAGTTGCCTCCGCCCATCCACACGTCCTCGAGGAAAACGATGTTCTTCTCGTCTATGCCCAAATGTGACAGGTAGCCGATGTCATGGCTTATCGCCTCGTCCTTCCAGTAGAAGTTGCCGGTCTTTTTCGTGTTGAATGCGTGCTGGCCCACCATTACGAAGTTTGTGTAGTGCCTGCCTGTCACGCCCACGTTCGATATGTCAGGGAAGCGTATGCACTGCTGTGGGACTATCAAGGGGTTTGCAGGCGGGTCAAGCTCGCCAGACACCACATAGGGCTGGAAGTCGTTGATGGATGCGATTGAAAAGTACAGGTCGTCGCGCCAGCGCGCAACCGTGGGGAACGACTCAATTGACGCATGCCCGTTCTTTGTGAAATATTCCTCTATCTTCTTCCACGCCTCAACGTATCCCAGCGGCTTTTTCGCCATCTTCTTGCCGATGAACCTGTAGCCCATGCAGGACGCGTCCGAGCAGATTTGCCGCGCCTCGACCGACCAGAAGTGCCTTTTGCATTTTGAGCACTGCTGGCGCGAATAGCCGCGCTCGACCAGCGCGGACACCTTGTAGTGCTTTTCCCAGTCGCGCCCAAACTCCGCGCGCAGAGACGTCTTGTCCATGATTCACCTCTGACGAAGAAGCTTTATATTCCTATATTCATAGAAAGAGTTTGCAACGACGAGGCGAAGGGCTCGTAGTGGAATGGTTAACACGTCGCTCTCACACAGCGAAGACTCCCGGTTCGATCCCGGGCGAGCCCATCGACATTTTTGCGGGGCAAAAATGGCTGATGCATTTTGCCTTGGCAAAATGCACACTTCTGCCCTGCTTTTTATACGTTTCGCTGCTTATCCTCTCTGCGCTCCCATCCAGGGCTCGATCCCTGCCTGGAAGCGCTAACGCGCTCCCATAGTCTAGTGGCTGACTTCGGTGCAATTGTGCACCGGCGCGAGCCGGACAACCCGGTCAAGGACGGAGCCCTCTCAGAACCCTTTTTCCTCCTCCCGAACAAACGCTCGCTCGAAACGGCTTTTTCGCCGTTGCGAAAAGGCGCCCCTTTTTCGCTTCGGCGAAAAAGAGGGAAGCGTTCACGGAAAACTGAAACGCGGAAAATAGGTTGCAGAAAGGCTCTAACTCGGGTTCAAATCCCGATGGGAGCGTATTTTCTTTTTTACGTCGGAGAATTGATGGCAAGTGAGGTTTTTACGCCTCACTGACATTAAAATCCCTAATTCTATGGTTTTGGCATTTGCCCCAGTTCTAATTTTCCACGCTAGCACTCTTTAAATAACCTTCGCCACAGACAATGTATCGTGGTGGGATGACTAAACCTGAAAATAATTTACAGGCTCTAAAAGAAAGGATTCTCTCAGGAAATGAATCCGCTTCAGCAGCATTATCTGATTTATTCCGCCGTTCGGAAGCTGGGGAAAAAAAAGCAAACGTTTTGCTGCAAAATTGCCTTTTCTTTATGGCTGATACGAATGAGCCCCCGCACAACTGGGGACCCATGGCAACGGACATACTTGAATTTTTCAAGGATAAGGTTCCAGCGGCTTCGTTTGCAATGGATGAGGAGGGGATGATTGAGTGCTTTGATAAGATGGTTCCGCAAAGCAGGATAAACGCGAAAACGAAGGAATCCTACCTTGCCATGCATGAGTCAATCGAAAACGATTTTCTGTACCAGAAGAAATACTCGTCGATTGGCTCTGCTTTCAAGCTTAATGTCGATTCCGATGAGTTGTTTGAAGACATAATATTTGGCCTGTGCGGAGTTATGTCGAAATTCGGCGGGAAAAAGTCTCTAGATAAACTTTTCGAATTGATGCTGAGTTCGACCCACAAGATGACTGTGCTTGGTCCGTCCATAGAAATTGCAAATAGTGACATAATTTCACGCATAGGGGATACTGCTGAATATTCGCGCATCATGCAGGAGTACATAGCGAATAAGCCGATTGATGAATGGGCAATGATGTTCAAGGAAGATAGACTCGGAAATGTTGCCAAAGAGTATTCACGCTACAACTTCATCAAGATTTTTCACATGGTTGACAAGGGGCAAATGCCGTTCAGCGAAAAATACGAGCAATATCTGATTGCACAACTTGAGGATTATGAGACCAGCGTCAGCCTCTCGCATTCGGCGAACTGCGAGCTATCCGCATTTTCTCCTTATGGCGGAAAGGCGCTCCATAGGCACCTTTCAGAAATGCTCGCAACCCTGAGAAAAACCAAGCCTGAAAACCATTGGGAGCAAGAGGAAATTACTGAGGCAAACCCAAAGCTGGAAACCGCAATCGCAGACATCTGCCGGCGCATGAACGAAAGGCGTAAATCGGAAGAAGTTGCAAGGGTTATTTCACGAATCATCCCTTCACTATCTGCATATGCAGCAAAAAAGGAGCATCACCTTAAACAGTAGCTTCCCCTCAGCTCGTCAAGGCAAAAATAGCCATTTTTACAAATCAGATTAGAGTTTTTAACGGCGTTCAGCCGTTAAAACATTCGTTTTCCAGTTATCACGATGGGAGCGTTTTTATTTTCTAAAGAAAATGAAAACAAGTTGTGCAGCGCACAACTGCGAATTTTCTTTTTTCATTCTTTCCTTACGTGCCGCCTTGCCTCTGATACGATGTTCTCGAAGAAGCGGATGCTGTTCTTTTCGTGGGAAACGCCTGCGGTGAAGCGCGGGAAGCAGGTGCGGATGACGCTGCACTCCGGGTGCGGCATGAGGCCGAGTATTTTGCCGGTCGGGTCGCAGATGCCTGCGATGTTTTCCACCGAGCCGTTGGGGTTTTGGGGATAGCCCGCCGAATCGTCAAGCTTGTCATCGCAGTATTTTATTGGCACCATGCCCGATTTGGAAAGCGCCTCAAGCAGCTTCTTGTCGCGCGGGACAAACTGCCCCTCGCCGTGGCGCACAGGACAGTTGATGAAAGCAACACCTTCAAAGTATTTGCACACTGACTTTTGCGGCTTGAGATACACCCACCTGTCCTCGAACCTGCCGCTCTTGTTGAACGTCAGGGTGGACTCCTGGGTAGATGTGCCGGAAATGTTCGGCAATGCGCCGAGCTTTACCAGCGTTTGGAAGCCGTTGCACACCCCGAGAATGGGCTTGCCTGATGCCACGAACGAGTCGAATTGCGAGCGGAATGTGTGCCGAAGCTTGTTTGAAAGCACGCGCCCACCGGCAATGTCGTCGCCGAACGACCAGCCGCCAGGTATTGCGAATATCTCGTAATCCTCGAGCTTTTCCTTGCCGGAAGAAATGTCCGAGAAGTGCACAATTTTCGAATCTGCGCCTGCAAGGGAAAACGCGTGCGCAAGCTCCAGCTCGGCGTTGAGGCCAAAGCCAGCAAGCACAATGCAGCGGGGCTTTCGCTGCTCTTTTGAAGAAAGGGGCATCTTTGCCGTTTTTGCATTTGCCGCTGCTTTTGCAGAATGGGAAACCGCAGATGCATTCGCATGCGCTTTTGCCGCAGCAGATGTTTTTGCATGCGCTCCGGTTTTTGCCCTCGCTGGCTTTTTGGATGCATCTGGATGCGCGCGAATTTTGCCTGCTTTTGGCGCGATTGGTTTTTGTTTTGCCTTCATCTTGACACCGGATGATTTTTTTGCAGATATTTTCTTCTTAACTTGTCCGCTTTTTTTCGCATATTTTGCAGATGCTTTCAGTTTAATTCTTGACGCAGGCTTCTTCTTCCTTGCAAACATGTGCTTTGCCTTTGCATGCATTTTCTTTTTTGCATTTCTTGAGATGGTTTTCTTTTTCATTTTCATTTTTTCGGATTTCTTAGATTTTTTGCCCTGCGCCTTCTTTTTCCTTTTTGAGGTCTGCGCGGGTTTTACCATCCCATCGTCCTCTTCCAGGCGGATTCCAACTCAGCCACAGGGACCGAGATAGCCTCCTGGTTTCTGACCGAGATCGAAAGCAATTCCCCTTTCACCTCGCCTATCCGTTCGCACGCCACGCCGCGCATGGTTGCGCGGAATGCCTGCTCGTTTTTCTTTTTCACCGACACTATGAACCTGCCCGGGCTTTCCGAAAACAATAGCTGCGCAGGCGTGAGCTTGCCGAGATATTTTCCTTCGGCAAATGCCACTTCGGCGCCAAGCCTGCCCCCTATGCAGCACTCTGCAAGCGCCACGGCCATGCCGCCATCCGAGCAGTCGTGGCATGATGACAATATGCTTCGCTTGATTGCGACCTCTAGCTTTTTGTAAAGCGCAAAATTCTTCCTGAAATCCACGCGGGGCACATGGGCGCCCAGCGCATTGTTCATTGCATAATATTCGGATGCGCCAAGCTCTGCGCCAGTCTGCCCGAGCACATAGATTGCATCGCCTGATGACTTGAAGTCCGTTGTCTGGGAAAGGGAAACATCATCCGTCTTGCCCACTGCCGAGATGAGAAGGGTGGGCGGCACTGAGATTCTCCACTTGCCGTGCTTGTAGTCGTTTTTCATGCTGTCTTTCCCGGAGATAAGAGGCGCGCCGTATGCAAGGCAGGCGTCATACAGCCCATGGCATGCATAAACAAGCTGGGCAAGCCTGTGCTTGCCGTCCGGGTTTTCAGGCGAATATACGGGATCGCACCAGCAGAAGTTGTCAAGCAGGGCAAGCCTGTCAAGCGAGCCGCCTGCAGCCACATAGTTCCGCACAGCCTCGTCGGCGGCATTTGCGGCCATCTGGTAGGCGTCGATGTCTGAGTAGCGCGCGCATATGCCGTTTGACACCACAAGCCCTTCGGGGCGCCCGAGCAGCGGGGCAACCACGCCCGCATCCGACGGCCCGTCCGCCCGCAATCCGCACAGGGGCTTTATCACCGAGCTTCCCTGCACCTCGTGGTCGTACTGCCGTATGATGTATTCCTTGGAGCAGATGTTGGGGCGGGAAAGGAGGGAAAGCATCACTCCGCCAAGATTCTGGTGCTCCGCAATCACAGGCTCGGAGAGCTTGGGCGTGCGCAGCTCTGCGTCAAGCGCAAACTGCGGGACACCCTTGTGCAAAAACTGCATGGAAAGGAATGCAACCGTCCTTGCGCCGTAAAGAACGTGAAGGAAGCCGGATGAGTTGAATTCCCCGAGGTCTGACACTTCTACATCGCGCAGCCGCGCAAGCGAAACGAATTCCCCTGCCTTTGAAGGCGGCACCGCAAGCGTCATTCTTTCCTGCGACTCTGACACGAAAATTTCCCACGGGTCAAGCCCGGGGTATTTGAGCGGCGCGCGGTCAAGGTGCACGCTGCACCCTCCGCTCATCTCCGCCATCTCGCCAACCGAGGATGACAGCCCGCCTGCGCCATCGT
>Ga0247841_10013058_pt1 | contig 10704 bp, 9 predicted proteins | sample LaCruzMarch2015__2_FD_192410 | JGI IMG/M metagenome (GOLD analysis project Ga0247841, IMG submission 192410) | Freshwater microbial communities from meromictic Lake La Cruz, Castile-La Mancha, Spain - LaCruzMarch2015_18m | ecosystem: Environmental > Aquatic > Freshwater > Lake | place: Spain...
TATTGCCAATAACAATTTAAATATGAATAATAAAAATATTAGTAATATAAATACCACAAATATACTTACAGCAAATATAACAAATGGAAACATAACAACCGGAAACATAACAACATTAAATGTGTCTGGTAAAACAATAATAAATGATATTGATATTTCAGGAAATTTAATTGTTTATAAAAATTTAACAGTAAATGGTAATACAACATTAGGTGATAGTTCATCAGATTTAATTACTTTTAATGGTATTGCTAATAACAATTTAAATATGAATAATAAAAATATTAGTAATATAAATACCACAAACATACTAACTGCAAACATAACAACTGGAAACATAACAACTGGAAACATAACAACATTAAATGTGTCTGGTAAAACAACAATAAATGATATTGATATTTCAGGAAATTTAGTTGTTTATAAAAATTTAACAGTAAATGGTAATACAACATTAGGTGATAGTTCATCAGATTTAATTACTTTTAATGGTATTGCTAATAACAATTTAAATATGAATAATAAAAATATTAGTAATATAAATACCACAAACATACTAACTGCAAATATAACAACATTAAATGTAACTGGTAAAACAACAATAAATGATATTGATATTTCAGGAAATTTAGTTGTTTATAAAAATTTAACAGTAAATGGTAATACAACATTAGGTGATAGTTCATCAGATTTAATTACTTTTAATGGTATTGCCAATAACAATTTAAATATGAATAATAAAAATATTAGTAATATAAATACTACAAATATACTTACAGCAAATATAACAACATTAAATGTAACTGGTAAAACAACAATAAATGATATTGATATTTCCGGAAATTTATCTATTTATAAAAATTTAACAGTAAATGGTAATACAACATTAGGTGATACTTCATCAGACTTAATAACTTTTAATGGCGTTGCAAATAGTAATTTAAATATGAATAATAAAAATATTAGTAATATTAATACAGCAAATATATCAACATTAAATGTATCAGGTACAACTACAATAAATGATATTGATATTTCAACAAATGCATTTGTTGATAATAATTTGACTGTATATGGTATTACTTATTTAAATCAAGTAGATATATCAGGTAATGTAAATGTTGGTTCTACAGGAACTTCTAACAATACTCCTCAAATCTCAACCAATAAAAGTCAGTTAAATATAGGAAGTGGTGGTAATGGTTATGTAAATATTCAATGTTATGTGGGAATTGGTGGGTTTGGTTCATTAAATCTTATTGGTGCTACTTTATATTTAAGTTCGAATGGTACTATTCAACAAACAGGTTCTTCAAGTCCAAATAATTTTGGAGTATCAAATTTTAATGGCAATGTAACATTAGGTGATAATTCTTCAGACTTAATAACTTTTAATGGTGTTGCAAATAGTAATTTAAATATGAATAATAAAAATATTAGTAATATTAATACAGCAAATATAATTACATTATCTGTTTCTACTATATCAACACTTAATGACACAAACATTGAAGGTAATTTAACTGTTTCTAGTATATCAACATTAAATGACACAAACATTGAAGGTAAATTAACTGTTTCTACTATATCAACATTAAATGACACAAACATTGAAGGTAATTTAACTGTTTATACTATATCAACACTAAATGACACAAACATTGAAGGTAATTTAACTGTTTCTAGTATATCAACACTAAATGACACAAACATTGAAGGTAATTTAACTGTTAATGGAACAACAACTTCAACCATTTTTACATCATCAGATTACCGAATTAAATCAAATATAGAACCACTTGATAGTACATATATTACTGACAATTTAAATCCTGTTAAATATATTAATAAACAAAATTTACATACAGAAATAGGATTTTTAGCCCATGAATTACAAAAAGAATATCCTTATTTAGTTTCCGGAGAAAAAGATGGTGAAAATATCCAATCAGTTAATTATATTGGATTGATAGGTATTTTAGTAAATGAAATTAAATGTTTAAAATCAAGAGTTAATATGTTAGAAAAATCTCAAAAATATTGATTTTTTAATATTTATTAATTAAAAATTAACATAAAATATTAATGGAATCCGATTTAAAAACTATAATAAAAAATAAATTTGTAAGAAAATGTCCAGATATTGATATATATAAAGAAAGAATGGAAAAAGAATTAGATTTGATAGTAAAAAAGAATTTTGTTTCTTATATATTACAAGTAAGAGAAATATTAGATTTGATTGGAGATATTCCACATATAATAAGAGGTTCATCTGGTTCTTCTTTAGTATGTTGGTTGCTAGGAATAACAACAATAGATCCTGTGCAGAATTCTATATGTTTTTCAAGATTTTTAAATGAATTTAGAAATTCAATGCCAGATATTGATATGGATTTTCCCCATAATCAAAGAAATAAAATATTTGAAAAAATTTTTTCAAAATGGGTAAATGTTGTTCGTATAAGTAATTATGTGACATATAAATATAAAGGAGCAATAAAGAGGGCATTAAAGGAAATGGGTGTCGTGGGTAAAATAGAAAAATCACGTTGTAATTTAAATTATTGGAAAGATAAGGAAAAGAAAAAAGAACTTGTTAAGAGAGTAAAAGAAATTAAAGGAAAGTTTAAAAATTATTCACTACATTGTGGAGGAATAATATTTTTCACAAACATGGCAGATATGTTAAAATATAAAATTGTAGATAGACAAATAATGTTAGATAAATTTGATGTAGAATCAGAAGGATTTTTCAAAATAGATATTTTAGCAAATAGAGGATTAGCCCAACTAGTAAAGATAGACACAAAATCTTTAGATAAATATGATTTTCAGGATAAAAAAACAATTGAATTATTATGTTCAGGAAATAATATAGGAATAACATTTGGAGAGAGTCCGGGTATGAGAAAAATATTTAGTACTTTAAAACCAAAATCTGTTTTAGATGTTGCAAAATGTTTAGCCTTAATTAGACCAGGTGCAACATCAGAACAAGCAGATACAATTGATGATTTGGATAATGAAATAATATTTGATGATGATGCAATAAAATATATACAAAATTTATTGGGTTGTTCTGAATCCAAAGCAGACAGTATAAGAAGATTATATTCAAAAGGTAATTCAATAGAAATAGGACAATTTGAATTAGAATTGTATGATAAAAATGAATCATTAGACATTGACTCAATTTCATCAAAATTAATTAATCTAAAAAAATATAGTTTTTGCAAATCTCATGCTTTATCATATGCTTATTTGGTTTGGGCTCTAGCTTGGCAAAAAGCAAATAATCCTAAAGAATTTTGGAAATCAACATTAGCAAATACTCATAGTATGTATAGAAAATGGGTACATATACGTGAAGCAATATGTTCAGGTGTTAAAATCAGTTGCGACGATACATTAGATGATTTAACACATTTTTACAAATATGGATTTTGGTTAGGAAAAGATTTTATTGATAATTTAAGGATGTATGTAAATATAACGGGAGATAAAAGAACAAGATTAGAATGTGAATTTAGAGGATTGATTGCAACTTCAAAATATTACAAAAAATATAATAATAAAACAAAATCATATGATTTGATTACATTTATTACAATAGGTTATTCAAATCAAGTGTATATTGATTTAGTAGTAAAAGGATGGGTTAAAACAAAACATAAAAATATATGTTCAGGTAAAGGGTTGATTAAAATAACAAAAGATTATGCATCAATTAATGTTGATTTTATTGAATATAAATAATTTTTTAATTATTATAATATATATACATATTTGTCAGTGTTAAAATTTAAATAAATTAAATTTTATCATTAATTTTTTTTTCATTATTTAAAATATATAAACATCAAATATTGACAAAATCATATATATTTAAAAAATTATTATTTATATTTATATCATTTTTAATTATATCTGTAAAATATGAATCTTCTATTGGATCAGTATTATAATTTACTGAATATAAAATATCATCACTTATTTTTTTAATATATATTATGTTCACTTAAATTATTAATTATCGGATATCATATAATTATTATTGTTTTCTAAATTATTAATTATTTTGGTAACAGTTCATTTTCATAATTTTATGATAAACAATCCATAAATATAATTTGTTTATAATTGTCTGGTAAAAGCATCATATAATTCACTACTTTCTAAATTATATTTTTTTTTAATTTAAATAAATTCACAATATTTGTATTTTCAATATTTTAAAATACGATGATATTATATAATAAATTTTAGATGTATCTACAAAATATATTTTGTTTTCATATTTATTTTTATTTAAATATTTAACAAAAAATAAATATTTTGTTTTCATATTTATTTTTTGTTAAATATTTAAATAAACTTTTTCTATTTTATCAGTAAATTTTATAAAAACATAGGAAAAATTAATATTGTTTCCTATTAAATCAAAATCATCAATAAATATTTTTACAAAATAATTTTCATCATAATCATTTTTATTACTTGCACCAAATATTACATAATTTTTTTGAAGTTGTTCATATTTTAATTTATATTAAAAAAAAATATAAATTATTTATATAATGAATAATTTATATTTTTTTTTAATAATACTAATAGTTATTATAGCAATTTATTTCATTAACACATCATCAGAAAATAATAAAAATCTTATTAAAGAAGAAAATTTTGAAAATTCTGATTTAACTTGTACACCACATGATATTCTTTCTCTAAATCCATATCACAGATGTAAAGTGTTAGGTGTTAATAAATTTATGATTCGTGATTTAAGAACAAATTTATGGTTAACTAATGGATTAGAAGAAGGATTTAGTAAATTTTTACCTGGGAAATTTGGCATACCTTTAGTCATGTCTGAAAAACCAGATGAATATTTACCTTTAAGAACCGTTGTTGATCCTAATGATTATTTACTTGCTACATATAATGGTCAAGGAATTAGGGTTGTTAGTAATCCATATAATACAACTTTTGTTCTTCAAATATTTATTTACAATGGATATAATTTGATAGGATATGTAAATGAAGGAGACCAACAATTATATTTGGTTATTGATGACAATGGAAATATAACATCAACATCCAAACCATTAGAAGCATCAGTTGTTCAAATTGTAGAAGTATAAAAAAATTGATTAACTAATAACATATATTGTTTGTATTAATTAAAATTGATTAAAAATGGTGATGGATATAGTACATAAAATAAAATATGTTATTGAATTTAAAAATCCGGTAGATTACTTTGATGTTATTTTAAAAAAGCAAATAGATTTGAGATTAAAATTTGATGGAAATGAGAATTGTATAACTATATTTGATTTTGATTCTATGAATAAAAGATTAATGGATTCAAAATTTTATTCAAAATATGGAGATATTTTTAGTAATTTCAGTGTAATTGGAGAGATATCTTATTCAAAATTATATGACAATCCCGATAAATATTCAAAATTAAAATATAGATATGAAAGGATAAAAAAAAATGTAGACCATTGGACACCAAAAATTTTATTATCCAGAGAAGATAATAATTTAATTGTATCATATGAAGAATTTGAATACAACATTGATGTAATGTTAGAAGAATTTAAGTTATTTTGTAAATTTTTTGAATTTAATGAATATGAAAAAAAAATTATTTCATCGATTATTGAAGACCCTAATTTAAAATCTAATATAAAATTTATTGGATGGATTGATTATTGGATTACTAATTAATTTTAATCTGAATCTTAATCTGAAACTGAGTCTGAATCATAATTTAATATGTGAGATAATTTTGTTCTTAAACTTGTATCAATTTTTATATTATTAAAATTATTTTCTTCAATATTTTTAATTGATTTATTTGATTTTTCTTTAGTTGCTGGTTTAATTGTAGATTTAGTAGATTTAGTAGATTTGGTAGATTTAGTGAATTTGGTGGATTTAGTAGATTTAATAATTTTAATTTCTGGATATTTAATTTTATAACTTGATGTATAAATTTTAGGTTCTGTTGCTGAATCTTTAACCAAATCTATATATTTAGGATATTTGGCTAATAATTTTGTTCTTAGATTTTTACCCTTCAAGGTTAGGTCTGTTGTGGAAAAAAATGCACCTCTGGCTTGAGTTTCAATAACCAAATCATCATTAATTAAATATCTAATCAATTGTTTCCACCAATCATCTTTACCAAATGATAATCCAGTTCCATATTCAACCCATTCTATCATCCAATCTTTAACCTTAGATTGTTTTGCCAACAATACATTAATACACATACCAAAACCAAATTTTCCATTTAATTTGTAAAGAACATTTAATAATAGATAAATTGGACAAGTATAATCTATATCCTCAATATCAACATCTCCAGTATCTTTACAATTAATATCTGTTTTTTGTTTAGATGAATTTTTTTTCAAACAATTATCACAATTGGAGCAAGATTCAACAACCTGACCAAAATTTGCTAAAATAACTTTTCTTCTACAACAAGATGTCCATACATATTTTTCAATTTGTCTAATTTGGTCTTCTTGATATAATTTTTGTTGTAAATTTTTCACATCTTTAATTAAAAATCTATTGACTTGAAAATCTTTTGATGAATAAAATAATACACATTCAGCTGGTTTACCATCTCTTCCAGCCCTTCCAATTTCTTGATAATATGATTCAATGTTTTTAGGACAATTATAATGAATAACCAATCTAACACCTGGTATATTTATACCCATACCAAAAGCAATTGTAGCACACATTATTTTTGTTTTACCATCAATAAAGTCTTGTTGAACTTGTTTTTTAGTTTTATCTCTCATACCTGCATGATATGATTCAGCACCAAAACCTAATTCTCTTAATTGATCTGAAACTAAATCAGTATCATCACGTGTTTTACAATATATAATAGCATATTGTGATGGATATTTATTTAATAAATCACATATAGAATCTAAAATATTTGAAGTTCTTGGTAAAACTTTTATTAAAAGATTAGGACGATCAAAATTACCAATAACTAATTCAGGAGAATCTAACTTTAAAATACGATGAATATCTTCACGAACTTTGGTAGATGCTGTTGCAGTTAAAGTTAGAATAGGAATTTCAGGTGCCCATTCTCTTATAATTCCTAATTCAGTATATCCCGGTCTAAAATCTAAACCCCAAGTAGACACTGCATGTGCTTCATCAATACAAACCATTAGCAAATTTCCCCTTATTTCTTGAATAAAATCATAAGATTTAATAAAAAATTCAGGTGTCATAAAAATTAATTTATTGATTCCTCCAATGATTTCTGCTTTTTCTTGAGATTTTTTTTTTGTTGTTGTTTCAGAATTAAATATTGCTACTGGAATATCTTTCGTTTCCATTTCTTGTCCCTGTTCTACCATCAGTGCAATCAAAGGACTAATTACAATAACATTTTTGCGTGTTATTAGATATGGTAATTGATAACATATAGATTTACCAAATCCAGTTGCAAGAATAGCACAAACATCTGCAGATTCCTCGACAACTTTTTTAATAATTTCAAATTGTGTTGGTTTAAGCCCATGATAACCCCAATATTGTTTTAATAATTTATTGTATTCTTCCATTAGTTCAGAATCTGGTTTAGATTGTGTCTTAATAATTTTTTTATTAATGTTATTATTTTTTTTGATAATTTTAGTTTTAGTGTTGTCTTTAGAAACTTCATTCAGCAAATTATGAATTTCATCATCAGATAATTCTGTATCAGAATCAGATTTAGGTATATATTTTTTTCTTAAATAAGACATACTACTATATTTTTATTAATTATATAATTATTATATATAAATATCAATTTTTATATATAATAAAATATTCACATGATAATTTTATTATTTTATTTTTTTAAATATTATATATAATTATAATGACAATGACAAAAATATATCTCTTGCTACTGAAGAAAAATAATATATGAAATATTTAATTGGATCAATAAAAAAAATAATGGTGAATTAAAAATTTTAGATTATGATGAAAAATAGAAAGGTTTTAATTGGAGAAATTTATTGATGAAACAATATTTATAAACTCTTGATGATAATAATATTATTTGTTTTACTGATGGTTATGATGTACTCATGTTTAATAAATTTGATATACATAGTTGATAAATTCATTGAAATTAAAAATAGAGAAAAATGCAAGATAATTATTGCTTACGATAGAGTATTAAATTGTATAGATCATATAGCTACATCTTTTTATTTTGGTAAATGTAATAATTAATCTTTAAATACAGATACGTATATTTGTTATGTTGGAGATGTTTTAGATGTTATAAATTTAGTACTAATTGAAAATAATGATGCTTATGCGGATGATCAAATATTATTACTAAAGTATGTAATTTAAATAAAAGAACTACATATATAGACATTAAAAATTAAATTTTTTTAACAATTTTAGACTGACTTACTGATATTTCAAATAATCTTATTGTGAATGAAAATAAAGAAGTAATTTATAATAATAATAAACCTTTTTTTGCATAGTCATTGTTCTTATTTTGATGAACTATTAATTAAATTACATTATAAATATTATAACAGAATTAATGATGAAATTTATAATAGATATTATCAAAAATTTCAATACTTGTTATATATGTTGATTGTTTGCTTTTTAAAAAAATAAAAAATATTTTTAATTATAATAATTAATGAAATTATTGATAAATATATTAATTTACATTTAAAGTTATATATTCAAAAATATCTTTTTGCAATCCATCTAACAATGTCAATTCATGTTTATGAATAATATATGAATCATCAGTAATATCACATTTAGATCCAATACAAAGTTTAAAATAATAATATAGTAATATTAAAATTTTACTATTTTTATTTTTATTCATATATTTACCAATTAATGTATTAAAAATAGATTGTCGTGTTGTGTTTTGTATATATGATAGTTTATTTTCATAAAAATCACAATTATATAAAAAATTATACATCAAATATTTACATATTTTGGTATTTGGTTTTGAAATTATTATTCTATTATAACACTCTTAAAATTCATAACAAGATAAATAATTTGAAACACCATCAATTTTATCTGATATTTTAGAAATTATAAAATCATAATCATTATTTTTTCAAACATTAAACCTAAATTTTTTATCAAATCACAATCCATATCAATATAAATTTCACCATATTTATCAATTAAATTTTCATCCCATAAAATATATTCCCAATTTGGATAAATTTTTTTGGTATTTGTAATTTAATTTTCCAATAAAATATTTTTATGACCCATGTAACCACATTTGATGTATTATTTTTGGTATTTTATATTCAGTCATATATATATATATATATAAAAATTGATTTATTTTAAAAATATGATTATATTGAATAATAAAATTAATATTAACAATGACTGATAATTTACCCTTTAGTGAAAAATATAGACCTAAAAAAATTTCAGACTTAATATTGGATAATATTATTAGCAATAAAATTAATAATATTGTTGAAAATAAGGATATACCCAATATTATATTTACTGGTAAATCTGGTATTGGTAAAACTTCTACAATTCATGCTATTGCTAGACAAATTTATCCTCGTGAATATCAAGATTCAATTATTGAATTAAATGCTAGTGATGACAGAGGAATTAAATCGGTACATGATACTATTATTAACTTTTGTAAAAGAAAAGTTGAATTTAAAGAAGGTTATGCCCAACATAAATTGTTAATTTTAGATGAAGCTGATAATATAACACCAAAAGCACAAAGATTAATTAATTCAATTATGGAAAAATATCCAACTACCCGCTTTGCATTTACTTGTAATAATTCTTCTGCTGTAATTGAATCTATTCAATCAAGATGTATTATTATTAGATTTACTAAACCACCTGTTGAAAAATTTATAGATAGAATTAAATTTATTTGTTCTAAAGAATCTATTGAATATGAACAAGATGGATTGGAATATTTATTTGATATTTGTCAAAAAGATTTAAGAAAAACTTTAAATATGTTAGAATTAGTTTACAGAGCGGAAGGTAAAATAACTATTCAAAATATATTAAAAATTTCAGATATTCCCTCTCAAGATACTTTAAATAATTTATTAAATTCTATAATAAATAAAGATATTATAAGTGTTTGTAAAATTATTGATGATTTTCAATCACAAGGATATTATTCTTTAGATGTTATCCTTCATTTTATTCAATATATTAAAAATTATAAAAATATTAAAGAAGAAATTAGAATTAATTTAAGCAATACACTTGTTAAAAAATCATATATCATGAGTAAAACAACTGCCAATTATCTTCAACTTACTGCAGCAATATTATATTGTATTTAATAAGAATCTTATTTTAATAAATTTTTTATAATTTCTATATCTGCATTTTGTTGCTTTAATAATGACAATATTTTTTAATTTTGTTCAGTATTTTTTTATTTCTTCATAAATAAAAGTTTCTCTATCTGGTAATTTTAATGAATATAATATTTACCTTTGTGTGTAATACTTTTTATAATTTTAAAAAGTATTATTATAAATTAAATGAAAAACAATATTAATAATTTAATTGTAAATTCTATATACAATAATATTAAAAATAATTATAAATCATCATTTAACACCTATCAATTTAAAACAAAAAATCAAA
>Ga0247841_10013059_pt1 | contig 10703 bp, 8 predicted proteins | sample LaCruzMarch2015__2_FD_192410 | JGI IMG/M metagenome (GOLD analysis project Ga0247841, IMG submission 192410) | Freshwater microbial communities from meromictic Lake La Cruz, Castile-La Mancha, Spain - LaCruzMarch2015_18m | ecosystem: Environmental > Aquatic > Freshwater > Lake | place: Spain...
CAAAGCGGTGCTTGATTTCAGTAAAATAATCATTTCAAGCGGAGTGTATTTTTATACGATAATTATTTCAGACAATAAGTCAAAACAGGTTTTTAAAGAAACAAAGAAAATGATATACAATAAGTAAGAGCGAAGAGATATAACCACGGAGACAATGACCTGCCTGCTGTTTACCTGGCGTAGACAGGCAGGCAGGGAACACAGAGAAGAGCAGTGTAATGTTTTTATCTCAGGTAAAAATTGCTATACTTCGCCATGCTCCGTGCGCCTTATAATCTCTTCCTGTAGTTCTGCAGTGAGGTCGTTGAAGTAATCACTGTACCCGGCAACTCTTACAATCAGGTCACGGTGCTGTTCGGGATGCAGTTGCGCGTCACGGAGTGTTTCAGCATTTACGACGTTGAACTGTATATGGTGTCCGTCCATGCGGAAATAACTCCGCACAAGATTTGCAACCTTTGTAATTCCTTCATCATCTTTCATAAACTGCGGCGCGAATTTCTGGTTCAGCAAAGTCCCGCCAGTTCTTATATGGTCGAGCTTAGCGCAGGATTTAATAACTGCCGTCGGACCTTTTCTGTCGGCGCCCTGAACGGGCGATATTCCCTCTGATACGGGCATTTCACCGTTCCTGCCGTCAGGTGTCGCATCCGTCACACTGCCGAAGTAAACGTGGCAGGTCGTGGGCAGAAGGTTAATCCTGTAAGTTCCGCCCCTCGGAGTCGGTCTTCCGTTCACTGCATCATAAAAGAAATCGAAAACACGTACGGCATTTTCATCTGCGTATTCGTCATCGTTTCCGTATTTCGGAGTGCAGTAAATCAAATCGTGCTGAAGTTCCTCATATCCGCTGAAATCCGCCGAGAGCGCCTTAAGCATTTCATCCATCGTGATTTTCTTTCTGTCAAACACATTATATTTTATTGCCGTCAGACTGTCCGTCAGCGTACCCATACCCACGCCCTGTATGTAATTCGTATTATACCTCGCGCCGCCAGCATTGTAATCTTTTCCGTTCTTAATGCAGTCGTCAATTATAACGGATAAGAACGGTACGGGTAGGTTTTCGGCATTATTGCTTTCAATAATATTACTGCCGAGAATCTTTATGTCTGCGAAATATTCAATTTGCTTTTTATATGCCTGAAGTAATTCTTCAAACGATTTGAATTCCCTTGCGTTGCCCGTTGCAGGACCGACCTGCTCACCCGTCCGCGGATTTACACCGTTATTAAGCGTCAGTTCAAGCATCTTGGCGAGGTTGAAATATCCCGTCAGTATGTATGCTTCCTTGCCGAATGCACCTGTCTCCACGCATCCGCTGGCGCCTCCGTTTCTCGCGTCTTCGACTGTTTTGCCCTGTCGAATCATTTCCTCTACGATGGCATCTGTGTTGAATATTGACGGCTGACCGAATCCGGTCCTGGTTATTTTAATCGCACGATTTATGAAACTTTCCGGATTCTGCCTGCTTAACTGTACCATTGTACCCGGCTGAAGAAGACGCATTTCTTCAATCACATCGAGTATGATATAACTCAGTTCATTAACCGCATCCGAGCCGTCTTCTTTCACTCCACCGAGATTAATCAGTGTGAAGTCCGTATATGTATTGCTTTCCTTTGCCGTGACGCCCATCTTCGGCGGTGCCGGGTGATTGTTAAATTTTATCCAGAATGATTGCAGAAGTTCAATTGCTCTTTCTTTCCTCAGCGTTCCTTCTTCAATTTCTTTCACATAAAACGGATACAAATGCAGGTCGAGTCTTCCCGGATTGAAAGAGTCCCACGGATTCACCTCTGTTATTACTCCAAGATGAACGAACCAGTAATACTGAAGAGCTTCATGAAAAGTTTTTGGCGCATTAGCGGGAACACGGCGGCATATTTCAGCCATTTCAATCAGTTCTTTTTTTCTTGCGGGGTCTTTCTCTTTCAGCGCAAGTTCGTTTAATCTTTCGGCATGTCTTTCGGCAAAGACAATTATCGCATCGCAGGCAATATCCATTGCCAGCAGTTGTTCTTTCTTTTTATATTCCGAACTGTCGTTATAAAAATCGAGAGAGTTGATTGAGTCCCTTATCTCCGCTTTGAAATCGAGCATACCCTTCTTATATATTTTCCCGCCGGCAACAGTATGACCGGGAGCTCTCTGTTCCATAAACTCAGTAAACATTCCTGCTTTATATGCCCGAAGCCATTCTTCGGGGACGGAGTTCATTATTCTGTCCCTGTTCGATTTTCCTTTCCAGTGGGGGATTATAACTTCTTCATAAGCTTTCCTTACATTTTCATCAACTTTAAAACTGACTTTTTGCCTTCTGTCAAGCATTTCAAGATCTTCAAGTGAATGCAGACAAATTTCGGGATATGTCGGAGTTGCCTTGGGCGCAGGTCCGCGCTCGCCGACAATCAGCTCGCCGGGATTAATGCAGATATATTTATTCGACATGATATGCCGGAAGCAAAGCGCCCTTTTCATAGGTGTTGACAGCTCACGTGCAGAGTTGTTTTTATAAAATTCCGTAACAAGCATTGCCCGCTCTTCCGAAAGCCTGTTTACTGCTGTGAGGCTCTGCTCTCTAAGTTTTTTTATGCGTTCATTCATTAGTACTTATTAAAAAATAAAGTTCTTTAATTCGTGTAATTCGTAAAAATTCGAGATAATTTGTGTCTATTAGTTATTATCCGCTGATTTTTACTTTCAGCCCCATTGATTCAAAATCTTCTTTCAGGGGCAATAAATCTTTTTCCTTAAGGCTTACAATATCTTTCATATTGTTTACTGCATTCAGCTTTTTATATTTATGGTCTGCTATGTTATGAAAAGGAAGAAGATGAATTTCCTTCAGGCTTCCGTTATACTTTGCTATGAATTCTTTAATTTGTTGTATGTTTTTTCCGGAATCCGTCACTCCCGGTACTACGGGAAACCTGATTATGACATCTTTTTTCTTTTGCAGAATATGTTCAAGATTTTCGAGAATACCTTTATTCGTAACACCGGTATGTTTAATGTGTTCCTCGTCATTCATAAGCTTTACATCATACAGGAAAAGGTCAGTAAGTTCAATAACATTTTCCAGTATTTCCGGAGACGTAAATCCCGTTGTATCCAGAGCAGTATGGAGATTGTTTCCCTTTGAGATTTTAAGAAGTTCAATAAGGAATTCATGCTGTTCCAGTGGTTCTCCGCCGGAGAATGTTACACCTCCGCCGGATTCTTCATATACAATCACATCGCTCAGCACTTCCTTCATTACCTCGTTTGCGGACATTTCCTTTCCGATTTCCTCTTCAACGCGAAATTCACGTTCGCCGATTCTGTTTATGCGCGTTGCTTTCTGTATTTCGCGTGACCGTCCTTCCGGATTATGGCACCACCCGCAGTTCAGCGGGCATCCCTTAAAGAAAACGGTAGTCCGTATTCCGGGTCCGTCGTTGGTTGAAAACCTCCGTATGTCGAATATTATTCCCTTCAATTTCATTGTCATTCTGAACCTTGTTTCAGAATCTAATAGCTGAAATTTAGGTAAATATATTAAAAGGCAACAGGCAATTTATCGCGGAGTCGCGGTTGTATTATGATATTGATTGTTCCGTGTTTATTAAGGATATTTGATGAAAATATATGAAAGCAAAAGAAATTTATTTTATAATAGAAGATTCAATTGAGGGCGGCTTTGAAGCAAAAGCCATCGGATATCCGATATATACCGAAGGTGAAACAGTCTCTGAAACGAAAGAGAATATTAAGGATGCAATAAATTGCCATTTTGATGAGAATGAAAAACCTTCCATTATCAATATCCGTTACGTTAAAGAAGAGATCATCACTTTATGAAAACTCCGCGTGATATTAACGCTGTCGAATTAGTAAAAATATTAAGTAAAATAGGTTATATAAAGACAAGACAAACTGGAAGCCATATTCGCCTCACAAAAAATTATAACAACAAAGAATTTCACGTCACCATACCAAATCATAATCCAATAAAAATTGGAACATTAAACAGCATTCTGAATTCAATAGCTATAATAGAAGGAAAAACAAAATCCGAGTTAATACTCAGATTGTTTGTAACTACTCACCCGCTAATTTAGAACGCTGATGACGCTGATTGTTATGATTAAATAAGATTTTTTTTGTTTGAAAATACTTTGCGTTTACACTCTAAATAGTTCTTTGGTTTCTTTCCGATTCCAAGGAACCATAGCCAAGCGTATTGTACACTTTGTAAAAAGCGCCAATAATTTTTTGCGTGATTTCCGAATGTTTATAATTATCTGCGTTCATCATATTAATCTGCGTTATCTGTGTTCCATTGTATTGTTAATGATAGCTGAGTAGTTACGATTGTTTTAATAGTGTTAAAAGGAAGTAAATGATTTTTGTTCTTATATTTTTTATTAATTATGTGTAATTTTGAACATTAATATTTAAAAAATTATTCTATCACACAAAAAAGTACTCCGCTATGAAAAAGACGCAAAACATTTTATTAATCCTGTTATTATCCTTTATCACTATGACACTATCCTGCTCTAAGCCAAAAGACACAAAAATTGATACGGGAGTTAGCGCGAAAGTAAAAAAAACGCTCATAGAGAAATACGGCGAGCCGGCGCGATTCCGCATTGAACGCGGGGTGGAGCAGACCGCCGCGCTCTGGCGCGAGTCTGACGGAAATGCCGAGCAGTTCGCCGCATTCTGCACTGAAAACTTCGCAGGAGATTCTGCTTCACTTACAGCTCTGTTTAAACGTGCCGAATATTACAACGAAATTCTCAGCGGCTATTTCACGGAAATGACTCTCGGACTAAGGCAGTATCTTGACCTCGACTGGGGTCCCGTTTCTCCTATTGACCAGAAAATGGGCGGATTTGACCCGTCAGCACACCTGACGGAAGACCTGTATCAGAATAAATACGCTTTTCTCGTCACGCTCAATTTTCCGCGATATACACTCGAAGAGAAAGTTAAAAACGCGGCACAGTGGAACCGTTTGCAGTGGGCATACGCGCGTCTCGGAAGCCGTTTCATTACACGCATACCAGCCGAACTTAACCAGAAGTTAACGGCAACTTTTACAGACGCCGACAGTTACATATCGGAATACAATATTTTCATGGGCACGCTGACGGATGATGCCTTTAAGCAGTATTTTCCGGCTGAGATGAAGCTGATAACACACTGGGGGCTTCGCGACGAACTGAAAGCGCATTATACAAATGCTCCGGATGAACTGCCGAAACAAAAAATAATTTATGAAGTTATGAAACGCATCATACTTCAGGAAATACCCGGCAAAGCAATAAATGCGGCAGATGTACAATGGAACCCATACACAAATAAACTTTATAAAGCCGGAAAGGAAATAAGTTCTCCGCCCGAACCCGATACGCGCTATCAGAAACTGCTGAATGTGTTTAATGCCATAAAAGCAACAGACCCGTATTACACAGATTTAAACACACACGTACTCCGCAGTTTTGAAGCTGAGCGGGAAGTATCGGAAAAAGAAGTTGAAAAAACATTCGATGAACTGCTGACCGCGCCGCAGACAAAGCAGGTTGCAGCTTTAATTAAAAAACGTCTCGGGCGCGAACTTCTGCCGTTTGACCTCTGGTACACGGGATTCAAGAGCCGCGGAAGTATTAATGAAGCTGAACTCGATAAAATCACAAAGGCAAAATACCCGACACCCGAAGCGTTTGAGAAAGACATTGAGAATATTCTGGTTAAACTCGGTTTCCCCGCCGAAGATGCGAAATTTATTGCCGAAAAAATTCAGGTTGACCCCGCACGCGGCTCGGGACATGCCTACGGCACACAGCTTCGTAAATTCAAGTCGCATCTCCGCACGCGCGTTATGCCCGACGGTATGAACTACAAAGGATATAATATAGCCGTGCACGAGCTCGGACATAATGTGGAGCAGACTCTGACGCTTTATAAAACGGATTACTATTCTCTTAACGGAGTTCCCAATACGGCGTTTACGGAAGCGTTCGCCTTCCTTTTTCAGCGCCGCGACCTTGAACTGCTCGGTATGAAGAATGAAGACGCATTTGCAAAAGACCTTGGAGTGATAGATAATTTCTGGAGTTCGTATGAAATAATGGGTGTTTCGCTCGTTGATATGAAAATATGGAACTGGATGTACAAGAACCCGAATGCGAAACCTGCCGAGTTAAAACAGGCAGTCATTTCCATCGCAAAGGAAGTATGGAATAAATACTATGCCGATGTGTTCGGAATAAAGGATGAACTGATACTCGCAGTTTACTCGCATATAATTGATGCCGCACTGTATCTGCCGAATTACGCGCTCGGACATTTAATTGAATTTCAGATTGAGGATTATCTGAAAGATAAAAACGTCGGACCTGAAATGATGCGTATGTGCGCTTCGGGAAATATTATTCCACAGCAATGGATGAAGAATGCAGTGGGCACTGAAATTTCCGTAAAACCGATGCTTAAATCCGTTGACGAGGCTCTTACGCGTGTAAAATAGATATAAAAATCTTTAGTATAAAAAAAGCGCGAATGTACTTTGACTTTCGCGCTTTTTATTATTCCGGTATATCAATTTTTGAGTGACTATTAACCACAGAGCCATAGAGAAGACAGATTTGCACTGAGTATATAACGCAAACATTTTTTACCTAATCACAATTAGCCGCCAGCCATGCCAATGCCGCCATATAGAATGCATTTTGTTTCAAATCTTCTTTCGGCACTCTTTCTACGACATCAATATTCGTATGATACGTTCTCCAGTATTCAAGAGGGTCTTGTATGAACTGGAATCCTGGCAGACCGGCTTTATCGAATGACACATGGTCAGTATTTTCCACTTTATTCATACAAACCGTCTGAAATCCATCGTCATTAATAATCTTAAACCACTCCCTGAATTTGTTTGCTGCCTTAACATTTTCCTGCGCATATATTCCTCTGAATTTCCCCGCTCCGTTATCCATATTGAAATACATTACGCATTTCTCGCCGCCTTTTTCGCTGAAATGCTTTTCAATATGGGCTGTAGAGCCGACGAGTCCCTGTTCCTCTGCGCCCCACAATCCCGCGCGTATAGTTCGTTTGGGCTTTATTCCGAGCGACTTTATTATCCGCAATGCTTCAACGCATGTAATTACGCCTGCCGCATTATCCGCCGCGCCGTCGCCCACGTGATATGAATCAAGGTGTCCTCCTATAACAACAACCTCTTCCGGGTTATCGCTTCCCTTTATTTCGCCTATCAGGCTGAAGCCCTCCTCGGGTTTTCCGCGCGTCACGTCAATATTTACTTCCATCTTTACGGCGGCACCGTTTTCAATTGCCCTCAGCATACTGTTATAATGTTCGAGTGAAACTGTTATCTGGGGTATGGATTCAGGAACATCGGGATTGCATGCATCCTGAATCAGATATTCGTATATGTCATTCGGCGTTCTTGCCGCGACATTACCCCAGACCCTGTTGATTCCGAAATATCCGCCGCCGCCGTCAACAACCAGCAGAGCGCCTTCATCTTTGCAAAAGGATACTTTCACGGAGTTGAATTTCAGTTTCAGCATAAACTGTGCCATACCTTCTTCTTCAGCTTTTTTGTTTTTTATCCTTTCATCTTCAGTCGGGATTGATGCCGCAGATAAGAAGGATAAAGTACTGTCGGCTATTCTCGAAATAAGCGGGCTGGTATAAGGACGCGGGTAAGCAGCATCTGCAATAAGCACTATTTTGCCCGTAAGTTTGCCTTTGTAATTTGCAAGGTCTGCCTCCGACTTAGCGTTCAGATAGACAACATCGGCTGTTATTAAGCCGTTTGTACCGGGCGAAAAAGCTTTCGGACTTGCTATTAAAGGTATAACGAAAGGTTTTGTTACTGTTGCGTAAAAGTTGTTTAATGTCCAGCTTCTGCCCTCCTTGTTAATGTTTTCTTTGTAAACTTTTTCGATTTGCCATTCTTTCATCTTTTCGGCGAGCCATAAAGCCGACTTTGTGTATTCCTGTGACCACATAAGACGCGGTCCGATAACGTCGCAGAGATATGAAAGTGATTCGTATGCTTTCGAATTGTTGAGGGCTTCTGTTTTGATTTTACCGATGGTCTTAGAGAGTTCGGATTTGTCGCAGTTGATTTCCTGAGCGTGGAATTGAGAAAACGAGAACACGAACAGAAAAAGAAAAATAATGGTTTTCATTTTGCCTGAAAATTAAATAAAATAAATCCTCCTTATTTTATTTATACGATAATTATCCGATTAAGTTATTCGGATTTTTTACTTTCATAAATGAACTCAATCCAGTCGTCACAGCTGAAAGCCTTCTCGAAATCTTTATACTCACTAAGCACATTTGCTTTTTTAATTTCTTCAAGGCTCTTTCCTTTTGCAATTTCTTTATCCACAATGCTGATTGTTTCCGCTATTATCTCTCCGTACTTTTTAAGCTGGTCAATGTTATACGGCTTTCCGTGCGAAGGGATAATTGTCACGTCAGCCGGCATTGCGCTGACGATTTTGTTTATACCTGCCGGGATTCCCCGCACATTTCCGCCGTGTTCCGTGTCAACGAAAGGAAACATATCGGAAAAAATTATATCCCCTATGTGAACGGTGTTTGCTTTCTCAAAATAAACAACGACATCTCCTCCTGTATGTCCGCCGGTAACAGGAATTATCTTAATTTTCTCTCCGTTAAAATTCAACTCGTATATATCGTCAATTGTAATTTTCGGTATTGCGAAATCGGGATAGGCTTTTTGAATTTCGCCCATAAGCATCTGGTCGGAAGAAAGGAGTTCCGCCGTATATTTATGAGCTATTATCTTCGCATCCTTACCGATGGTTTTATTTCCGCCCGCGTGGTCAAAATGCCAGTGTGTGTTAATTATATAAACTATGCCTTTACCGCCGAGCTTTTCGATTTCCGCGCGGAGAGGTAATCCATACTCGTCGTAATTTGAATCTACTATCAGAACACCGTCTATGCCTATCGAGACAATATTTGACGTGCCGGAAATATTTATTACATAAAGCCCCGAATCTACCGGCATAACCCTGACTTTGGGCGGAGGAAGCTTATCCTGAGCGGATAAATAAGAATGATTTCCTGAAATTACTAAAATAAAAAACAAAAATAAAAATGCGGATTTTCTCATATTTTCAAATATAATTAGCTGGTTCATTTCTCACTTCTTATACGTTATTACACAAAAAAAGTTATAACTACTCAGTAACAAGATCCTAAAATTAATTCAGGACAAATTTTGGACACGAATTAACACGAACTATCTCGAATTACACGAATTAAAAAAAGAACTTTTTTAATTTGAGAATCTGTGTCGATTTATTCTTATAGCTGAGTAATTACAAAAAGTTATTATCTTTTAATTCGTTCTAATTTGTGTTAATTAGTGTCAAAGCTCTTATTCTTAATTATTCAGTTTTCATTTTTAACGTCTCTCACAAAATGCTTCATATCAAAAGGCACTTCCATCGAGAGTTCCACGTAACCCATATAAACACCATCCTCGTAATAAGGCGCCTGATAAATCAGTTTCTTCACGCCGTTCTTTTCGATTGTGTAAGCGTTCACCGCAGGATTTTCAAGCATACTTTTAAGCTGTGTTTTCGACGGTTCCGGATGGCAGTCCAGAACATTTGTCCCGACAAGTCCGAGCCCCCCGTCCGTTTCAAATGTTTTAACCGCCTTATCGTTCATTTCGGTAATTGTCCCGTCCCTGCGGCATACCGTAACCGCCGCTCCGAATTCTTTCACCCATAAGGACTTTTTGCCGTTATGCATTATCGTTCTTTCCTTTTTTTAAAGGTGTGAGAATCAGGAACAAGCCTATTATCACTATTGCCACAACGCTTCCGAGAAACGAAGGGGACGCGAACATGTGAAATATCTTTATATCGGCAAATGCAAGTCCCGCGAACAGCAGTCCTATAAGCGCCTCTCCGGCTATCAGTCCCGAGGATAGCAGGATTCCCGTATTATTAATCTGTTCTTTCTTTGCGCCTTCAATCTTTCGTTTTTCCACAACCTTATCAATTATTCCTTTCATCAGTCCTCCGAGGAATATCGCGAAGGAAGTATCCAGCGGCAGGTACATACCCACGCTGATCAGCATAGGACTCTTCACCTGCATCAATATAAGCGCCGCCCCCATAAACATTCCAATAATTATTAATATTAATTCCGTCTTTCCTTCTACAATTCCCCTTGCCATAATTGCCATTAAACTCGCCTGCGGTGCGGGAAGTTTCTCTCCTCCGAAACCGGCGTTTGTTCCGAGAATGTCATTTTGTTTCTCGGGTTCCATTGCTTTCACTTCGTCGAGCGTGAATGTCTTATTCGTCATTTCAGGATTCTTGCCTTTGTATGTTACGGTGTTTGTTCCCGCATCCTGAAGTTTTGTAATCTCATTGCCGGTTGACTGCTTGATATCTCCGAGATGGAGCAGAGAGAGAACAAAGAACATAACCAGCGAAGCCGCAACAACTCCGAATATATCGCCGAACTGCATTTTCCATGGCGTACATCCGAGTATATGTCCGGCTTTCAAATCCTGCATCATTTCACCCGCAACAGAGACCGAAACGCATGTAAACGCCGCAACGCCGAGCACAGCCGCTATTCCCGCATAACCCGTCATTCCGAGTCCGACCATCAAAAACGCTACA
>Ga0247841_10013060_pt1 | contig 10702 bp, 11 predicted proteins | sample LaCruzMarch2015__2_FD_192410 | JGI IMG/M metagenome (GOLD analysis project Ga0247841, IMG submission 192410) | Freshwater microbial communities from meromictic Lake La Cruz, Castile-La Mancha, Spain - LaCruzMarch2015_18m | ecosystem: Environmental > Aquatic > Freshwater > Lake | place: Spain...
TACAAGGTATATATACTACTAAAACAACGTTAATAGTTAGGTACTACACTTTTGAACACGCAAGTTGTTGATATACAGGCGCTTGCGTAGTTTAGGCCCTCATAACTTGTAAACTTCTGGTAGCACCAGCGCCAGCGCCGCCAGCGCCAGCCCACAATACCCCAGCTTCAGCCCGCCTTGGACGATAAGCCAAATATTATAGTGGAATAAGTGAACTATATATGTTATTGGTTTGAAATATATATGCCATTAATGAGCGTGATTATGTGTAATATCGAATTTCATAGATATGGTCTTTATTATTCCGTGTGCAGTAAGTTGTGTATTGCAGTCGCGAGTTACGTCGTGTTGAGGGCATTGATGGTATGGATCAAACTCATTGCCTTGGTTTATGCCCCCTGTTTGAGCCGGTTCTGTAAATGACTTTGTTAATCCGTCAAGACTGTATAGGTCGCAGGTCATTTTGTATTTGTAGTCTTTCGTGTATTTTGTGGAATTAGGTATACCAGCTGTGTGACAAGTATCCGCACCATCTGGTGCAGTATAGCCGTCCCAATACCAGCTGGACAGGCATGTCCCACAGGCATTAACTTTACCTATTGGACTCATCAGACCCACCGCAAACACCAACATGCTCAGCGATACAATATATGCTACACTTTTCATCTTTTCTCCTTAAAGATTATGATTTAGCTGTTCTGATTCGATTGGGTTATTTCCGCTGAGGAAATATTACATCACCTCCTTATAAAACATTTTAGTTGATTCACCACATTAGCCATTCCTGAGTTTTAACACAACCTGCATAATTAGAAACCAAATCCATATGGATTACTCTTTACGCCGTCGCGCTTAGTGGCTGCGTCTTCTCTCAATCTCATCATGAATGGATCTGTGGCCCCTCCTGCACTGTCACTTCCATTGTTGTAATCATCAACCGCTTCGATTGCTTTGCTATATTGAGCGCTATTGTAATATATTATAGGAATCGCAATGTATGTGTGGGTTAGCCTATCCTCATTACATCCTGATTGTTTTTCATATGCGTAGCAGTCTTTGGCATATCTCAAAGCATCATCATATCGGTTCATAGCAGCGCTGGCGATAGAAAGACCTCGCAGAGTTACACGCTTTTCTATTTTGCTTTCCCCTCGCTTTATTACAGCAAGAGCATCCTCAAAACAGTTTAAAGATGCCTCACTTTCGCGGCCTAATGAATATGCGATTCCAAGTCGGGTGCGCACTAATTGCTTTTGATCAGAATCTTTGCACACATTAAGTAGTCTTTTCAAGAAGTATATCCCAGCAGTAACGGCTTGACAATCACCGTTATATACCTGTCGCATAGCTGCACCCAACTTGTTATCAAATGGTATCTTGGAATTAACAATATAGTCAATTACTGAATTGCTAAGAGATCCTTTTTTCATTGTGGATGAAAACGAAGTGATAAGACCATCAAAACCAGATAATTCAACTAGTAAGGTCATCCCTGTATCAAGCGACTGCAAAGCGCCTGCGTTTGAATTACTCATTGCACATGCACTATCAACAGTGACTATATTTGACATGCCAACTGAATTTGCTTTATGAATTAGAGTAGGCTTAGTTGTGCGCTGACATGCCGCGATAAGACAAGCACATATGACAAAAGTGTATTTCATAATAATCCTATGGTTGAGCAAGCAACCGCTCTTGATACATGACAAACGCAATTGCAGCGACATTCTGCTGAATGGCCGGGATGCGCTTGATCGTCGCGTCAAGCGTGGCGATGTAGCGCACACGCTGCGCGGTCGTCATCGTCGGCACGCTCATCTGCAACTCTTTCAGCAGCCTTTCCTGCTCAGTTCGGTAGATGATATTGTTACCTTTAGTTATCCATCCAGTTATACCTGAATCTATGTTGCATCGCCGCCAACGCGAGTGCCGACACTGTACCGGCGAGCCGCGCATTGTCTGGCCGGCAGGCATGACACCGGTCGCAGATGTAGCGCAGCGCACTGCTGAGCATGCCGGCGACGAACAAAGCCCGGCCGATCCTGCCGAGCCACACCAGCGATGTGCTAAACGGCAACGAGGTGATGTACTCCGCCGAACCAGCCGGCCCGGCATACACCAGCCGCAGGAGCAATGCCAGCGCCGCCAGCGCCAGCCCGGCATAGCCCAGCTTCAGCCCGCCTTGAGCCATCAGCCAACCACATAGTTCGAGCAGTTGATTGCCTTAAGCGATGCAGGCCAGATATAACAGGCTATGATTTCGTCAATACGGGCAATTGGTATCGAATCTACATTCCTCGGTTCCTCCCTTCCATTCAGGGCCTGGGTCGACCATCCGGCATATGCCATACTGAGTTCCGCCACCGCCTGCTATGCGATACCAACATCTGGACTTGTTTGTGCACGCCAGTACTGTACACGTTAGAGCCGCTGCAGTAAGCATGAATAATGATAGAGTGAAAATGCTTCTCATGTTATCTCCTGTTTGTTTGTGTTGTGAGTTACTAATGCATGCTAGACTTGTCTCGTTTTTCACTAACATAGTGATCCAGAGCTTTGCCAAACATGCCTTTGTTCATTCCTTCCGAGTTCCATTTGAATATTTCAAGCAATCGGTCTCCTTGGAACACCTTGTTAAAATCACTCTGCATTGCGTTAAGTTCGGCAATTGCAGCTTTTGGATTTGTGTAACTCTTCAAGTACACTTGGGTGAATTTCAACCTCATCTCATATTCCGGGCTTGTGACTATAAGTGCTCGTCTTTGGTACTCGTCAACAAGCCCGCTACATGTTTTCGCATACTTTTCTATCATGGTATCATCCTGCAAGTCTACCAAAGGAAATGTGACTCCTGCCAATGCCTGCCTGAACCAAAACAAATCTTTTGTGAGACTTGCCTGTTTGTATGCATATTCCAGCCACACGCTTGGAACCTGCATGACTTCTGCATCATTGTTTTGTCCAGCGATTTCGGTTAGACAACATAGGGCATCTGACACATAGCTCCATTGTGGTGTGCCTAAACCACTGTTTATGCGATCCATTATCATTTCATAAAGCAGCGCACATTCACCCTGCATTAGTCCGCGCATGCGCACGGCCTTCTTAAAGTCGAACATAAAATCACGGAATTCCTCCATGGGCAAGTTCACCAAGTAGTTGGTATCGACAACTGTGAGAAAACAATTTGTATCATAGCTGAATCGAGCATATTGGAGTTTCAATGCGGCGCTGAAGTCGTCCATCGCCTTGATAATACCGTCGGCAGACTTTTGCGCCACTTGTGTTAATGGGTTCTGATCAGCACTGGCCAGAGAATTGGTACTGTGATCTTTGATAGAGTCAGACTGCCGCGCGGCAGGTGCGCCACGCGACGGCACATTGTCGGTCTGGGTGTGCTTCACCCCGCACGAGCACGTCATAATACACAAGACAACAGTCGACGCAATACTTGAGTTAGTTCTAGCATTCATGCATGTCGTCCTGGCAAATAGGTTCTCTCATTATCCATAGGCATAGAAAAGCCAACATAATAAGGGCGATGTTGCGCGCCACGCTACATGCCCCGACATCTGATTCAAGCAAAGGACCGAAGCAGCCACACGCAATGCGCCATCCGTGCCACATTGCCCATAGTTGAGCCGTTGTAAAACTAGTCAATAATATAGCTACAAGCCACAATGCGCACTTCCTTAAACTGGCTACAAGAAGCAGAACCGCAATAATAAGTTCGCTGCAAGGCAGCAAAATACGAATCCATTTGCTGGTGAAATCACTCATTGTTATTCTATACATCGCAAGTGATCGCTCAAAATCGTGATTCCATAAAACTTTACTGATTCCCGATGAAACAAACACAAATGCAAGCAAACAACAGATTAGTATGACTATTAGCTTTCTATTTCTCATTGTTATGTTCCTTTAGTAAGCGCATTTGATTCATGACAAAGGCAATTGCGGCAACATTTTCTTGAATCGCTGGAATGCGCTTGATGGTCGCGTCAAGCGTGGCGATGTAGCGCACACGCTGCGCGGTCGTCATCGTCGGCACGCTCATTTGCAAGTCTTTCAGCAGCCATTCCTGCTCGACGAAGCGCGGGATGATGCCGTGGAGTTTCAAGCCTTCCAGCCAAAGGTCTATCGCCTCGGATTGCTTCGTCGGCGTGCACTGCGCCCAGAGCACTTGGCCGAGCATGTGGTACAACCGTCGCTGCGGCTGCGGATAGACGGCGAACACGTCACGGCATCGCTTTTCCGCTTCCCGCAGCAGTGGATTCGCCACGCCATTCGTCAGTACATACTGGGATGTCTCGTAAATCTCGACCTTGTTCGGCGCGGCGCGGCGGTACAAGAACTCGGCGCGCCAGCAGTTGTACTCGCTCAGCAGCTTTGGACAGTTCGGCGTCAGTTTCCAGGCCAGGTCCCAATAACGCTCGGCGATCTTCTCCTGATCGAGATGCGCATGGCTGCGCGCCAGCCCACGCACAATGGAAACGACCCATTGCACATTATAGGGTTGATTAGTGCTTGAAACTTGAAACTCGAAACTTGAAACTATGGTTGAAGCATTATTAGTGTAGGAGGGGCTTCCATGCCCCGATTCTTCATGGGCACCGGCATTCGCGACACGGAGGTCGCTCCCACCTTCTTTGTTTGCTTCCAGTTTCGAGTTTCCAGTTTCAAGTTTCGGATTCTGCACGCCGCGCCGCACCGGCTGCACCCATTCTGGTGTTGCTGCATTGACGTTCGATGTTGAAGGTTCAATGTTGAATGTTCGATGTTCAGTCGCGCCTCCACCATCGTGCTCCCTTGAATTGTCACCGCCTTCTTCGTGTCTTGGCTGGCGTCTGCTAGTCCCGCCCTGCGGCGTGGATGCCTTCGTGGCAATCTGTTCCCAAGGGAAGGCGTACGGCCGGGTCTTCTCATGGAGATACGCCAGCGCCTTTTCGTACTCGGGAATGGCCAGGCCCCACCACTCGGCTTTCTCCTTGTAGCGCGCGATCCAGAATTGGAATACAGCTTTGGCCGGATAGCCGTCGCCGGGCTCGATCTCGGTTTGACAGCGCTCCGGCCAGTTGCTGTACATCTGCTGGATGACGCCAATGGCTTCGAGCTTGTCCTCATCCACCAGTGCCGGAATCTGCCGCCAGATTTCAAGCACGCGCTGGTAACAGGCGTCGAACGAATCGAGCGGATACGTCGCCGGTGCAACTCGGGCGTGGGTACAAGTGCACCATGTGATAAGTGCCGCGAGTAGAATCAAGTAGTCATTCATACTAAATTCAATTAGCCATAAATATTGAACAGATAGAGGCGTATTTTCTTGGCGATGTGATTGCGAGGTAATTGTGCCTTAAGTAGGCTCTTCAGGAATTAGTGTGATTGTTTGCGACCATGTCGTGTGCCAGTCACAGTAATCCTCAATACCGCTGCGACACCATGAGTGCGCCGCACCTGCCGCTTCTCGCAGAATGTCGTTCGTCACCTTGATTTGCATCATTGTGTCACATCAACATAGTGGGGACCGGTCTCTTTTGGCAGAGGACCTAACGCCGTCCAATTGGTTGCACCTGTCGGCAGGTAATGTACAGTTCCATTGTTTATGGCTCGTCTCTTTGTATACCAGGTTGCGTCGGGAGTTGGAACACTGACACCATATTTTTTCCACACATCAACAGACGCCGGAGTAGGTGTTCTAGTGTCGTCAAGCTCTAAACCCACACGCGTATAGTCAGGGAAGTGCACACCGGCAAGCGTCTTTATACTGAGGGTATATGACACTTGGAATCTCGTGCAACCGTTTTGATCCGAATCTGTTGAAGAGACACTTGGGTAGGTACAGAACATTTTCTTTTTTGTCGGGTTTTCGCTGAAGGTTACACCTGTTGGTGTGCAATTCCATTGCTTGACTGTTACAGAAGAATCGTTCTCAATAATCGTGCCATCACTATGCACTGCCCAATCGGCGCCAACAAGGAATGAATAGGAGAATTTACCTGCAGAGGTTCCATCAGTATTGCTGCCAGTATGCACATATTGCACTATGGCATTCCAGGCGCCATTCTCCAGAATATCAGCACAAGTGCCAACAACAATGGTATCATCAAATATAGTGGAGTCCTGCACGAACCTTATAACTTTGCATGCATTTGCAGTACAATGGAATATAAGCAGTATCGATAACTGAAATATAAGGCATATGCCTGTTCTCATAAGACTCTCCTTTTATTATATTAATCTGACTGTGCACGCATAGACACTAGAATAGTGTTTTACATTGCTCAACCTCCCTGTGTTGGTGCGGTCTTATGAGTGGCCTTGGAATTAGACTCACGTTCAGCGTTACCTTGGATTATCTTCATGTGGTGTTCAATATATGGCTCCACACCATCAAAGTCGTCGTTGATGTACTGTAATGCGGTGTGGGCATCAAGCTTTCCTGCTTTAGCACGATTGTACAAACGCGTGAATATTTGTCGTGCTTCATCCACTCTTCCGAGCTTTAGCAAAGCGTAGCCCTTCATATGTGTAAGAAGGTCATATTCACGAACGTTTATTAGGCCCGCATCTGCCATGCGTTGTGTTTTCTCGATCTGGTCAATGGCTTGCTGAGGTTCCAGCCTTCGGCATAGGTCGAGCTGAATTGTTGCAAACGTATCTCTCTCAGCGTCGGATGGAGAAGTGGTTAACTGCAGTTGCTGCTGCTCCTGCAATATCCAGCTTGCTTCGTCTGGAAAATCAGCAGAATTATAGGTATAGTAATCACCGAGCTTTACAACTGAAAATAGGGTGGCCCATGCCGGCGTACCACGCCTGTAAATTATGTCATATAGCATGATGATGGCTCTGGTCTTGGGCTCCATAGCATCTCGGTTCTCCTGCATCATGGCAATAACATCGATAATATCTTTGGATGTAAGGCAGGCGACCTTATTGGAGACAAACAGGTAATCTAGTTCATTGGTTGTCGAGAGTGTCACAAGGCCATGTAAAAACATCTTTGCATCAATTTGCAGTGCGAACATATCAAGGTTACTCTGCACACTGTCAAGAGTAGTCTTCCCATCCACTGTTGGCTGAAGAAATGCTCTGCCGTGTAGGCCAGTGATTGCAGAACTTGCAATCGCAATGTTCGTCAACTTCATTGTACCTTCTGTACTGTCAGCATTGTGCGTTCTACTGCAGGATGCCATAGCAAGCAAGAATACTGAATAGAGCATGCATGGGCTAAGCCAGAGACATCTCACAGCATTACTGCCTGTGCATCCGCGTTGCGGCCTTAAAGTGTGGTTTATCATTGTGAAGTCTCGGTTTGTTAGACAACTGCACACCGTGCGTAAGTCTTGGCAACTTTGCAAGGGTGTTTTTTGTGTGCCAATCCCGTACACATAGTTGTTGAAGTGTCTCTCTTTACAGCACTCTTTACTATGAGGATCAGCATATCAATTAGATTGAACACAATTCGTGGTTGTGGCGCTGCCTTGTGCTCCAGCCAGCAGTTTGTCCAATTCCTTGCAGCGGGCGTCAATCTTGGTGACTCTATCTTGTGTGCGTGGACTGGGATGCGTACGGAATTGGTCGGCACGGCGCTGCAACGTGGCGCGATATAATCGCACACTGTCGGCATCGAGTTTGTCGAGATATTTTTCGATGCGCTCGGCCGCGCACGGTTCCGCGATCTGTGTAAGGTACGGCCAGTTCTCGCTCTGCATACGGTTGCACCAGATGCGCGTCCAAGCGGCGTAATCGCCGGCGCGCAGGGCATACCACGGATTGCTATATTGACTAATGGCTTGCCGCCAGAGATTCGAGAGTGCGCCAACGTCATGGGCACGCTCGGCCGCGCGCACATCGAGCTCGAACTGCACACGCCTGTCGTTCGCGAACTGCAGCCATTGGGCGATTTCAGCGACATTGCGTGTTGTCGCCGGGAAGCGCGCCGCCACGCGCCGCACCGCTTCCTGATACGCGCGGATCTCGTCTTCGCTGGCGAAGGCAAACCACTCGTACACTTCGCGCGGAATGTCCTGCGCGCAGGAGTAGAACTCGATCGGCTGCATGTTTTTCAGGCCGCGTGTCCACCATTCAAACGCTGAATGGTAGTCGCCCAGCAAGGCAAACATGCGGCCGCAGGCCGCGTAGGTTATGGCTTGATAGTACGGGCAGTCCGTCAGGAGCTTGGCATACGCATCGGCGGCGGCTTTGAGGTTGCCCTCACCTTGGATGCCCTTGGCCATGGACTCGCGCACAATAATCATCTCGGGCGGCAGTCCTGGGTGCAGTGCCACGGCAAGTTCCGTGAACTCTTTGCCTTGGCCCGGGACATGCTCCGGCAACATCGACAAATCCCACAACAAAAGTGCATAGCGGCGAGCGTTGCCGCCGCCACTGCCGTCCAGCATGCGCTTGCGCGCGCGCATGCCGTAAGTGTACGCCAAGGCGTAATTTGTTCCCTGCGGGCCCCAGCCTTGCACACGATAGGCGCGGCAGAAGTTGGCTTCGAGCAGAAATTGGCCGGAGCAGCCGTCGCGCTGGAACTCGCGCAACTCTTTCTCGCTAAAGCGTTGCTCGATGTATCTCAGCAGAGCCAGCGTAAGTTGATGGTTGCCATCATGCAACGGGACTTCCGCGCGGTTGAACAGCGCCGGCAGTGAATCGCCGGCCGCGGCGCCCCACAGGACTTTGCCCTGCTGCATCAAGTTCCACTCGCTGACAATGTTTGTGGCCACATGGCTGGTGATGCGCAGCGCGCCGTCTGCCGTGGTATTGGTGTAGGCCGTGACAATGACGTTGGTCTCGTCGGCGCGGGCGAGCGTGGCCAAGAAGAGCAGGGCAATGATGACTTTCCAAGAAGGGAAAAAGCGCACTACGCCTGGTGGTGGGGCGAAGACGCAGCATAGGCGCGTGGTGTGCCAGCCGGGGTGCGCGAAATCCCCCGGCGCTGCTGCGCCCGCCCCCTTTACGAAAGGGGGACCAGAGCGCCGTACGAGTGCCAGACCCCTATTGGCGCTGCTTTTGTGCTGCTGGTCGTGTGGCGCATTTGGAGTGGGATTTCGGGTTCGCTGCTGCTGCCCCCCTGTTATTTCCCACGGAAATCCCGGAATAATCTTTTCAAAAGGGGGACGGCTGCGGCGGATAAATCCACCGGTTGCAGTCACTGACGCACCGCACACCGGCGTACCGACCACAAGCATTCGTGGCACTTTCTTGTCCATCCGCGTGCATCTGCGTGCATCTGTGGCGAAAACAGCCGTACTCATGGTCTGGCCTGGGCGCGCGCGGCTTCTTTGGCGCTGATAATGGCGCGGATGCGCGCCATGTCGTCCTCTTTGGTCAGGAACGGGAACAGCCGCGTCAGCAGCGTGCGCTCGTTGGCGCATAAGGCCAGCGCACTTTCATTGCCCTGCACGGGCGGGATGAGTTCGAGTTGTGTTCCCAGGGCATCGTAGAAACCGCACACTTCGGTGTCGAGCGCTTCGGCCAGCCGATCCACATATAATGCGAAGACCGGGTCTTTTTCGACCAGCGCGGCGTCGAGCGGATAGAGCGTCATGCACTCCTTGAGAGTGTCGAACCCATCGTGTGGCTTGCCGTTGTAAAACAAGGTCTTGGCGTAGACGGCGTAGGCGGCGCGCGTGGGCCGCTCGACGCGCACGAACAAATCGCGCAAATGCTTCTCGGCGCGGGTGAAGTCGCCATTGCCAAGTGCGAGATCTGCCAGCGCCGTGGCGCATTCCTGCCAGATGAGCACATTCGACACCGCAAGCTGCTGGGCCGCGCCGTAGTAGGCCTCTGCGTCTTGCTCCCAGCCAATCGCGCGGTGTGCCCGGCCTTGCGCGCAATAGACTTCGGCCAAAGGCAACATATCGATGAGGTTCGTGTGATGCGGCGTGTATGCCTGCGCCCAAGCGGCCGCGTTGAACGCCTCCAGAACTCTGTCTCTGCCTTGTTGTTCGAGCGCGCGGGTGTAGAGAAGATACCAGAAGACGCCGGCGGGATAGCCGTCGCGGCCGGGCGCATGCAGGATGGGCGGCGCCAGGCGGCGCGCGATGATGTCAATAGCGTTGGTCGCATTGGTGGCGACAAGCTGTTCGGCATTGGCAAACGCGCGCGTCGGCCAGATGGGGACATTCGTCACGCCGCGCGCGCCGAAGACCGCGAGATCGTCGAGGACAATGGCGGCGTCATCGCGCAGCGGCTCGAGGCGCAGGCGCAGCCAGCGGCCGGTGACGGCCGCGCGGATGGGCACGGTGTGCTGGATATTCGCGACGCAATCGGTCAGCGTGGCGCACCAGAGCGGGCGGACGGCGCACAGGCCGTTGGTGTCGACGGCGTAGAGCGCGACATCAACATTAACGCGGCTGCGCGGGCGGAATTGGATTTGGGTTGGTGCAAGCCACGAGACAAAATCAATTGAAAGCTCAAGCGGCACGCCGGGCGGCATACGCACGCCGGTGTCCGGCGCGGCGTCCAGCAGATCAAAGATGGTGCCAGCGGCGAAGCGCGAGTAGCTCCACTTGGTGCTGTATTCGAGATTGATAGCGGCGGCGGCGAAATCCCCCGTTTGGCACGGCGCGCAAGACCGCCCGTCTCCCTTTGCAAAAGGGAGTACCCCGGATTGGCCGGGGGGAGGGATTTTCGCAAACGGGGACACGGCCGAAGAGAGGCCGGCACTGCATAAAAGAGCCAGCAGCAGAACAGA
>Ga0247841_10013062_pt1 | contig 10702 bp, 8 predicted proteins | sample LaCruzMarch2015__2_FD_192410 | JGI IMG/M metagenome (GOLD analysis project Ga0247841, IMG submission 192410) | Freshwater microbial communities from meromictic Lake La Cruz, Castile-La Mancha, Spain - LaCruzMarch2015_18m | ecosystem: Environmental > Aquatic > Freshwater > Lake | place: Spain...
TGCCGGATTCCGGCATGGGGATGTCCAGCCGCTCCATCATATGGCGAAAGAGGTCGCGGTCCTCGGCGAGAGCGATCGTCTCAATGCTCGAGCCGAGAATGCGGACGCCTGCCGCCGCAAGGTCAGCGGCTAGGTTAAGCGGGGTTTGACCGCCAAACTGAACGATAACCCCAACGGGGTTTTCCTTGTTGTAGATGGCAAGGACATCTTCCGTTGTCAGTGGCTCAAAATAGAGCTTGTCGGAAGTGTCATAGTCCGTCGAGACCGTTTCAGGGTTGCAGTTGACCATGATGGTCTCGTAACCAAGCTCGCGCAACGCGAAAGCGGCATGAACGCAGCAGTAGTCGAACTCGATACCCTGTCCGATACGGTTTGGTCCACCCCCCAGAATCATGACTTTCTTCGGGTTCGTCGTTGCTGTGGTGGTGTCCTTACTGTTGTAGCTGGAGTAGTAATAAGCGGCATTTTCAACGCCGCTGACGGGTACGGCATGCCATCCCTCAACAACACCGAGCGCGATGCGGCGTTCACGGATTTGATTTTCCGGAATTCCGAGGATCTTGGAGAGGTATTTATCGGAAAACCCGTCCATTTTCGCCTTGACCAGAAGAGGATCCGGCGGGAGTTTGCCTTTCGAGGCGAGAATCTTCTCTTCCAGTTCCACGAGTTCTTTCATTTGCTCGATGAACCAAGCCTTTATGTGGGTCAGTTTGTGCAGTTGGTCCACGGTAGCGCCCTTTCGGATCGCCTCATACATGATCCATTGTCGTTCACTTGATGGTTCCGCCAGCATGGCGATCAAGGCGTCGAGTGGCTTGGTGTTGAAATCCTTTGCAAAGCCGAGACCATGGCGCCCATTCTCGAGGGAACGGATAGCCTTTTGGAAGGCTTCCTTGTAAGTCTTGCCGATGCTCATCACTTCGCCAACGGCCTTCATTTGGGTGCCGAGCTTGTCCTGGACTCCTTTGAACTTTTCAAAAGCCCAGCGGGAGAACTTCACCACTATATAGTCACCCGAGGGGGTGTAGCGGTCGAGCGAACCGTCACGCCAATAGGGGATTTCATCCATTGTCATGCCGCTTGCCAGCTTGGCTGAGATCAGGGCGATGGGAAACCCTGTGGCTTTTGAAGCCAAGGCGGAAGATCGTGAGGTGCGGGGGTTGATTTCGATGATCACGATGCGCCCATCCTTGGGGTTGTGTGCGAATTGCACGTTTGTGCCACCGATGACACCGATGGATTCTACGATTTTATAGGCGTATTCCTGGAGGCGTTTTTGAGTTTCCGCCTTGATTGTCAGCATCGGAGCCGTGCAGTAGGAATCACCGGTATGCACGCCCATGGCGTCTACATTCTCAATAAAACAGACCGTGATCAGTTTGTTATTGGCGTCACGGACGACTTCAAGCTCCAGTTCTTCCCAGCCCAGAACGGATTCCTCGACCAGAAGCTGGCCGATCAGAGAAGCCTGGATCCCGCGGGCCGCCACGGTCTGGAGTTCATCAAGATTGTAGACCAGTCCGCCACCGGCGCCGCCCATGGTGTAAGCGGGACGGATAACAACCGGATAGCCGAGCTTTGTGGCGATCTTTTCCGCCTCCGGAACGGTATAGGCCAATTCACTTTGGGGCATGTCGATGCCAAGCGACTTCATGGTTTCCTTGAAGATCAGGCGATCCTCGCCACGCTCAATGGCATCGAGGTTCACGCCGATGACTTTCACGCCATACTTGTCCAGAACTCCTTTTTTATTCAGTTCAGAGGAGAGGTTGAGGCCTGTCTGTCCGCCCAGGTTCGGAAGCAATGCGTCGGGTCTTTCCTTGGCAATGATCTGCTCCATACGTTCGATGTTGAGGGGTTCGATGTAGGTGACATCAGCCATGCCGGGGTCGGTCATGATGGTGGCGGGATTTGAATTTACCAGGATGATCTTGTATCCGCACGCCTTGAGGGCTTTGCACGCCTGTGTACCGGAATAATCAAATTCACAGGCTTGTCCGATAACGATGGGACCCGACCCGATGATCATGACTTTTTTGATGTCATTGCGACGCGGCATAATACGGTCTCCTGATAATGCTGAGGTGGCCCCGTGTTGAAAATAACGGAAAAAACCCCTACAGACCTCAAGATGGTATGGAGAATGGGGGCGAACAATCAAGTTTCTATTAAGCGGCATAAATGCCGCTTAATAGGGTTTCGAAACGGTAAATAATGGCTTCTTTTGACCGCCTGCAGACTCTGTGGAGAATCAGGGTCTGTCCGGATGAATCAGACTTTGAACCTGGCTATTTTCTCCTGCAAGGAAACGATCCTTGCCTCGGCTGTCGCGACCTCTGACTGATATTCGCCGACAATTTCGGAAAGAGCCAGCTTGAGTTCCGTGACGCGATGCTCGAGCTCGGTGATTTTCCGATTGAAAGCCATGGCTTCAACGGCGTTTTTTCCGGCAAGATCATGGAGCGTTCGTTCGGATTCCTGAGCGCGGTTTTCGGCAACCTGGACACGGCTTTCGGCTGACTGAGCACGGCTTTCGGCTGACAGGGCTCGATATTCCGCGGCGTGAGCGCTTTTTTCAAGATCAGCAATTCGCTGGATACGGGTGGCAGCATCCCGTGCCGCCGCTTCCAGTTTGGTTTTTAGCGTAGAAATTTCGGCGATAAGGATGGAGGTTCCCGGCGAGACTGCCGCGTTTGTTGGCGCGGGGGGGGCTTGTATTGATTCGGGGGTATTCGCCTGAGTAACTGGCGCGAGCTCCTGGCTTTTAATTTTTGCGGGCGTGACAACAGGGGCTGCAGTTGTCGGACTGAAAGGTTGTTGAGTTATTGGGGGGGCGACGGGAAGTTGTTTCTCAGCAGATTCAGGTTTTTGAGAGGTTGACGGGGGTGGAGGCGAGGGCAAGGGCGCAAGGGCGGGTGCTTCCTGTGGAGCGGATACCAGAACAATACCCGAGCACTGCTTGCATCTGATTTTTTTACCGACAAGACTTGATGAGACCTTGGTCTGCCACTGGCATGCAGTGCATGTGGCGGAAATCATCGCGCTTGAGGAAGATTCGTCAATATGTCCCAAGACAATGGGTGGAGCTGCTTTTTTGGGTATTCCTGCCGTTGAGCCGCCTGGAGGGGTTACCGGTTTGGGCGGGGGCGATAATTGAGCTGTTGCGCTGGGAGCAGGAGCCGGTGCGGGCGGGGGAGGTTGTATCGCGGGAGTCACTGCGGCCGGCGCGGTGGGAGCTGGCATCGAAGGTGGTGGTTGAAGAGGCGGTGTTGCCGGAGTTGGCGTAGCCGCAGGTGCGCTTTTTTTCGCCAAAGGAATAGCTTTCCCGCATTTCGGGCACTTTACCTCACTCGGCATTCTCGCCGGATTGGCCTTGATCTTCAGCTTCGCGTTGCAACTTCCACATTCGATCGGGATCAGATCCATGCCGTACTCCTTGTGTGCTTATCGGTCAAATAGATACCAATGCACCAGCTTTTATACAATTCCTTTCTAGCGACATGGATTTCAATATGATATTTTATAAATTAATGACTCTCGTCTTGTGCGTAACCTCAACATTCGCAAAATCTTCTGCCGTTTTGATGTTTGACATGCTGTCAGGCCTTAAGTAAGAACACCGACTGAATTTGGCGGTAAAATACAATGAGCTTTTTGTTGATATTCAGGAAAATAATCAGAGGACTTCCTTACGCAGTCAAGGAGGTGAGGTCACAGATATCGGATCACACTCCGTTCTTTTGTGCCAGACCGAGGGTTGTCTATATATGGCGTAGTGCGCCATGTAATGCCCGTTGCATTATGTGCGGGTTTGGTTTTTTGAAAGGGGACGCTTTCACCGCACAGTTTAAATCTCCTTTAACCGACGACATGATTCCCGGTCTATTAGATCAAATTCATGAGCTTGCTGGATATGGCACCATGGTCTCCTATGGTGGTGGGGAGCCTTTGCTGTGTCATTCATTAATGGATTGGCTGGAACAGGCGAAACGGCTTAAGCTGGACTTCCGGTTCACCTCCAACGGTTATACAATTGATGCTGGGACCGCGCAGAGACTTGTCTCTGCCGGCCTTTTTAATATTGGCGTATCATTGGAATCATTGGATCCGGATATCAATGAAATCATTCGTCCTTATTCCGGCGGAACAGCCAAAACGATTCAGGCCATTGAATTACTGCTAGAGGAGAAGAGGCACCAGAAATCCGGTATTAGTATCAACATCAAGGTGACTTTAACTCAGCTCAACATGGGGTGTATTGTGGATATCGTCAGGCGATGGGGGCTGATCGAGGGGGTGATCGTTACTCCGCAGATGTTTGAAGTCGACGATAGTATGCCAGAGGGAACGAAGCAACGATTATGGATTAAGGATATCGGGCGCATCGAGACGGTTGTGGGTGAATTGAAAAAGCTTAAATCTGAAGGTTATCATATCAATGCCGATGATCAGGCCTTGGATGACTGTGTTACGCTCTACAGGAATGATCCCGGGCGCAAGTCGACGATTCACAATCGAACGGTTACCGCGGAGGATCGTCCGCCTTGCACAATCGGGACGGACAGTCTCTATATTATCGATGGGGCGGTGCGGCTCTGCCCGTTCTTTCCTGATATTGGTAGTCTGTTGAGCGGTAACCAGTCTTTGAAGAAGTTATGGTTCAGCGAAAAGGCGCGGGAAATTCGTTTGGCGATGAGGAAATGTCGTACTGTTTGTACTCTCTCCTGTACGAGGCGTGTCTCGCTTTTGGCCAAGGTGAAGCTTTTTTTGAAAATGTAATTCATGTCGGCATGGTCTCCATTATTTACGCGATCTATTTTTACCGCAGGGGCGCGCGTGGCTGGTGTCGTTTCCTTGATTGTCATCATGGCGGTGGCTTCCCGGCGGATGGACGGAGAGGAGTTCGGGCTGTTTGCGATTCTTCTGGTGCTGATGAATTTTGCCGTGACGCTTGATGGGGGGTTGCGCTTCGGGTTGGGGAATCGCCTCGCGGCCCTATCCTCCCAGCCCGAATCCATGGTCGATTCAAAACAGGTTTTCTGGTCGGTATTTCACATGGAATGCCTGATAGGGGGATTGGGCGCTCTAGCATGTATCGGGATCATGCCGTGGATAAACTGGGCTGGGCTTTTCAATATCCACTCCGCTACATTGGCGACAGAGTCGCGATGGGTTTTCCCGGCTGTATGCGCGATGCTGATGCTCAATCAACCACTCACCCTTGCGGGAACGGCTCTTTTTGCCAATCACCATATTGTTATTGCCAGCGTGTTTGGTGCTGTGCAATCCCTCCTTCTGATGGTGGCGTTCTGGATCGGAACCTTTCTGCCGTCGTTCAGGTCAAACTGTCTTGTTTTTTTCGGAGTTTATCTTTTATGTGGTGTGGGACTGACGGTATTTTTCGTGTTTTGGAAGCGATGGTTTTGGGAATGGGTCACCTGGCGGCAGCAGTGGGCGATGATTCGGTCCCTAGCAGGGCCAAGTCTTGAATTTTTCTGGCTCAGCATGGCGTCCATGGCGTCATCTTTATTGGGGCCATTTTTGGCAGGTGCGGTTGGGGGGTTGAATATGGCCGGCGACTTTGCGCTGATCCAGCGGCTCTTCAATTTGCTGGTGACGGTACACATGGCCCTTCTCTCGCCTCTTTCGCCGACCTATACCCGTCACGCCACAAGGGGGGAATGGGAGAGGATTTCGGAGAAGCTCGGTGTGTGTGTCCGCCAGGTGTGGCCGATTATATTCCTGGGAGGCGGATTGTTACTGATTGTGTTACATCCCTGGATATTGCGAATCTGGGCAGGACGCGGGATTAGTGACTATTGGCTGGTAGTTCTGCTGGCCGTCTCAGCCATGATCATTGGCTGGGCCAATACCTATTCCGTGGTTCTGAATAGTTTGGGGATTGTGCGGCATCAGGCAGTGCTGTCGGTGTCGATGCTTGTTCCGGTGGTTGGGTTGCCAATATTGTTGGGACAATACTTCGGGATTCACGGGATTGCTGCCGCTGCAGTTTTGTGTGCGCTTCCAGGGGCCGTTCTGACAATGCGTTGGGTTCACGGGGCATTACAACAAAGGCTGGTTAATGTATGAAGCCGTTCTTATCCATTACGATCCCTACATATAACCGGGTAGATTGCCTGAAGAAGGCGGTTGGTGCGATCCTGGAGCAGGTTGGTGAGGATCCGCAGGTGGAACTGGTGATCTCGGATAATGGGTCCACGGACGGGACGTTTGCATTCGGGATCGATTGTGCCGGGCGCTATCCCCGGGTCCGCTATTTCCGGAATGAGGCTAATGAAGGCTTTGATACAAATGTTCTGGCGTGTGTCCAGCGGGCGGAAGGAACTTACATTTCCTTTTTTTCAGATGACGATCTTCCCGCGCCCCGTTTTTTTGAGAATGTACTCAAGAGGTTGAGGGACGATCGACCGACTATCTTGTATGTCAACCATACTTCTTTTTATAACGGAAATCCCGCTTGTCTTGGTCTGCCCCAAGCGGCCGTTGAGACTTTCTCCACAGATGACGGAAAAGCGTTTTACATGAAGTGCGGGCTGGGGTTTCTGTCGGCATTGACAGTGTATGCTGATACCGCGCGCCAATTCACTGGAAAGGTTGTGCAGAAGAGGGTCGGCGCATCTTGATATAGCCACTCGCTTGGCTTTGACCGGTGGTGGGGTATTTGTTTATGACGGGCGGTTAATGGTATTAGCTCATTATCAAGAGGGTGCCTCCAGCAATCTTCTGCGGTATGGGGTCATCAATGTGACCAAAGTGCATGAGGCCTTGCACTGCGAGGGGTTGCTTTCCGGGAAGGAGCTGGCAAAGCTCAAACGACAGATGATTTCGGGGCCGATGCCTCGGGCTATTCTTGTGAACAGGTATCAGCGCGATTCCGGAGAGAGCGAACAGGAGCTTCGGGGGATATACGGAAGTGATCCTCTCTATTATTTATATGCGTATCCCCTGCTTGCATTGCCTCGAAAATTGATTCGATCATTAGCCCTGTCCCTCCGGTCACTGGTGCGTATTGGAAGGAGATTCCGCCATGCCGACTGATCCCGTACTGCTTTCCCTGGCCATTCCAACCTTCAACCGTGCATTACATCTTCGTGAGTGCCTGGAGAGTGTTCGCGTGTCAATCCTGGAGTCAGGAGAGGAGGGGCGCTGTGAGGTGGTCGTTTCCGATAATGCTAGTACTGATGAGACGCCAATGGTGGTAAGAGCCTTTGAGCCGATCATGAAGATTCGTTATGTCCGGCAAGCTTGCAATATCGGGGGGCATGCAAATTTCAGGGCAGTGGCCGGGGTGGCGACCGGACAGTATGTCTGGGTGGTGGGGGATGATGACCGGATTTTGCCCGCTGCTGTGCGTCAGGTAATAGATGGGTTAGATCAGGGTGCCCGGACGGTGGTCTGCAATGTGGCCGTCTACAACCGAGACTTTTCCCGGCTAGTTAAACCCCGTTTCCTGAGGATGTTTCATGACGAGTTATATCACGATCCAAACCGGGTATTGGCTCGGATTGGCAGTCATGCAGGCTACATTTCGGCTATGATTATTGACCGGAAAGCGTTTCTTGATCTACCCCTTGAAGATTATCAGCGGTATGACAAGGAAGGAAGTTGTTTCATGTATGCGGTCTTCCGGGTGATGAAGTTCGCTGTTCCTGTGTTGTGTATTGCTGAACCTCTCGTATTAAATCGTGGGGGCGAAGGTGGTGATGAAATAGGCGCGAGAGTTGTACCATGTCCGACGACGAGCCATCACTGGTGGAATGAGACCTTTGCCGCTGGTTTTCCCGATGCGATCTCTGCCTTACGGCATTCCGGTTATTCCTCCCGTTCCATCCGGATCGCCTATGCACATCTCATGTTTTTGTATATATTGCCACGCTTGATGTATCTCAAAACAAGCCGGATTCCGGTGCAGGGGCTTGTCAGGACGGCTATCCGGCATATGGCTGAATCTTGGACGGTCTGGGTTCTATTGGTGCCGTTGTCGTGGATGCCTGGGTGGATGTTACGTGGGTTGAAGCCCTGCAAGCGTCTGCTGTCGCGATGGGTGGAAAAGGGAGATTGAGGAGCTAAAGTATGCGAGTGGCGTTGGATACCCACAGTCTTTATGTGACACGAGCCGGAACCAGTCGGTATGTCCGCGGATTGCAACGCGGGTTGCGTGAATTGAACCCGGCGGGGATTTCTGTTTCGGAGCTCGCCTGGCCAGTTGAAAACTTTGGCTACCGCCAGCCAGGTCGTGCAGCAAAAACCCTTTATCGGGAAGCCGTCTGGGCCCCTTTCGTGGCGCCGGAAATCCTGCGGCGGCAGGGGATTCAGCTGCTTCACCGGACGACCCCATCGCTTCCGATTGGGAAACCGGGGAATGTCCGGGAGATTGTGACGCTGCATGATCTATCCATCCTGCGCTTTCCAGAGCGTTTCCGCCGGTGGCAACGATGGGCCGATGCCAGGCGGCTGTCCCTGCTTTTCAGGGCTGACCGCATCATTTGTGACAGCCGATTTACAGCTGACGAGGCCATTAAACTCCTTGGGTTACAGGCATCCCGGCTGGAAGTCATTCCGCTGGGGCATGATTTCGACCATTCAGATACCGGAACGGCTCCCGCAATTCCTGGGTGTGTATTGCCTGCGGCCTTTTTTCTTTTTGTCGGCTCGCTGGAGCCGGGGAAAAATCTTGCACTGCTCAAGCATGTGTATGCTGAGGCCAATGAGCGGGGAGATCCATTACCAGCTCTTGTGATTGTTGGGTCCCGATGGCCAGGCGTTGCGAATGAAGGGGCGGCGGACCGGGGGTGGTGCTATCTGGGATATCAGCCTGATTCAGTTCTCGCCTGGTTGTATCATCATGCTCTCGCCCTTGTATTTCCGAGTCGCTACGAGGGCTTTGGTCTTCCGGTTCTCGAGGCGATGGCGATGGGATGCCCCGTCATTTGTTCCCGTGTAGCGAGTCTCGAGGAAGTGGGGGGAGGGAGTCCACTTTATTCTGAAATGACAGCAGGCGCATATGGTTCGGCCATGCGTAGAATCAGTGACGATGAGGCATTGCGGAAGGATCTGTCGCTGCAAGGGTTGACGCGCGCGCGGAAGTTCTCCTGGCGAGAGTGTGCGGCCCAGACAGTGGAAGTGTACCGGACGGTGGCGGGATGAAGTGCGGAATCTATTCAATTTCATAGGGCGGAACCATGATGAATCCGGTAATAGCGAGACGTTTGTCCCAATTGGGGATTCTGGCTGTTTTTCTCGGGGGCACCGTATATTTGTTGAATGTTCTGGCAGAGCAGGGCGTATACGGATTAGCGACCAGTCTGGTTGTAATGTTGCCGCTTCTGTGGATTATGTTTGCGGGGACCCGGTGGTGGGTGGTAATGCCGATAGGGGTGGCCTTTGGCGGTGCATTTTCCTTGTCCTTTAAATTCTACACGCATGAGATTGCTCTTTTGCTTAGCCTGATGGCGCTTCTTCCTGTACTTGCCATACGGGCACAGAAAATGATTGATCGCGTGAAGGTTACCACGGCGCTGTGGGTTCTGCTTGGGCTCTTTCTAGTTAACATCGCGAGAAGCTTGATCGCCTCACGGTGGGAAGGGCTTGGCGGTGGCGGAAGTATTGTGAGAGTGTATTTGCATGGAATGTGGCCGGTAATCTTTTTGGCGGCTTTCTATCACTATGGTTCCACCCGGCCATTGAAGTGGGTTTTAATTCTACTTTATGGCACCTATCTGGGCCGATCTCTGGCCGGAGTTTCTTCGTACTACTTTGGATACCAGGTTCAGGTCCCTTTTTTGAATTTCGTGATCGGAACAGGCGGTGCATGGGATCTTCGCTTTACCGGAATTCAGCTTGCCATGCTGGCGTTTGCCTGTTCCCAGTTTATTCAATCCCGATGGGGAAAAATTCTTCACGTGTGTGGCATCGGTCTTTCATTGTGGCTGGTACTCCTAGGTGGCGGGCGAGCCAGCCTCGGGATGTTGTGCGTCATCCCCGTGGCCTGGGCGGCGATCAGGCGACGATTTGGATGGTTTTCGGCGGCGAGCGCAGGGTTGTTCCTGCTGGTGATGGTTTTGAATCAGCGTCCGGATATTATCTATCTTTTTCCTGAACAGGCGCAGCGAACCTTGTCCATCCTGGTGGCGGAATCTTCTACCAGTTGGCTGGATTCTCATACAGCAGTAAAATTGAGCAATGAGTGGCATCAGCGTTTATCATCGCTCGGATTTGAGCGTTGGAGCGAGTCAGTTCTTACGATGGTCATAGGTAACCGTATTGAGCCATATGATGCCGCTTATGAGGCATACTCTGTGACTATGGAAGATAAGGCACAAGTCGCGGCCAGACAGGGAATTTACGAGTCGGGACTATGGACAATGCTTTCGCCAATGGGACTTTGCGGTGTGGTGCTGTATTCCATGCTATTCTATTTCCTCCTTAAAGGGCCATTTCTTGTTTTAATGAAGGAGGGGATTTGCGGGATCCCTCATGTGTTTTACTTTTGGGCAGTTATCGAGTTGGTGCTTTGGATTGTGTTCTGCTGGATCTCGGGCGGTTCTCCCAGTCATGAGTTGATGATGGCTGGCATTGCCAAGGCAGCCTATGAGGATTCACGAAAAACCGGCAAGGAGGGCACCCCTTGCGCATCCTGATTGATGCCCACATGGTTGGCGAACGGGAATCTGGGAATGAG
>Ga0247841_10013063_pt1 | contig 10701 bp, 9 predicted proteins | sample LaCruzMarch2015__2_FD_192410 | JGI IMG/M metagenome (GOLD analysis project Ga0247841, IMG submission 192410) | Freshwater microbial communities from meromictic Lake La Cruz, Castile-La Mancha, Spain - LaCruzMarch2015_18m | ecosystem: Environmental > Aquatic > Freshwater > Lake | place: Spain...
GATCCCAAGGAGCTCCGTGGCACAACAAGAACACAGCTCCGTCGATTCTTGGCGTGTTCTGGAGAGGCCACCCCCTGATAGTGTCGTAGGCATCGCGGGGCAGCGCCAGCATCGCTCGCTCCAGGCCTGAGCCACACTGCCGCAGGTATTCTGCAGAGGGCCTGGTGTCAGCGTCCAAGCAGTCTAGGAGGACCTGGTCATGATTGCCGCGGACGGCCCACATGCGCTGCTTGGGCCACAGATCCAGGCACTCCCTGACAAAAGGGTAGTAGCCGGCGAGATCGCCAAGGAACATGAAAGCATCCACGTCGCCAAGCGCGGCCAGCGCTGCCGCCAGTGCCACGTTGTTGCCATGAACGTCAGATAGGACTCCTATTCTCATTGGCCCCACCTGGGCCGATGACTCCACACGTCATTCAGCGCCTGATCGAACGGCGTCAGAAGGGAGAGAAGTGCGCCAGTGGGTTGGAATAACATCTCATCAAAGCCACCGTCATCACTGTCCTCTATTGTAAGGCGAGAACCGGGAAGCATAGCTAGTGCATCAACGAATTCTCCGGTGTTCACGGTCTCGGGTCCTGCAGCGATGAAGACGCCGCTCTGTCTATGCAGTGCCACTTCCAGCAAACAACGGGCTGCGTCGGCGACCGCGATGTAGTTGCGGCCGCTTCTTCGCCGAGCAAGCACCAGAGGAGGTTCACCTCGCGACCCCCGGGCGGCCGCAAGTAAGAGCTTGTTCCAGAACAGCGTCGGCCGAGCCTGCAAGCCCCAGACTCCAGCCAGCCTTACAATCGCTTGCTGACGCGGTTCCAGTAGCGCTTTCCACACGTCCTCCGCTACTAGCTTGCCGATACCATAGGGGCTCGAAGGACTACAGGCTGATCCTGTTGTTGTCGTAGGTGCTTCCGCGTACACACTCACGCTGCTAGCCAAAGTGGCGAACCCGATGCCGACGTTGCGGGCCCATGTGGCTACGTTCAGTGCCATTGCGATGTTCTTTGCCGCTGCGCTTGCGCTGACGAAGTCAACTTCTGCTGCAAGATGGATCAGAACAGCGTCGCGTGGCGTCTCTACGCTGACTCTCCGTGCGAGCTCCTCGTCTGCTCCATGCGCGGACAGGTCTAGTCCTGTAGGCCGGGCCGACGAGAGTGCAATGACCCGAGCATCGGAGTGGTTCACCCTGAGTCGGTCCAGGAGTGCGGTTCCTACAAAACCGGTCGCGCCAGTAACCACCACAGTAGGGCTCAAGTCCGGGCTGCCCTCCGAGATTGCATGCGTGCCGCATGAGTCCATAACAACTCAGCGACTCTCTCAGAACCCAACCCATCCACAACCTGCCTCCCACGCCTACCCATGTCTGCTCGTTTTCGTTTGTCGCGAACAAGACCATCTATGGCGGCAGCGACTTCCTCAGTGCTCACGTTCTCCGATTCTCCTAGGGCTAGCGCGACCCCCCCCTCATCCAAGGCGACGATAACAGGCATTTGATGGTGCTCAGTCGCGATAAGGACTGCTGGCAACTGCATGAATGCCATCTCCCAACACGTGGACCCTCCAGCTGACACTGCGAGGTCCGCCCATTGCATGGCACCCGGCATGTCGACGATGTCCCGGCGGACCTCGATTGCCATGTGCGAAGCCTCAACGGCGTCATCGAGTTCAGGTTGTCCATCGAGGCCGTCAGGAGCGGCAAGAAGAACGTGGAGACCGGGCGAACCCGCGTACCTGAGCGCATGCATGACCTTCATCGTCACCTTGTGAGGATCTGTACCGCCAAGCGTCACCAAGAGATGGGGGGCTTTGTTGCAGCTTTCTTCCCGCCTCCAGGAGGCCAGCGGAAGGAACTCCTTGCGCAGCAGCACATAGTGCGTTCCTAACAGGAACTGCGTGTTCGGCTCGGCGCTGTACTGGAGCGTTTCGGCGTGGAGGTTCTGGTTCAGGATCACGTCGGCCCAATAGTGTTCTAGGTGAGCCATGTCGTCGATCATAAGCAGCAGGTGCCCTGCTTCCCTGACTCGGCGTTGGTAGGAGGAGTCGAAGTGGTAGCCGTCCACCACCACCCACGCGCCCGGATACGCTTTCAACACCGTTGAGGTGGTCTCCCAGTCGAGCGGGTCGGGGTGTACCCGCTCCACGGGAATCAGTCCGAAACCCTCCTGCACGAGCCGTTGTCGCAGACTCTCACTCTCACACGCGGTGATGAACAGCGTCTGACCGCCGCGATCCTGCCAGGCCTGGGCAAGCGCCAGGCAGCGCATGAAGTGTCCGGTCCCCATCTTGACGCCGGCGTCCGTTCGCAGAATGAGAGGGCTTCCCGAACTCATTGCGTTCCCGCCTGAGCCTTCTGCACTGAACGGCGCCGCCCGGGAGTGGAGCACGGGAGGCGGCCTTGCGTCCTATTCATTGATGATGCCCAGAAGCACGAGGTCGACGTACTGGCCGTTCCACAGGAGGTGGCTCCTCCGGTTGCCTTCCACTTTGAAGCCAGCCTTTTCGAACGCTCTCTGTGAGCCGAGGTTGTTTGCGTAGCAGCCCGCGGTGACCTTGTGCAGCCCAAGCACATGGAACGCGTAGTCGACGACCAGCTGGATTGTCTCCGTCGCGTAGCCTTTGCCCCACAGGTCTTTCTCCCCGACGAGAATACCGATCTCGGCACGCCGATGTATCCACTCAACTGGCCCCAGCTTGACGTTGCCAATGTGGAGATCCTGACTCTTGTCCACTATTGCGAGGAAGACGCTATCACGGTCCTTCTGCCTGTCCGTGACATACTGCTGCAGGCTCTCAACCGAAACTGGGTAGAACCTACTCTCGAGGAAGGAGGTGACCTCCGGGTCGTTCATCCACTGGTAGTACCGGTCATCGGCGTCCGATGGTCGAACTTCCCTGAGGCGTATTCGGGCGCTCTCCAAAAAAGATCTCGGTCTAGACTCGGTCATGGCTTTCGGCTTTTCTTCTGATCCGTTGATCCTTTCACCACGTGCCTTCGCGTGATCTCGTCAAATGCGTGCTCCGACATCCCGACTTCGCGCAGGAAGACGTCAAGAGCGGCAGGTCTCTTGCCATCGTGCTTCTCAACCAGTTGGAGCGCCTCGTCGCGAGTCAAGCGACCTTCCCGTACGTCTTTACTCGCTTGGAATGTCGTTCGTCCAAAACCCCGCTTCATGAACTTCTGCCAGTCTCTCACTGGCTCAAATGGGCAATCGACCTTGTCCCAGTCCACGTACGTTCCCTCAGTGGCTCTGTGCTTCCAGCCGAGCTCGCGCGTGATGATCTCCACGCTCTGTCGCTGATTCCACGGTTCGTAGTTGCCTAGGTAGATAGCCTTAAGCGGGAACGTTCCCCGAGGCCACATCATGGGAAGGAGCGCATCAAGCGCCATACCCTCAGGGAGCACCATCTCTGGAGTGACACCTGACTGGAAGCAATCCTGGAAGTGTTTCTCGTTCTGTTCCTCGACGTCGGAGAACTTGTACGCACCGAAGGTCTGGTACTCCGCGGACGGTTCACCCCAGACTTGAAGGGGTATGTTCCACTGTTGGGAGATCCTAGCGGGGAAGGCTCCTATTCCGTTGTGGCAGTGCCAGCAGAAATCTCCGTTGACCTCGCTGCCTCTAAGGCAAAGCGCGTTGCGCAGATCCTTGCCCAGGCTGAAACGCAGGTGGTCGCAGTTGAGTATCTTAGGGATCTCTGTGAGATTCCACTCGCCTTCCTCCGACAAGGGAAAGCTGTGGTCGAACGTCACGGCCAGCGGCCTCATGTGGTACTTCACTACGGCTGCCCAGAGAGTGTACGCCGTGTCCTTTCCGCCGCTGTAGCCAACCAGGCAGTCGTACTTTGTCCGGTGAGACACTGCATAGGCTCTGTGTTCCTCAAGGATGCGTGCAAGTTCCTCTTGGCGCTTCGCCCAGTCGATTTGGCGCTTCTGCTCCGCCTGGCGGCAGATGCTGCAAACGCCCTGCTCATCGAACTGGATTCCAGCCCACGTCTCGGGCATCACGCACTTCACACACCGCTTCATCGTCTGCCTCCCCTACGATCCGGCAACACGCCAGCGATCCTAGACCACTTCATCGAGATCTCCTTGCGAAGAAGGTTACGCCCCTCGTAGCCGCCGCCAATCTGAGCGTCGGCATCGCCTCTGACAAGCAGTCGTTCGTCCACTCAGATCACCACGATCGGGGTCTTGCCCTCAAGGCGCCTCCTAACGTCGTCGTGACGCTCGGCGGCAACACAGATCTGTAGGCTCTCACCGAAAGCCTCCAGAGCGGCGCGGATGTCCTTGTCCGTGGTTGCATAGGATGGGAGCATGTTCCATATGAAATACACGCCTCGCTTGGCCACTTCTTGCATGAACAGGGTCTTCAATTCGTCCGAGGTGGCGCTGCTGTTGGAGCGGAAGGTGAAGCCAAGCCGGGGAGGAAAGCCAATGCAGCAGATGTCGCTTCCGGCGCTCCGCGCCAACTCATTGAACCCCTCCTTGATCCGAGCGCCAACTTCCCAGATTCTCTTGTGGACGGGCTCGTCCCGGAGCACGCCAATGGTCGCTATGCACGCAGCGAGCGAGAGCGTCTCGCCTCCAAATGTCGAGGAGATGAAGATCTTGTCCTTCACGCCATCCAGGATCTCTCGGCTGCCGACGACGGCCGAAAGAGGATAGCCGCTCGCTATTCCCTTTCCAAAGGCAGAGACATCGGGCAGTACGCCGAAGTACTCCTGCGCGCCCCCGAGCGCGAAGCGGAAACCGGTCACGACTTCATCAAACAGCAACAGGGCGCCATTCGAGTGACACAACTCCTTTAGCTTGGACAGGAAGTCATCCCTTGGCGCTTCGAACTCGACCGGCTCGGTGATCACCGCAGCGATCTCGCCACTATTCTCGAGGAACAGCCGCTCGTATTCCGCCAGATCGTTGTAGTGGGCCTCGAAACAGTACTCCCTGTAGACTTTGGGAATTCCCCCATCTTTCTTCGTTCCCGCAATGCACCATTCGTGCCAACCGTGGTAGTGACCGCGGATGATCTTCTCTCTCCCGGTGTACGCGCGCGCGATTCGGACCGCCGCCTGCGTGGCCTCAGCTCCCGTCTTCAGGAATCTGACCATCTCCGCAGAGGGAATAGCCTCGACCAACGCGGCGGCGCAGTCCACCTCAATCGGATGCGGCAACGAGAAGATCGGGCCAGTCTTCAACTGCTCTTGCACTGCAGAAGTGACGGCCGGATGGTTGTAGCCAAGCATGCAGGGACCGAGCCCCATCGTGAAGTCGATGTACTCGTTCCCCTCAAGATCCCAAACATGGGCTCCTTTCCCCTTGACAAAAAACACAGGGGAAACCCCCTCTACGCCCACGGACGGCATCTTGCTGTACAGCTGAGTCCCGTCCATGATGATGGATTCCGCCCGCCGGTACAGCTCGATTGATTTTTGCCGATCTGGTTTGGTCACGTCCACGGCGTCTCCCTCCGTTCGCTATTCTCGACCTCACGATCCTCACGAATGGATCGTCGATACCCCTCGTTTCGCTCCATGCCGGCGTTCACGGTCACGAGTTCCGGATGCAATGCCAGCACTTGCAGGACCTCGGCCATGCCGAATGCCTCTTTCCCTACATGACGATACACGAGCCGCACGAACTCTAGATCGCGTGGGCAGTCGACTGTCCAACGCATCGTGGACAGATCCTGATCGTGCTCGACGTTCGCCGTTCGGAAAAGCTCTGGGTGACCCCGCACGTACGAAGTGACGTGCTCCCGCTCCGAGCTCCATCGCGCTTCTCGCCAGGATCGCTCCAACGCGTCGAACGAGAACGCCTCGACGTCCAACCCGTCGGGGAACGTCGGAGGGCAAGTGTTGGAGACGTAGTCGTATCCCCCGACTAAGTACCGATCGACTACCTTTCCCACAACGCTCGGATCAATGAGTGGACAGTCCCCCGTGATTCGCACGACCACGTCCGCACCAATCCACTGCGCTGCGCGGTAGTAGCGGTCAAGGACGTCCTCCTCGCTGCCCCGAAAGCAGGTTGTCCCGAGCTGCTTGCACAGAGCCGCGATGGGAGCGTCGGATGGGCTCACCGATGTCGCCACTACGACTGTGCGGATTTGCGCTGCCTGGCGGACACGTCGGACTATGAGCTCAAGCATCGGAGCCCCTTCGATGCCAGCCAACACTTTTCCCGGTAGTCGAGACGACCCCATCCGGGCCTGGACAATCGCGACGAGGTTTGGGCAACTCACAGTGCCCCCGCTTCGAGCTCAACGACGCGCTGTTCGCGTGCTGAAGTCTTGGCAGCGATGGCCACCTCCAGCACACGAGCCGCCTCGAATACGTCGAGAGTAGGGCGTTCCAACCCCGACAGGCAACGCAGGAAGTGGCACATCTCGTCGAGATACATCTGATTCGGCTGCCATCCGATCGGGTTTCGGAGGGTTTCCCACGTACGTGTCCGTGCGGAGTACCAGACCACGTCACCCGCGGTGTAATCCCACCGGATCGTCCCGGCATCGCCGATCAGGTGGCACGTCCGGCTGTACGCGCGCTGCACATAGTCCAAGTGGATCTCGCCGATGGCGCCGCTGGCGAACCGCAACAAGATCGCCGCCGTGTCTTCGGTGTCGATTTCTAGATCACTCAGCTTGGCCGCAAAGCAGGCCACCGAGCTCACGTCGCCGAGTATCCAGCGGGCATAGTCGATTTCGTGAATGGCATCGAGAATCACTCCGCCACCCAACGCCGCCTGAGCGCTGTAGCCCTGCCGGTAGTCCTCCGATGGGTGCCAATCCGGCAGGTACTGCCCTACTTCCACACGCGCGGAGATCACCCTACCAACGGCACCGTCCTCGACGAGGGTCTTGACTCGCATCAGGCCGGGGTGAAAACGCATGTTGCAGCCAACGAGCGTCGTGAGTCTCTTCTCTTCCACGAGGCTGAGCAAGAGGGGCGCCGTGTCAAGCCGGTCGGCCAGCGGTTTCTCAACGAAGAGATGGCAACCGCGCTGGGCAGCCTCCATGGCGATGGGAATGTGCAGGCTGGTTGGAACAGCGATGACGGCCACATCAGGCTTCCATGTCCAACAGGCCTCCACCGAGCTCTTTGTCGGGACCCCTAGGGTTCTCTCTACGTCTTGTCGACGAGCTTCTAGAGTGTCGACTCCGATGACATCGCGAATGCCCAGAGCGAGCAGATTACCTATATGGCGTCTTCCGATCGACCCGCAGCCAACGACCGCGAAGCGCAGCTCCTCAAGTGACATGGTGCTCCAGCACTTTCTCCAGTGCGCGGATCACGTCGTTCACGTCTTGATCGGTCATCGCGGGGAACATGGGCAGAGTCAGCAAGCGCTCGTAGGCCGCCTCGGCGACCGGGCAGAGCCCAGGATGCGTTCCAAAGCGGGTCCGGTAGAAGGGGTGGAGGTGCACCGGGATGTAGTGGACATTGACGCCGATCCCCTCGGCTCGAAGCGCAGCGAAAACCTGAGCGCGCGTCGCCCGAATCTCCTCAATCTGGAGACGTACGACGTAGAGATGGTAGGAATGAGAGACGTCTGGTCGAACGGCGAGAGGGCGGACTGTGGGTAGGGAGGAGAGCGCAGAATCGTATGCATGCGCAATCTCCTGGCGGCGAGCGACCCACCGAGGAAGCTTCCGAAGCTGACTCAGACCCAGCGCGCACTGGAGGTCAGTCAATCGATAGTTGTAGCCAAGGTCGACCATCTCGTAGAACCAAGACCCTTGCACCGTACGCTCCCGGTGGTCGGTGCCAATCCCGTGGTTCCGAAACACTCGCATCTTCGCTGCGAGGTTGGGGTCCTCGGTTGTGATCATACCCCCCTCGCCCGTCGTGATGTGCTTCACAGGGTGAAAACTAAAGGCGCTCAGGGCAGCCAGGGCACCGACGGGCTTTCCCCTGTCGCTCGCGCCGAGAGCGTGACAAGCATCGGCGAGCAGCGTCACTCCGTGCTGGGCCGCCAGCGCGTTTAGGCTGTCGTAGTCGCAAGGTTGTCCGGCGTAGTCGACCGCGACGATGGCCTTGGTGAGAGGAGTGATTGCCTTTTCGGCTGATGTGAGGTCGATGAGGAGTGTGTCGGGGTGCACATCGACGAAGACAGGTGTCGCGCCGAGGAAGGCCGCGGCATTGGCCGTTGCGGCAAAGGTCATCGCGGGAACGATGACTTCGTCTCCCGGGCCGATTCCGGCGGCGAACATCGCCGCGTGAAGCGCGGCAGTGCCGTTGCTGACTGCAACGGCCTCCTTGGCGCGGACAGTCTGCGCAAAAGCCTTCTCGAATTCCGCGACCTTTGGCCCTGTGCTGAGCCAGTCAGACCTGAGAACCGCGACGACTGCGGCCACGTCCTCGTCGTCGATCCACTGGTGGCCATACAGAAGCATGGTCTTTCGTACAGGAGATCCGCCGTCGACTGCCAGATCCTGAGAGCCTTTGCACGCCATGTTGTCACCCTCTCCCTGCACCACAGGCTACTCTACCATGCTCAGGAGCTCGCTCCCAGTGAGCCATTGAGTGTTAGCGTCACTCGTGTACCTGAATCCCTCGGGAAGCGGCTTTCCCCTCTCAGACCGGGCGGTCTCCCAGAAGTGGAGTTCCGGCTCGATGACGTAGCAGTCCTCGAGCTCCCGTGCGTGGCGGGCCTCCTCTTCCATCAGCAGAACCTCATGCAGTTTCTCGCCGGGACGAATGCCGATGACTCGTTGCCGGGCGGCGGGGGCAACCGCCGACGCAAGGTCCGTTATGCGCATGCTCGGGATTCTGGGAACGAAGATCTCGCCTCCGACCATCCGATCGATGCAACGTACTACGAAGCGGACGCCTTGTTCCAAGGTGATCCAGAACCTCGTCATCCTCTGATCCGTGATCGTGAGTTCACCGGTTGCCTTCTGCTCCGAGAACAAGGGAATCACGCTTCCGCGACTTCCGACGACATTCCCGTAGCGGGTCACACTGAATCTGGTTGATCGATCCCCGACGTAGGCGTTCCCTTGTACGAAGAGCTTCTCCGCTACGAGTTTCGTCGCGCCGTACAGATTCACCGGATGCACGGCCTTGTCTGTGCTGAGCGCAATGACTTTCGCAACGCCAACATCAATTGCCGCATCAATGACATTGGCGGCTCCGTCGATGTTCGTCCGCACTGCTTCAATGGGGTTGTACTCGCAGGCAGGAACGTGTTTGAGTGCCGCGGCGTGGACAACAATGTCTGCGCCGTCCATTGCCCGACGAAGCCGGTCACGATCCCGCACATCGCCAATGAAGAAGCGCAGCCGATCATCGTCACCAAACTCCTGCCTCATCTGGTACTGCAGGTACTCGCCCCGCGAGTAGACCCGAATGGCCTCTGGCCCATGATCCCTAAGGGCGATCTCGGTGAACTTCCTGCCGAAGGACCCCGTGCCCCCCGTAATGAGGACAACCTTCCCTGCCAGCGGGCTGCTGCTCCCCTGTTTGTGCATGTGTCTCACCCTTTCATCGGATCGGTTCATGATCTGAGCTCGGCGCCTCAGCCACGACGGCCCTTTGGCAGATTGGCCGCACGGTGCTGCTCATGGCGCGACGACAACCAGGATATTGCAGTTCCCACGTACCGCACCATGCCCCCCTTTCCGCGCTTGTCTTGCTAGTAGGCGGACCAGACTGGTGCCGCTAGGGACTCGTTTCCGGCTTTGCCGCACTGCCATAGACTCTCGAGTAGTATGCCTGATAGTCTCCGGTGACAACGTTGTTGACCCAATCCTGGTTTTCAAGATACCAATGGACAGTCTCGATCAGACCATCCTCAAACCTGCGTGTCGCGCTCCAGCCCAGTTCCGTCGATATCTTGGTGGAATCAAGCGCATATCGGAAGTCGTGTGCGGCGCCGCGGGGGTCTTTGATGAACTGGATCTCGGTGCGCAGGTTCCGGGTCGCAGGGGATTCCTGAAGGACCGTCCTGATCAGCGCGACCACTTCGATGTTCGGTTTCTCGCAGCTTCCGCCGATGTTGTAGATCTCGCCAACCCTTCCGTTCTGAAGCACCAAGTCGATTGCCTGGCAGTTGTCCTCAACAAAGAGCCAATCTCGTACCTGCTTGCCCTCCCCGTAGACAGGGAGGGGCTTGCCGACGAGGGCGTTGCGGATCATGAGCGGGATGAGTTTCTCGGGAAACTGGTACGGGCCATAGTTGTTCGAGCTCCGGGTGACGATCACTGGGACTCCGTATGCCTTGTGATACGCGCGACACAACAGCTCGGCGGATGCTTTGCTCGCAGAGTACGGGTTGTTCGGGCAGAGGGGCGAGAGCTCCGTGAAGATGCCGTCCTCTCCGAGCGCTCCATACACTTCGTCGGTCGAGATCTGGACGAATCTGCTGATCTGGTGCTCCCGCGCCGCTTCAAGGAGGACGTGCGTTCCTCGGATGTTGGTGTCGACAAACGGCGCTGCATCGAGCATGCTGCGATCGACATGGGACTCTGCTGCAAAGTTTATGACGGCATCCGGCTTCTGTTCGTCAAACACGCTGGCGACAAGAGTGCGATCGGCAATGTCGCCCTTGATGAAGGTATAGCGTGGGTTCCCTTCGATGTCCACAAGGTTGGCGAGGTTGCCCGCATAGGTCAGCTTGTCCAGGTTGACAACCTGCCAGTCGGTGTGTAATTGGAGCCCATACCGCACGAAGTTGCTGCCGATGAATCCTGCGCCTCCGGTCACGAG
>Ga0247841_10013064_pt1 | contig 10701 bp, 6 predicted proteins | sample LaCruzMarch2015__2_FD_192410 | JGI IMG/M metagenome (GOLD analysis project Ga0247841, IMG submission 192410) | Freshwater microbial communities from meromictic Lake La Cruz, Castile-La Mancha, Spain - LaCruzMarch2015_18m | ecosystem: Environmental > Aquatic > Freshwater > Lake | place: Spain...
TGCGCAGACTGCGCACATGCATAATGATGGAGGGCATGCTCGTCTCCTGGTCGCGGCAGCGTTCAAGGGCATAGAGGGCGGCGGCGCGAACGGCCGCGTCCGGGGCGGCGAGTCCAGCCTCCGCCACGGGCAGAAAGCTCCTGCTGGCGAAGGATTCGCCCAGGACGCACAGCGCCAACATTCGCGTTGTTGGATCCTCGTCCACGCACAAGGCATTCAAAACCCGGTCCGGAGTGTCCCCGCGCATGAGCGGCAGGACCCGCCGTCCCCTGGCGATGCGCTCCTCCTCCGGAATGGAGTCCACCAAGGGCACGATCCGAGCCGCGGTGAGGGGATCAAGTGATGTTTCCAACAACTCCGCCGCAGCCGAGGCTTCTTGCGTGTTTTGGGCTACGAATATCAGCCGCATGTCGGGATAAGTCACCCACAGCGCAAGAAAAGCACTGTTCAACTCTTCTTGAGATTTTTCCCGCAAATGCTCGACAAACAAGGAAAGTGACGGGCCGCTCGGCGCCGTTTCCAGAGTCCGCGCCGCGATCAGCGCGTTGTATGCACCGGTCAATTGGCGCCCGAGAAATGGGACAATATCCGCGTCGCGCGTTCGAGCCAGTCGCAGCGCCTCGAGAATCCCCCGTTGGACGCGAGGGGGGCCGTGGCTTAGGCGTTGTTCGAGAATCGGCAGGATATCCGGCGCGTAGCGAGAAAGGGCGTCGATAGCTGCCCGCCGCACGCTTTCGATGTCCTCCAGCAGGAGCAGCAGGCCGTTGATGGCCCGGAAGTCGCAGCTCAGGGCGAACGAGGCGGCGGCATGGGCGCGGGCCTCCGCGTCGGGCGAGGTCAAACCAGCCAGGGCGGCGTCTGGGTCGATGTCCGGAATATCCAATTCTTCCATCAGTTCGAGCATTTCCTCGGGGTAGCTCTCTGGATCCAAGGTGGAAGGCGCCGTGTCGGTCAGACCCGCGGCCACCTCGTTGAAACGGTCGTAGTCGAGCCCTTGCTCGGTGAGGATCTGCTTGAGGCCGGCGCGGTAGCGGACTCGAAACCGAACGGCTTCGAGCGTCCAGAGTATGCCCAGGACCAGGGCCGCGAGGCTCATTGCGCGCGGCGTGAGCTCCTGCTTCAGGGCGAGTATGAGCAGAGCGCCGCTGAGCGTGGAGGCCTGGACAAGCGTTCCGCGGGTGAAGACCTGGCTCCAGGCGGCGATCTCGCGGGGCAGCAGGCTGAACAATTGCTTGGTCAATGGGCCGAGGGCCGCCCGTTGCAGAAAGATGCTTGAAAACTGCGCGTAAGCCACTGCCGGCAGGTTAAAAAATAGTCCCAGGGCGCCAAAAGCCAGGCATTGATTGACAGGAGCCGTCAGTGCGAGGTCTCGGGCAGAAAACCTGTCGTACGCCCTGCCCAGGAAGGTGATGAATACAAAGACGCATAAGGTCACGCCTCCTCGAAACCACCCCAAAAAGGCCAACAGCTCGTGCTCGGAGGCGAAGGCGGCGGCGGCCACGACGCCGAACTGGTAGGTCAGGATGGGCAAGGCCAAGTTGGGCAACAAGGAGCAGGCGCAGAGAAAGCGGAAGATGGGATACCGACAGAAGGCCTCGAACGCGACTTGCATGGTGAAGGTGGGGCGGGGCGAGGACGTTGGGGACGGCGTGTTTTCTCTGGGGCGCGCGTCGGTTCGAATCAGAGCCAGGGCCAGGACCAAGGCGAAAGTGATATTCGCTCCGGCGCAGACCAGCAGGGGCGCGTCGAGTCCGAATCGGCTGGCCAAGAAGGAACTGCCCAGGCTGCCGAACGTGCTCCCAAGCACCTGGGCGCCCATGAGCAGACGAAAGAGACGCTTACCTTGTCTGGCGTCAAAGATGGTCTGGACGAGGCTCCACAGGTAGACTAAAAGAAAAGCGTCCTGGAAATAGAGCAGCTGGAACAATATGGGGCTGGTCAGGTTCGCCCCGGCCCCGGCCATTGCGTAAAGCCCGAGCTGCCCCAGGCTAGAAATCAGGAAAAAACCGGACAGCATCCCCCTGGCCGTGACCTTCGCCTCCAGGCGTCGGCAGAGGCAGAACAGGGTGATAGACACAGCGCCGCTGAGGCAGAGCATGAGCGGGATGCTGCTCGGGCCGTAGCGTTTGAGAAAGGACGCATCCACGTAATTGCGGAAGATGGCGAAGAAAAAAAAGACGCTCAGAAAAAGCAGCGCCGCTCTGGTAAAATCGGCTCGTTCCGAAGGATAGACCCCAAAAAGTTTTTCCATAACACGCATGATATGGCCTCGGCCGTTGGTTGCGCCAGCGCTACGGCGTCATGGTACGCCATCGACTGCGCCGAAGCAATCGTCTGCCCGCCTCCACGCGGCAGGGCTGGGCAGAAAGGAGCGGGCATGCCCCACCGACCTGAACTCCGGCGGATTCTGGTCTATACGCACAACTCCATTGGCCTGGGCCACGCGGTCAGGACCATGGCCGTCATTGACGGTATGCGCGCCGCCATGCCCGAGGCGGAGTTCCTGGTCCTGAGCGGCGGTTCGGCGCCGCAGATTTTTCTCTCCGAGTTTGTGGAGACGATCAAACTGCCCGGTTTGCGTCATGATCTGAACGCGGCGGGCCAGCCTTTCCTGCCGCGCTATCTGCCTTCCCTCAGCCGGGACGAGGTCCTGGCCTGGCGGCGTCAACTCATCGCCGACAGTCTGGCCGCCTTCCGGCCGCACGTGGTCATGATCGAGCACTCGCTAGCCGGGCTCATGGGCGAAGCCGCGCCGCTGTTGGCGGGGAGCAGGGCTCTGATCCACGGGGGGCATGTCCTGGTCCACCTGTCCCGAGGCATATACCGTGAAAACCCCATGCTCCTTGCGCCGGCCGGGGAATATGTGGGCTTGCCCTCGCCCATTACCGTGACCGGACTCTACGACGCCTTGTATGTGCTGGAAGACAGAACGGCGGTGGACGTCAACCGCGAGTTTTTCGGCAACGACCCGGCCTTGGAGGAAAGAATCCATTATCTTGGCCGGGTGACGGCGAAAAATCTGGAGGAATTGCAATCCGGCGAAACGCTCGCCGCCGCGCTCCGCCTGCAGCCCCCCCTGGTCTTGGTCAGCCTTGGTCGCCATGGCCGGGTCTGCGAACTCCATGCGCAACTTTTCAACGCCCTCGCCGCGCTAAAACGCCTGGGACGTTACGAGGCCGGCGAAGTCCTGGTCGTCCTGGACCCCTATCTTTCCCGCGAAGAAACAGCCCAGCTCAAGGCCGCGCCGCATGCCCTCCCGGTCCGGCGCCTGCCGTTCGCACCAGGTTTGGCCGAGGTCATGGCCGCTTCGGACCTGGTCGTCAGTCGCGCCGGCTACAACACCTGCAACGAGCTACTTGTCACCGGCCGGCCGGCTCTGGTCATCCCCGAAACCCACCCCAGCCGCGAGCAGGAGCGCCGGGCTCAGGGCCTGCCCCGCGAGCAGGTCAGAGTCATGACCGAGGAGCAATGCCTCGGCGCCCCCTTGGAGGAGACGCTCAGCGAGCTGTTGGCGCGGCCGGTGGCGGCCGGTCGCCACCGGTTCGACCGCTTTTGTATCGGCCGGCGCATTGTCGAGGACTTACGGCGCATCGCCACCGCGTCTTAGGGCGTTTGAGCCGCGACGTTCCTGCCTGCGGCCAGGGCCTCGATCTCCTGGGCCAGCAGGCGGAAGCGACGCGGTTCGATGTCTGGACAGAAGGCATTTTCAGGGCTCTGATGATTGTGCCGCGAGGGGTCGAAATCCGGGCCGATAAGGCCCAGGGCGCAGCAACGCGCAAATAGGGGCGTGCCTGGATAGGGCGTGAAAATACTGTAGATGAGCTTGTCGCAGGCCAGGCGCTTCATGAGGGCGCGGGTGGCTGCCAGGCTGCCCTCGGTCTCGTCCGGAAAGCCGACCATGAAAAACGCCTCCAGCCTCATGCCCGCGTCTTTGATCAGCGCGGCGGCCCGTTCCGCCTGCCGCACGGTAAACCCCTTGCCGACGCGGGCCAGCATCTGGTCGTCTCCGCTTTCCAGGCCGAGCTGTACAGTGCGAAATCCTGCGCCGGCCAGGGCTTGGACGCTGGTTTCGTCGATGAGCGAGACATGCGTTTCGCAGCTGTAGCTCAGTCCCAACCGCGCCTGCTCCAGCGCGCGGCATAAGGACACGAGCCCGACGGGCGTTACGCCGAAGGTGTCGTCGTCGAAATGCGCGTGGCATACGCCCCGGGCTGCCAACTGGGCCAATTCCGCCACGACGCTTTCGGTGGAGCGACTGCGGACCCGGCCGCCCCACACCGCGCGCGAAGAGCAATACGCGCAGCGCCGCGGGCAGCCGCGCGAGGCGAATACGTAGCCAAAGGCCTTGGGCGGGTAGGTCGCCCCATCTACCAGACTCTCCAGCCCCAGACTCCCAGGAAAGGGCAGGGCGTCCAGGTCTCCCAACGGCGGCCGGGGCGGGGTCGCGACGAACTCCGAGCCCCGGCGCAGGACAAGGCCGGGCTCGTTCTCCAGCGAGCGGCCTGCCGCCAGAGCGCGCAGGCAGGCGACCAGCGTGGCCTCGCCCTCGCCTAGCGCCGCGGCGTCGAATTCCGGATGCCGCAGTATCGCCTCCGGAACCGCGCTGGGATGCGGCCCGCCAGCTAGCACCAAAACATCCGGAGCGAGCTGCCGGACGCGGCGAGCCACATGCAGCGCGGAGGCCAAGACCGGCGTGCGTACGGTTATGCCTACCACGTCCGGAGAAAAGGCCATGACCGCCCGGTCCACGGCCTGGAACGCCGGGTGCTCGCCTGCGGCCAGGGCGCGACGATAGTTCGCGTAGCCCTCCCCTGCCAGGAAGGGAATGGAGAAGGGTTCGGGCTCGGGGTGAAAATCCGCGTTCAATACGCGGACCTCGCAGCCGGCGTCCCGCGCTGCGCTCGCGCCCAACGAGGCGCAGCCCAGGGGCGACTTGCATAACCCGTAGGCCTCATTGTACAAGCGATAAAAGGGAGGGTCGATCAACAAGAGCCGCAGGGGTCTCACGAGCGGGGCTCCTTTCCTGGCAGACCCGCGCCGCTGCGGCCCTCGGCGTCCAGCCAGGACATGGTCTGATCCGGACGCGCGAGCAGCATCGCGTCGTGCGGGTGGACGAACCTGAGCAAATCCGCATCCGGCCAACCTGACAGCAGCTTCACGAGCACGCGATTGACCACGGCATGCCCGACCAGGAGCGCTGCGCCCTGGTTTGCGACGCGTCTCATTTGCGCGAGCGCCTCGGCGACGCGCTGTTCCGCGTCGGCCATGGATTCACCGCCGCAGGGCCGGTCGGCCCAGGTCTGACGGAGGGGCCTGCCCAGGGGGAGAGCCTCGCGCCTGAGGCGGCCTTCATAGACACCGGCCGCGAGCTCGCCTAGCCCCACGACGAGTTCGAGCGGAGCGCCCAAGGCCTGGGCCAGGATGCGCGCCGAGGCTTGGGCCCGAACGAGGGGTGAGGAAAACACGTGGACCGGGACTGTCGGGGGCAAAGTCCGGGCCAAGACCTGTGCCAGATCAGCGAAGGCGGCCAAGCCCTGCTCGGTGGCTGGCGGGTCCGTCGCTCCCAAGATCAGTCCCTGCTCGTTGGCCAGGGTCGGCGCGTGCCTAAAGATGTAAAACAGCACGTAAAGACTCCTGTTTCTCGAGTTCGGAATGCTGACGCCCTGGTCCAGGCGCACTTTTTACTGTAGGCAGGCCGCGCGTCCCGGTCAAGCAAAGCGGAGATACTCGTGCGTCCCCCAAATTTCCTACGACGGCTCTACCAGGAAAGAAAAAAGAAAGAAAAGTCCTGGGGGGAGAAACTTTTATCATTTTGGGGTGTTGCTTGGGCGAAGTGGGGAGTCTGGAGACCAAGCACGATCTTTCATCTATTTGGGTGTGCCTCCGCTCATGGTGACTTTCAAGAGGATTTAATCACGGACGCAGTAGATATCCTCATCCATAGCGGCGAATCCCTGACGGTCGCGGGCGCGCATCCCCTGGTCCTGCCCCTGCCCCTCGCCGAGGTGGACCTGTCGGCCTGGGACGGGCTGGCCCTCGCAGCGCTCAATCTCTCGGACGAACCCTTCGCGGTCGGCCTGCGCCTTTTCCACGGTGGTGACAACGCGCCGTTTTCCGTCACCGGCGGCCGGGAGCCCCTGCTCCCCGGTCACCCCAGAGAGATATTCTTTCCCTGGGATAGCTTCGGGAGCTACGGCCGGACAGACGAGTTCCGCTGCGTGGTGCGGGCCGAGGCGGTGTTCCGGAGGGAGCGGGATTGCGTTGGGCCCTTGGAGTTGGCCGCTCGCGTGGCGGGCCTACGGGCCTTCAAGCGCGCCCCGGTTCGCGGGCCCAGGCTGAGCGGACTGGGTCTGGACCAGGTTCTTGGCCAGCCGCTGCGGGAGATCACCCTGCGCAAACACTTTTTGCCGTACTCCAGCTCCCCTGCCCTGCTGGCCGTTCCGCCGCCGGTATTTCCTTATCCGGCTGACAGCAAGGCTGAAGTGCTCGCCGGCTGGATCATGGGCCATGACGTGGGCCTGCCCCCGGACTGGGCGGCTGATCCTGAAGGGGAGCTCGAATGGCGACATTTTCTCCACCGCCATCATTTCCTGCGCGTCCTGATTCAAGACCCAGCGCCGTCGGTCCGCGCCGCGACCATGGTCCTTCTCGACTGGATCGACCGCAACCCCGCGCCGGTCGATTCGGACGGTGGCGCCGGGCCGGCCTGGGAAACGCTCTCGACGGCCTGGCGCTTGCGGGAGTGGATGCACCTCCTGGCCGCCATTTGGAACGATCCTGAGTGCGACGAGGCGGCACAGCGCCTGATCCTGCGCTCGGTCTGGGAGCATGCCCGGCATCTGCGCGATCATCTGGGTCATCCTGGAAATTGGCGACTCATCGAGGCCGCGGCCCTGGCCCTGGCCGGGTTAGCCTTTCCTGAGTTTCGCGAGGCCAGGGAGTGGACCGCCCTTGGCCTGACCCGGCTCGAGCGCGAGGCCTTGACGCAGTTCCTGCCCGACGGCTTTCACCAGGAGCGGTCGCCGCTCTACCACGGGCTGTGCATCGAGGCCTGCCTGGAGGTTTTCATGGCTGCGCGGCAGGCAGGGACCCCCTTTCCAGAAGCGATCACCCAGCGCCTGCCGCAGTCGGTTTCGGCCCTGGCCGCGTTGGTCAGGCCGGACGGGACCTGGTCCTCCCTCAACGACGCGGCCAGCGCAGACAGAGACTACCGCCCGCTCTTGCGTCTGGCCAGGGAAGCCCTCGGCGCCCACCCGCGCCGCGCTGGCCCAAGTCGCCTTTTTCCGGACGCTGGCTTCGCGGTCTTGCGCTGCAAGGGCGCCTGGGCGCTGCTCAAGGCCGGACCTCGGCCCCTGACCCACGCGCATGACGATGACCTGTCAGTAGAGGTTTGCCTGGATGGTCGGACCGTGCTGCTCGATCCTGGCATTACTCGCTACGCGCCCTCGGCCTGGACCGCAGCGGCCCAAACCGCCGGCGCGCATTCCTGCCTCTTCGGCCAGGCTTTCACGCGCAGGGCCGCGCGCATTCTGGCCTTCAAGGCGCCCGGCCTTTATGGCGCCCAGGCCACGCGATACGGTCAGGGCTGCGCTCATACGCGCGAGCTGCTCGTGTTGGACAGGGGCATCGTGGTGGTGCGCGATACAATCTCCGGATCATTTGGGTCTGATTTGCGCGCGCACTGGCAGTTCGCCCCGGGACCGCTGCGCGTGAATCTCAGGACCGGGAGCGCCGAGGGGGCGGGCTTCCGCTTTGTTCCTTTGCTGGGAGGGGCGCCTGTTTGGGTCAGGCGGCGCGAGGGCGAAGACCAACCGCCGGCGGGATTCGTATCCCTCTCCGGCCGCGACATCGCGGCGCCGCGCCTGGAGTTCGCCTTCTCTCCCGGCGAGCGGCTTTGTCTGTGGTGGGTCTTCCTGGGCCCGGGGGCGCGGGTCCGGCAAACGCAAAGCGGACTGACCATTCGCCTCGCGGACGGGACACTCATACGCCTTGCGGCGGATCCTTGGGCGCTTCGCAGTTCTCCTCCCCGGCGCACCAACGGAAAAACTCCCGCATGAGCGCATCGAGGGCATCTTGCCCAACGTGAAAGTTCTCCCGGCCAGGCGCGAAAACCGGCAGGCCGAGCGCGGGCCTATGCAGCAAGGCCATTTCGTAGGCTGGAAAATAGGAAACATCCGGACGCCTGGTCACGAAGATCTCGGCGGCTGTCCGGAGCAGGGCCTTGGCGTGGAAGCTCGCGGCGAAGATATCCACGTCCTCGCGAAAAGTAGCCCACTGCTGGATGGGCGAAAGGACCAGAATCAGGCGACAGAGGGGATTGGCCCGCAGCAGGAGCGCGCGGATGTCCTCCAGCGCGGCTAGGTTTTCTTCGAGCCCACTCAGCCGGCAGCGATAGCGCCGCATATCCCCGCCCTCGAGAACGTACGGTCCGGAGGGCAGACAGATGACGGCGCCGGTCTGCTCGTCCTCCCAGATTTCCACATAATCCAGACTGAGGATGAGCACGCGCGCGGCGCAGAGCACCTTTCGCGCGCAACGCCGGTGCGCGGCAAAATCGGCCTCGGCCGCGGCCAGGTCCTCGTAAAGCACGATGCGCCGGTACGGGTCTTGGACGCGGTGACTTTGGGGGGTGATCCACCAGCGTGGCGCGGGCGTTTTATCGCTCAGCGCGTATTCCATGACCTGACGCACGGAAAAAAGGTTGTAGAGCCGCTCCCAAGCCGCGCTGGCGTGTTTGGCGGCCGGCTTGTCTGCCTCCTCTTGCAGGAAGGAAAAACCCTGGGCCTCGATGCGCGTTTTCATCTCTCGGATAAAGCAGGAGCCGATGCCTGCCAGGGGAGTGTCTTTGTCGAGACAGGGCCGTGGGATTTGGGCCAGGGGATAGCGATCGGCCAGAGGATTGTCGTACGACCCGGGCCAGACCTGCCAGGAATGGAAGCGACGCAGGGGATGGACGTCCGAGCTCCCTTCTTTTCTTTTCATGTAGTGGCGCCGACCATCAGGCTCCAGCCTAGACGGTTCAAAGGGAAGAGGCGGCCCAGTACCCGGTCAAGATGGGCCAGGGGCTCGATACGCCAGAATTGTTTTTCTGATTTGAAGGGGTTGGGGATCTTGTGCGGAACGAGATAGGCCGCTCGCCAAGCCTGCGGCCGTATCCCGGCCTTTCGCAAGGTCGCGGAGAGGCGCCGCGGCGTGTAGAAACGCACATGGGTGGGGTCCCAGCCCAGCCAGTCGCGCTGGCCCAGCAAAAATCTGCGACGGCCGCCCTCCAGTACGTAGTTGAGCGACCAGGAATTCTGGGTCGCCAGGACCATTCTGCCGCCGGGCGCCAGATGTTTCGCCAGAGATTGCAGCAGCGCCAGGTCATCGGCGACATGCTCGATGACATCGCGCAGGCAGATGACCGAAAACCGAGCCTCGGGCAAAAAAGGCGCGTCCTGGGCTGCCAGGAAGGTCATGCGCGCGCTCAGGCCAAGCCGACTGGCCAGCAGGGCCGCAGCGGCCAAGGCCGTGGGCTGGGCGTCCAGGCAAAACACGCGGGCGGCGCCGCGCTTGGCCGCTTCGGCGGCAAAAAATCCCGCTCCGCAGCCGAAATCCAGGACCGTGGCGCCGGAAATATCCCCAAGCAGCTCGAAGAGGAACGCGCTCTTGATCCGGCTGTAGGTCAGGGCCTGCTGCTTGGCGCCGGCGGCGAGCACGAGCTCGGGATCGGACGAGCGCAGCCAGTGCCCCGCCGGATAGGTGGGAGTCACCACGACAGCAACTCCCGGACGAGCTCCTCCCAAGCGCGACGCTCGCGTTCTGGAGAAAACAGGGTCATGCGCCTGGACGCCTCGCGTCCCAGAGCCACAGCCAGGTCTGGATCACTGCGCAGCCGCTCCAAAGACTGGGCCAGTTGCGCGGAGTCCCCCCAATCGACCACGAGTCCGGATCGCCCGTGCTGCATGAGCTCCTCGACCGCCCCCACCCGGCTGGCCACGCAGGGCAAGCCTAGGGCCATGGCCTCCATGAGCACGTTTGGGCAGCCCTCCGAGACCGAGGGCAGGGCAAAGACGTCCAGTTCCGACAGCCAAGCAGGCATTGCCTCATGGGGAACCGGTCCGTGAAAACGCACCGCGTCCTCGAGGGAGAAGCGCTCCAGCAGCGACGCGCAAATGGGCGCCTCTTCGGGCCGGGTTTCGCCAGCGATCTCCAGGCGGATTTCACCGGCGCCACGCAGCATGGCTGCTGCCTTGAACAGATAGGGCAGCCCTTTGGCGTGCTTGAATATCCCCGCGGCGCCCACGGTGAAGATGCGGTCCGGCCTAGAACCAGGCCACCGCTCGGGGCCGGCTTGCACGGAGTTGAAGATGAGCCGCGACTTACTCCTGACCGGGGTCAGGGCGTCGGCCAAGGCGAGCAGATCCTCGGCCAGGAAGACCAGCCGATCCGCGTTCTCCAGCCCGGAGCGGCAGGCGCTTGTCTTCTCCGGGCTGAAGAGGTATTTCTTGACGTCGTTACCCACCACGCAGGCTATGTGAGGCAGGTGTTCGCGTCGGGCCAGAAGCCCGACCACGTAGCCCGTCGGATAGAGGAAAAACGAGAGAAAAGCGTCGAAACGTTCTTGCCGGTGCAGAATGTCCAGGCTTTCGAAGAGCATGAGCAGGGTTAGCGTGTGCGGGCAGTCCCACAGCGCCCGTTCGCCGTCGGGGAAGGACTCGC